>OJEY01000040.1_pt1 | contig 29371 bp, 31 predicted proteins | sample 1593981 | NCBI WGS metagenome assembly OJEY01 (sample SAMN05416706, study PRJEB24817) | seawater metagenome | isolation source: Sea water | place: Canada:Atlantic | collected 2013-07 | reverse complement strand
ACCTATATTCATGGTTGAATATTACAATTATTAAATGTCAAAATTTACAAAATCTGAAGAAGAGTGGAGATCCTCATTATCAGAAGAAAGCTATCAAGTAACCAGGGAAGCGGCTACAGAAAAACCTTTTACAGGTAAGTATTGGGACTTTACTGAATCTGGAACTTATATCTGCATATGTTGCAATGAACCTTTGTTTGAATCAGAAACAAAGTTCGATGCAGGTTGCGGATGGCCTAGTTTTTTTATTCCTCTTCGGGATGATTTAATATCTGAAACGCCTGATTATTCCCATGGCAGGACAAGAACAGAGGTAACTTGTTCAAAATGTGATGCTCATTTGGGCCATGTATTCGATGACGGCCCTGAGCCAACCGGTCTAAGGTACTGCATAAACTCAGCATCATTAGATTTTTCTGATAAGAATGAATCAGAAAATTCATAGCTCTAATTCGGGCATTTTTAATTCTGTAAAAAAAGTTGGTGGATGGACTGGCATCTCTAGAGTATTTGGTCTTATAAGAGATATCACAACTACAAGTCTTCTAGGGGCTTCTGTTTTTCACGATATTTTTGTTGTTACTCTAAAAATCCCTAATCTATTTAGACGATTTTTTGCTGAAGGAGCATTCAATCAAGCTTTTATCCCAGTTTATAGCGACTATCAAAAAAATAATATTGAGAAAGATACTAAGGAATTTATAAATTCTCTTGCTGGAACTTTTGTCGGCATTCTATTTGTATTCACTGTCTTGGTTTTAATTTTTGCTCCTATTTTTATATTTATCTTTGCTCCTGGTTTCTACTTTGATGATCTAAAAAGAGAACTTGCTGTAAGCGTTCTTCGAATTATGTTTCCCTACCTCGCTTTAATTTCCTTAGTTGCTTTTGCAGGAGGAATTCAAAATACCCATGGGAGATTCTCTTTACCAGCATCAACACCAATTATATTCAATATTTCATTGATTACAGCTGCAGTATTTATTGCTCCCATATTTGAAATTCCAATATTTGCTTTAGCTTGGGGTGTTTTAGTAGCAGGATTCGTGCAATTAGCCATTCAAGTTCTTCCGCTTAAGCAAATTAATAGACTTCCAATTCCAAGATTAGACTTTTCTAACCCAGGCTCTAAAAAAGTATTTCAATTAATGATTCCTGCAATATTAGCTGGAGGCATTATCCAAATAAATTTATTAGTAGATACTATTTTTGCTTCACTTCTGGTAACCGGAAGTCCTACTTGGCTATATGTTTCTGATAGATTAATCCAATTTCCTATGGGTATTTTCGCTATAGCTATAGGAACTGTTTTATTGCCGGCATTGTCAAAAATAGATTTTGATAACCATAAACATGAATTTATAACTAGACTTAAAAAAGGTCAAAGGTTTGTTTTATTTATCGGCATACCTTCATTTATTGGCTTAGCTTTTTGCTCTATAGACCTTGTTAGCACGCTCTTTTACAGAGGAGAATTCTCTGAAAATGATGTAAATCAAGCATCGCTCAGTCTAATCGCTTTCTCATTTGGCTTACCATTCTTTATGCTAATGAAAGTTCTTACACCAGCATTTTTTGCTAGGAAAGACACTAAAACTCCAATGTATATTGCTCTCGTTTCTTTAGTTTTAAATGCATCTTTAAACTATATTCTGGCATTTGTATTTAACTATGGTCATGTTGGCATTGCTGTTGGAAGCTCTATTGCTGCTTTTGTGAGCATAATTATTTTAGAAATAATCTTAGTAAAGAAAAATATAGTTAAACTACAAAATCCTTTCAACAGATTTAATTTCTCTATACTTGCTTCATCAACTTTACTAATTATTTTTCTTTATAGTACCTCCTTGTTTATTAACTTTATTGATCTTAGTGAATTAGAAAGAGTATTTTATTTATTAGTAAAAATCTTTTTTGCAATTACAATTTATCTCGGTGTTGCTAGACTTATTAATCTAAAGCCGCTTAAGGAAATATTTTAGCCAACAATGTACTTAATAAGAGGTCAATACAATTTAAATCTTTTCACTAAGAGACATCCGGCTTTAAGGTTATGTGGAACAATTGGAAATTTTGATGGTTTTCACTTAGGACATCAATCAATCTTAAAAAAGATTAAATCTGATGCTGTTGACCTTGATGCCAAGACTATAGTCTTTATCACTGAGCCTCACGCTGCAGAGTATTTTGCAGAAAAAACAGACCCTGACAAGGTCCCTCCACGAATTCTTCCTTGGATAGATAAGGTTAAGTTACTGAATGATTTTGGTATTGATTATGTCTTTATTTTAAAGTTTGATAAAAATCTCAGAGCAATGAGTCCAGAATCCTTCATTGAAGATATATTAAATCAAGTTGGCTTAGTCTCATTAACTATTGGTGATGATTTTAGGTTTGGGTTGAATAGGGCTGGAGATTTTCATCAGCTTGAGTCTTGGGGCATAAAAAAAAATGTAAAAATTTCAAGTACTGATACTTTTAAATTTTTAGATGAAAGGGTTAGTAGTACAAGAATAAGAGAGGCATTGATATCTAATAATTTTGATCTTGCAGAAAGCTTATTGGGCCGGCCTTACACCTTTTCAGGGAAGGTAGTTCATGGCCAGGCTCTCGGTAGGACAATTGGCACGCCAACTGCTAATATTTGGCTGCCTAAACAAAAGCTACCAATATCAGGTGTTTACGCCGTAAAGTGTAATATAGATGGCTTAATTCTTAAGGGTATAGCTAATATGGGGATAAGACCTACGGTCGGTGGAACCCAACCAGTTCTAGAGGTTCATCTCTTTAATTTTAGTGAAGACATTTATTCAAAAAGAATAGAGGTAGAGTTCAAGAAAAAAATTCGCGAAGAAAAGAAATTTAAAAATTTAGACATGTTAAAATTACAGATTCAAGAAGACATTTCTTTAGCCAATAAATTTTTAAAAGATTAGCATGACAATAAATTACAGAGATACTTTAAACCTCCCTGAAACTGAACTTTCTATGAAAGCTGGGCTTCCTCGAAAAGAGCCTGAAACTATAGATTTTTGGGATGAGTTAGACCTTTATAATAAAATAAGAGAAAAAAATCTTGGCAATGAGAAGTTCATCCTTCATGATGGCCCTCCTTACGCTAATGGACCAATTCATTTAGGGCATTCAGTTAACAAAATTCTTAAAGATATAACAATTAAATCTAAAACATTTATGGGTATGGACGCTCCATACGTTCCCGGATGGGATTGTCATGGGCTTCCTATTGAGCTTAATGTTGAAAAAAAACATGGTAAAAAAAGTGATTTAGTCCAAAACAAAAAGACATTCCAAGAGGCTTGCAAGGAGTATGCTTTAAGCCAAATAGACAACCAGAAAAAAGATTTTATTAGGCTGGGTGTTTTAGGGGAGTGGGAAAACCCTTATAGAAGTTTAGATTCTTCTTTTGAGGCTAATGCTGTTAGAGCCCTGGGTAAGATTTATGAAGCTGGACACATACAAAAAGGTGAAAAACCAGTTCATTGGTGCCAAGACTGTGGATCTGCACTTGCAGAGGCAGAGGTTGAATATCAAGATAAAATTTCAAAGTCTATTGATGTTGCTTTTAAAGTTGAGAAGTCCAGTCTTCCATCTGTCATCAATGCATTTGGGCTAAATGAAGAGAAGCCAATTTCTTTTATTATTTGGACAACTACACCTTGGACAATCCCATCAAATGTAGCGGTATGCATAAATCCCGAACTCGAATACGTTTTAATAGAAGTTAATGGCGAGTATATGGTTATAGCAGAAGGTATGTATGATTCATGCATTGAGAGATGGGGTGTCACCGCCAAAATTATTTCTAAAACAATTGGTGCAAATCTAAAAGATATTAATTTATTACATCCTTTTATGGAAAGAAAATCTGTACTTCTTCATGGAGATCATGTCACAACAGAGGCAGGTACTGGTTGTGTTCATACAGCTCCTGCGCATGGTATGGATGATTACTTTATTTGTAAGAAAAATAACATTGAGACTTTTAAAGCACTTAACAGTAAAGGGCTATTCAAGGAGGAGATAGGTTTTGTAGCTGGACTTCCTCCACTGAAGGCTGATCCTTTGGTTATTGCTGAGCTTGAAAGTAAGAAAGCATTAACTAATTGTGAAGATTATAAACATTCATATCCCCATTGTTGGAGACATAAATCACCGCTAATTTTTACTTCAACTGCTCAATGGTTTATTTCAATGCATAAAGAAAATTTACTAGAAAAAGCACTTGGAAGCATTGATGAAGTTAAATGGGAGCCATCTTGGGGTCTTCAGAGAATTGAAGGGATGCTCACTGATAGACCTGACTGGTGCATATCAAGACAAAGAAATTGGGGTGTTCCAATTACCTTAGTTATTCATAAGGAGACTGGATTGGTTCATCCAAACCAGCCAGAGCTATTCAATACATTTGCAGATCTGATTGAAGAAAATGGAATTTCAAGCTGGGACTCGCTCTTGCTTGAGGACTATATAGAAGATGCCGACTCTTATGTAAAAACATCAGACTCATTGGATGTATGGTTTGACTCTGGCATCTCACATTTTGCTGTTTCAGAGAAAAGATTTTCAGAAGGAGTGGTTGCAGACCTCTATCTTGAAGGCTCCGATCAGCACAGAGGATGGTTTCAATCATCTCTTCTTACTAGTATAGCCATGAATGGAAGAGCGCCATACAAATCTGTTTTAACTCATGGCTTTGTTGTTGACGAGAATGGAAGAAAGCAATCTAAGTCATTGGGAAATGTAGTATCACCACAAAAAGTCTGGGATAGCCTAGGTGCAGATATTTTAAGGTTATGGGTTGCCTCAACAGATTTTAGAAGTGAAATGGTTGCCTCTGACGAGATACTTAAAAGAGTTTCAGATCAGTACAGGAGAATTAGGAATACATTCAGATTTATTTTAGGAAACCTTAGTGATTTCAATGAAGCGGATAAAATAGAGCATGAGAATCAGATTGAGCTTGATAAGTGGATAATAAATGCAACAAGAAATCTAGAAAAAGAAGTTATTGAATGCTATGAAACTTATTCATATCACAATGCAGTACAAAAGATTCATAATTTTTGTGTGAACGAGCTGGGTGGAACATATTTAGATATTGTTAAAGATAGGCTCTATACATGTAAGGATAGCTCGCATGCAAGAAGATCATGTCAAACAAGTCTTGATTATGTTATGAACACCTTGGTAAGACTAATAGCTCCTATTCTATCGTTTACAGCTGAAGAGTTATGGCAAACTCACCCATCTCTTAAAGAACAGGAAAAGTCAGTGTTCCTATCAAAATACCAAAACAAAAATGATAATTTTTCCTGTTTAATTTCGCCTTCTGAATGGAAGAGAATTTTTGAAATAAAAGATTTAGTAAATCAGTCTATAGAAAAATTACGTAATGAAAATATGATTAAAGGATCGCTTGACTCTAAGGTAATCATCTCAGCAAATCCAGAGGATAAGGCCATATTAGACAAGCTAGGAGAAGAACTTCATTTTGTATTAATCTCCTCAGAAGCTTCAGTAATAAATGATACTGATCTATCGATTTCAATAGAACAATCAGATGAAGATAAATGTACTAGATGCTGGCATAGAGATGAATCAATTGGCAGTAATGAATCCCATCCTGAGATATGCTCTAGATGCATAAAAAATATAGAGTCTGACGGAGAGGCAAGGTTTTTTGTTTAAGAATAGATTATATGTATACATGATAATAATTTTGTTATGTATTGATATTGCCTCCAAGCAAGCTGCTTTAAACCTCCTTACTCAAGGAACTTCGCAAAGCTTCATTCCCTTCATAGATCTTTTTCTTACTTTTAATTCGGGAGTTGCTTTTGGATTCCTAGATTTTGGTGAAAGATTATTTTCTAATATTCTTATGGTTGTCGGTATCTTAATATTTTTATATCTTTTATATCTTTTAAAAGAAGAATCTATCCCTTCAAAAAAAATAGCTCTTTCCTTCATTTGTGGAGGAGCTCTAGGAAATATTTTAGACAGAGTACCTGATGGCTTCGTAACTGATTTTTTACATCTAAAGATAAATGATTTCTCTTTCTTTGTATTCAACTTTGCAGACGCATCGATAAGTATAGGGGCCGTTTTAATAATATATTTAGAATTATTTAAGAAAGATCATGTCAACTGAAACTAAAGAAATTAAGTTAGCCAATCCAAGAGGTTTTTGCGCTGGTGTGGATAGGGCAATTGACATTGTTAATAAGGCTTTAGAAATCTACGGAAGCCCCGTTTATGTAAAACATGAGGTAGTTCATAATAAATTTGTTGTGGAGGATCTAAAAAATAGAGGTGCTATTTTTGTAGAAGAAATTGATGAAATACCTGATGGCTCTCTCGTTATTTTTAGTGCGCATGGAGTATCTGATGCAGTAGAGAAAGTTACAAAATCTAGAAAACTTGAATACTTTGACGCGACATGTCCCTTGGTAACAAAGGTTCATATGGAAGTTATGAGACACGCAAGAGCAGAAAAAGATATCATTTTAATAGGCCACGAAGGTCATCCAGAGGTTGAAGGAACTATGGGTCGCCATATTAATAAAAACCTTAGCAATATTTACTTGGTTCAAGATGAAGATGAAGCTCAAATTCTTGAGGTAGAAAAACCAGATAATTTAGCAATTGTTACGCAAACAACCTTGAGTGTTGACGATACCAAATCAATAATTGAAGTATTAAAGGGTAGGTTTCCAAGCATTAATATTCCAAAAAAAGATGATATCTGTTATGCAACACAGAATAGACAAGATGCTGTTAAGCAACTCGCTTTAGAGTCAGATTTTATGATTGTTGTTGGCTCTACAAATAGCTCAAACTCAAATAGATTAAAAGAGCTTAGTGAAAAATGTGGTTGCAAGTCTGTGCTTATAGATAGTTTTGAGGATCTGGATCTTTCAGAGCTTGATGGCTGCAAAAGAATTGCAATAACTGCTGGAGCATCTGCTCCAGAAGAAAGGGTCCAGGAAATAGCTAATGCTCTTAAAGAATATACTGGAGCTATGATTAGCGAGCATGGGGTTGATGAGGAGAATATATATTTTAAACTTCCCCCTCAATTGAGATAAATGGAATTAAGAGATCACATTGTCCAAGGAATTAAATTCTTAAAATCCCCAAATTTTAATATTAGGCCTGAAAACCTAGCTATTGATCTTTTAGTCATTCATTCAATAAGTCTACCCCCTAAAAAATATGGTGCTGATCATATTGAGAAGTTCTTTTTAAATGAGCTAGATCATTCTTTGGATCCATTTTATAAGGAAATTAAAGGCTTAAAGGTCTCTTCCCATATTCTTATAAAAAGGAATGGAGAGGTAATTCAATTCGTACCTTTTAATATGCGAGCATGGCATGCAGGGGAGTCCTCATACAAGGGCGTGGATAATTGTAATGATTACTCTATTGGAATTGAATTAGAGGGTTCTGATGACGAGACTTTTGATAATGCTCAATACGACAGCCTGTGTGAACTCACCTCATTGATCTTGAAAGAGTATAAACTTATAGGTAAGAAAAATATAAAAGGGCACTCTGATATAGCTCCAGGAAGGAAATTAGACCCAGGAATTCTTTTTGATTGGGATAGGTATTTAAAAAATGTTTAACATAAGAAAAATGCTAGTAATGGGCACTTTTGGCTTCGCATCAGGACTTCCTTATATCCTTATTTTCTCCACTTTATCTGCATGGCTCAGAGATGTTGGTATAAGCCTTAGCCTGATTGGTTTCTTTTCTTGGATAGCGCTCACATACTCACTAAAGTTTTTATGGGCTCCATTTGTTGATAGATTTTCTGTTCCTATTTTAAATAGATATGGAAGAAGAAAAAGCTGGATCATTTTAACTCAGCTAATTATCATTTTTTGTATATTTACCCTCTCTTCAATTAATCCAATTAATAGCCTTTCATTTTTTATTTTTATAGCCTTTTTAATAGCATTTTCTGGATCAATTCAGGATATAGCTATTGATGCCTTTAGAATTGAATATGCTGATATTTCAGATCAGGGCAACTTAGCAGCGGCATATCAGTTTGGCTATAGATTGGCCATATTAGCAGCAACATCTCTAGCGTTAATTTTGGCTGATAATTATGGCTGGTCTACTTCTTATGAGGTTATGGGTTTGCTTATGCTTACAGGCCTTATAGGTGTTGTTATTTCGAAAAAAGAGAATATTAATACACATCTAGAAATTTTAAATTTTAAAAACTCGTTTATAAAACCAATAAAAGATTTTGGCTCAAGGTATGGTTTTTACTTGGCATCATTGCTTCTTTTGATAGTAGCCACATATAGACTGACAGATATCGTAATGGGCCCAATGGCTAATCCTTTTTACTTAGATATGGGGTACTCACTAACTGAAATAGGAAGTGTTGTAAAAATAGTTGCTTTAATTGCATCAGTAATCGGAGTTTTTCTTGGTGGCATTCTTATAAAAAAAATTGGTTTATATTACTCACTTCTAACTGGGGCATTTTTAGTAATGATGACTAATGCCTGTTTCTCTTACGTGGCAATTTCTCAAGAAGAGTACATTTTACTTGGCTCAATTAAAATGCCCTTAAAGTTAAGTTTAATAGTGGGACTCGATAGCATTGCAGCTGGCATTGTAGGAACAGTCAATATTACATTTTTAACCAGTATGGTCTCAAAAAAATATACAGCAGTTCAATATGCTCTTTTAACATCCTTTATGATGCTTCCTGGAAAGTTTTTTGGAGGGTTTTCAGGTTTACTAGCAAGTTATTTTCAAGAGATTTCCAATTTAAATTATGGGTGGATGTACTTCTATTTATTCACATCGTTGCTAACAGTGCCTTCAATTATATTTATAATGGTTAATAAAAATTTCTTCATCAATGACAAATCTATATAGGCTTCTTTTTGCAAGCTCAATACTCGGAATAATGATTTTGAGCACTGCCCCTCTTTCAGATCTAGGAGCGCCTTCATTCAATGACAAGCTCCTTCATATAATCGCTTTTTTATATTTAGCAATAATCTCTATTTTATCTAAGTTTGAGATAGATAAAATATATTTGTTTATTCTTCTTATTTCTTATGGACTGCTAATCGAAATAGCACAAACTTTCCTACCTTATAGATACTTTGAAATAAACGACTTACTTGCTGACCTAATAGGAGTTACAATTGCGTTCGGATTTTTTAGAATAAAAAAAGCTATCTAGACCATTGATTTATAAGATTTAGCCCATAACTAATCCCTAACTTATTAAATTTAGTAAAAACTGTTTATTAAATTGCACCATCAACGGAGAAATAAATGAAATTAAGACCTTTACATGACAAAGTTCTTGTTAAAAGAACTGAAGAAGATGAAACATCGTCTGGCGGGATTATCCTTTCAGCAGCTGCAAAAGAAAAGCCTTCTCAGGGAGAAGTTATATCAGTTGGACCAGGAAAAAAATTAGAATCTGGAGACTTAGTACCAGTTAACGTTAAAGCTGGAGATACAGTAATATTCGGTCAATATGGCGGAAACGAAGTCAAACTAGATGGCGAAGATTATCTCATTTTAAGTGAGAGTGATATTTTCGGCGTTATTGAATAAATTTAAATATATATAAAAGGAGAAATAAATGTCAGCTAAAGATGTAAAGTTTGGTGATAGTGCTAGAGCTCAGATGCTTAAAGGTGTAAATATTTTGGCAGATGCCGTTAAAGTAACTTTAGGGCCTAAGGGAAGAAATGTAGTTCTTGATAAATCTTTTGGAGCGCCAACTGTAACTAAAGATGGTGTATCAGTTGCAAAAGAAATAGAACTAGAAAATAAATTTGAAAATATGGGTGCTCAAATGCTTAAGCAAGTAGCCTCACAAACCTCTGATGAGGCTGGTGATGGAACAACTACTGCTACAGTTCTTGCCCAATCAATTGTTAATGAGGGCAATAAGGCTGTCGCCGCTGGAATGAACCCAATGGATCTAAAAAGAGGCATTGATAAAGCAGTATCTGCTGCTGTTGATCATGTTAAAAACTTAAGTGTGCCTTGTACTGATAACAAAGCCATTGCTCAAGTGGGAACTATTTCTGCAAATGGCGATGAAGCGGTTGGCGAAATAATTGCTGAAGCTATGGAAAAAGTAGGCAAAGAAGGTGTTATAACTGTGGAAGAGGGAAGCGGAATAGAAAATGAACTTGATGTTGTTGAAGGCATGCAGTTTGATAGAGGATACCTTTCACCATATTTCATAACAAACCAAGACAGTATGACTGTTGAGCTTGAATCACCATTAATTCTTTTATTTGATAAAAAAATATCAAACATTAGAGATTTACTGCCTCTTCTCGAGTCAGTAGCAAAAGCTGGAAGACCTCTTCTAATAATTGCTGAAGACATTGAAGGTGAAGCATTAGCAACACTCGTTGTAAATAATTTAAGAGGAATTGTTAAAGCTGCAGCATGTAAGGCACCAGGTTTTGGTGACAGAAGAAAAGCTATGCTTGAAGATATCGCTATATTAACTGGTGGAACTGTTGTGTCTGAAGAAGTTGGTCTTTCCTTGGAAGGAGCTACTGTTGAGGACCTAGGAACAGCAAAAAGAGTTGTCTTGAACAAAGACAGCGCGACAATTATTGATGGCTCGGGAGACGAGAAAGCAATCGCAGCAAGAGTTAATCAAATTAGGTCTCAGATTGAAGAAACTTCATCAGATTACGATAAAGAAAAACTTCAAGAAAGGGTTGCTAAATTAGCCGGAGGAGTCGCTGTAATTAAAGTTGGAGCTGGTTCTGAGGTCGAGATGAAAGAGAAAAAAGCTAGAGTTGAGGATGCATTGCATTCAACAAGAGCTGCAGTTGAAGAGGGCGTTGTTGCTGGTGGTGGTTCTGCTCTAATTAGATCTCTAGAAGCTTTAGAAAAAATTACTGGTGATAACGAAGATCAGAATGTTGGAATTAATATTGCTAGAAAAGCTTTTGAAGCTCCTTTAAGACAGATAGTGGCAAATGCTGGTGAAGAGTCATCAGTTATTGTTGCTAATGTTAAAGAAGGATCAGGAGCTTATGGTTTTAATGCAGCTACTGGTGAATACGGTGACATGATCGAGATGGGAATTCTTGATCCTGCCAAGGTAACTAGAACAGCATTACAAGCCGCAGGATCTGTTGCTGGAATGATGATCACTACTGAAGCAATGGTAACTGACATCCCTAAAGACGACTCACCTATGCCTCCAATGCCTGATATGGGCGGAATGGGCGGAATGGGCGGCATGATGTAATTTTGTGTTTAATAAAAAATGGGGCTCTTGGCCCCATTTTTTTTTATTAGATTTTACTTAGAAATTAACTTAATATAAACATTCATATTTACACAGGGAACAAAATGGACATTTTAACTGATCAGGCATTTTTTAGAGCTTTTCATATTCTTTTTGGAATTACATGGATAGGCTTACTTTATTACTTTAATTTTATTCAGGGCGAGTACGTAAAAATTGCAGATCCTGATGCTAAAGCAGACGTGTTTAAAAAATTAGCACCCAACGCTTTATGGTGGTTCAGATGGGCTGCTTTATTTACTTTCTTAACAGGAGTAATACTTCTTCATCAAATCTCAGTAAGAATAGGCACAGAGATTATTCTTGGTTCAACAATGGGTATCTTAATGTTGTTAAATGTTTGGGGAATTATTTGGCCTAATCAGAAGATTGTTCTTGGATTAAAAGAAGGTGATGCATCTGTAGCTGGACCAAAAGCAGCTCTAGCATCAAGGACTAATACACTTTTCTCAGTACCAATGTTGATGCTTATGGTTTATTCAGCTCATGGAAGTGTTCCTTCAAATTTAATGGCTCATCCAGAATGGAGTATTACTAATACTAACTTATTAGTTGGCTTAGCTATAATTTTTATAATTCAAGCTAATGCTATATGGGGAAAAATGTTACCGGCTATTACTTCTGTGCGTTCAGTGATCGTCTCTTCATTTGTTCTAGCAGTAGCTTTTAAAATTATAGTAAGCAGCATGTAATTGAAATTTTGAATAAAAAAAGGAGCTTATGCTCCTTTTTTTATTTTTATTTTTGTTATGGAGTTATCGTCAATTTCTAAAATCTCAAATCTATAGACTCCTATTTCAACACAAAGATTTGCTTGTGGTATCTGATCCAAATGCTCTGTAATTAAACCATTAATAGTTTTAGAATTTTCTTCAGAAATTGACCAGTCTTTGAAGTTATTTAAGTCCCTTATTCTTGAATTACCATCTGTGACGATAGAACCATCCTTTAGTTTTATAAACTCTTTCTCAAGTTCTGTTTTAGAACTTCCAAATTTACCTACAATCTCTTTAAAAATATCCTCTATTGAAATAAGACCTTCAATTTCACCATACTCGTCAACCACTAGAGCAATATTCGCGTCATTCAATTGAAATTCTCTTAACTGAATCATAAGTGCCGTTGATTGAGATACAAAATAATTATCGAGTAAAAAGACCTTAACTTCATCTCCGTCCTCAAAAGCATCCAAGAATGAATGCGAATCTTTTAAATGAAGAATGCCTTCTATATTGTCAATAGAGCCTTTAAAAACTGGAAGTTTTGAATACTGAGTAGACTCAATAATATTTTTTGCCATTTCAGGACTTTGATCTAAATCAATTCCAATAATCTCAGAAGTAGGGATCATAATATCTTCAACTACTAATTCTTCCATACCCAGAATCGATGAGAGCATTCCTCTGTACTGTTTCGGAATTAGGGTGCCTGACTCATCAAGCAATGTTTTTAATTCTTGTGTATTTAAATTATCGTTATCACCGGCGTCTTTTGCGTTTAGATTAAATATTTTTAAAATACTAGAACTTATTAAATTTGTTATAACGATTAAAGGCCTAAAAATAATAAGTATGATCTTTAATAAGAATGAGGACCTGGTTGCAAAGCTCTCTGGCTTTATTGCCGCCATTGTTTTAGGAGTTATTTCTGAAAATATTAATATCAATATAGTAAGTATTACTGATCCTATTAAAATACTTCCACCAAAGAACTCAATCATAATAATTGTTACTAGTGCGGAGGCTAGAATATTAGCAAAGTTATTTCCAACTAATATCGTAGACAAGAGTAGATCAGGTTTTTTAAGCAGCTCCAAGGATCTTTTAGCTCCTTTATGCGATTTTTTTGAGAGGTTTTTTAATTTAATTTTATTTGCAGCCATCATTCCAGTTTCAGAGCCTGAGAAAAAAGCACTCAATATCAAAAGCCCAATAACAGAGGATAGTAAAATAAATAACGAAGGTTCTTCTTGCATCAAATAATTATATTAGAAATGGACTAGCAATATAAGCAAACAGAACTGCCCACATTGAAATAAACAAACCCCTAACGGTGTATTTGATTGAAAAATTAAAATACTTAATTCCAATAAGAGTTATTAAATATATAAACCAAGCAACCATGGTGAATGATGTTTTTAATATTAAGTTTGCTGTAAATATAGACTGAATGCTAAATCCAGAAATAAGAGCGAGAGACAAGAACAACAAACCAACACCTAAAATTTTGAAAACTAGTTTATAAGTTCTTTCTATTGAGAAGGGTTTTGATGTATCAAATTCACCTTTTTTAATTTTTAAAACATTTTTTTCAAGAATTAATATTTCATAGTAAGCAATAAATAGAATTATTAAACTTAAACCCGTGACTAAAAAATGAATAGTGGGTAGGAGAGTTATAGTATTAAATACAGATAAATATAATGTAATATATGACAGCATTGCTATAGCAGAAGCAATATACAGGGACGAGCTTCTCTTAATTGAGATTCTCAATAAAAAATATATCACTATAGATATAGTTACCTGGGTTATAAAATTCATAAAAAAATAGGGTTAATTAAAACTTTGCATATTAATACTATCAATATTATCAAGGTTAACCTAAAATACACATCTTTTTTAACATTAGAATATATAAAACAAATATGGTAATTATAAGATTGGCAAGAAGTGGGGCAAAAAAGAACCCTTATTACTTTATCACTGTCGCAGATGAAAGACGTCCTCGCGATGGATCATTCATTGAAAGATTAGGTTTTTTTAATCCTTCTGCTAGAGGGCAAGAGGAAAGATTAAGAGTTGATCTTGATAAAATTAGTGAATGGGTCTCTAAAGGAGCTCAATTAAGTGAAAGAGTTCAAACATTGGTTAAAGAAGCAAAATTAAGCCCTGAAGATCTTCAAGCTAAATTAGATGCTAAGAAAGCAAAATCTGATGCTAAAAAAGCTGCTGTTGAAGCAAGATTAGCAAAAGAAGCAGAAGAAAAAGCTGCCGAAAAAGCTGCTGAAGAAGCTGCCGAAAAAGCTGCTGCTGAAGAAGTAGTTGCTGAAGAAGCTCCTGTTGCTGAAGAAGCTGCTGCCGAAGAAGTAGTTGCTGAAGAAGCTCCTGTTGCTGAAGAAGAATCTGAGATTAAAGATTCTTCAGATGATGAAAGCAAATAGTATAGATAAAAATAATCTTATATGTATTGCTTCCATAGGGAAGCCCAAAGGCTTGAAAGGAGAGTTTTTCTTAAATTCCTTTTGCAATCCAGCAGAAAATATTCTTAATTACTCCAATATAATCATTGAAGCTAATAAATTAGCAAATTTTAATATTGAGTACATAAAAAAAGTTAATTCAAAGTTTATCTCTAAAGTTATCAATATTGATAACGTTGATGATATTAAGAAGTTTACAAATCTTAAACTCTATATTTCTAAAGAGGAATTACCAAAATTAGAAGTTGGCCAGGTTTACTGGCATGACCTAATAGACCTAAATGTTATTGATTTCGATTCTGGAGATATTTTAGGACAGGTAAAAGATCTTAATAACTTTGGCTCAAATGATTGTCTTGAAATCATCCCAACTAAAGATTCAGTAGATAATATTAAAAGATTAATACCATTTGTTGAAAATAAGATTATCAAATCTATTGAAAAAGAAAAATCTATAATCTACGTCAATTGGCCTAAGGATTTTTTAGTATGAATTTTAATGTACTTACAATTTTTCCAGAAATTTTTGATATTTTTGAGAGTGGAGTTATCTCGAAGGCCCTTGCCAATAAAAATTTCTCTCTTAACTGTTTAAATATTAGAGATCATGCCATAAATAAACATGGTCAGATTGATGCTAAGCCTTATGGTGGAGGAGAGGGCATGGTTATGATGGCAGAGCCACTAAAAAAATCTTTAGATGATATTCCGAAGGAAGAATTAGGGCATGTAATATATTTATCACCTCAGGGATCTAAATTAAATCAAAGTAAAGTTATTACTCTTTCAAAAATGGAATCATTAACCTTAATTTGTGGAAGATACGAAGGAGTTGACCAAAGGTTTATAGATAAATATGTAGATGAAGAGATTTCTATTGGTGACTTCATTCTTAGCGGAGGAGAATACGCCGCTATATGCTTAATTGATTCCATTGTAAGAAATATACCCGGAACTATTGGAAACAAAGAATCAGTTACAAATGATACTTTTTCTAATGGACTTCTTAAGGGCTCAGTCTATACAAGGCCAGAAAATTTCGAAGATTTAGAGGTTCCAGAGGTTCTTTTGTCAGGTAATCATGCAAAAATTGAAGAATGGAAAATGACTAATTCGTTGATTCAAACGCATTTAAGGAGACCAGACCTTTTAAATGATGTAAAATTAACAAATAAACAAAGAAAACTCTTGGAAGAATTAACATCTAAGGATATCCTATAGCACTTTTTAGGCAAATATAATGAATGAATCAGACAAAGACAATATAACTAACGAAGAAGAAAATGTTTCAGTAAACGAGGCATCTGACACTTCCGTTGAAGATAATACATCCGCTGAAGTAGCTCCTACTGAAGAAGTAGTTGCCGAAGAGGCTCCTACTGAAGAAGTAGTTGCCGAAGAGGAAGTTGTTTCAACTGTCTCTCTTAAAGAAAGAACACCTGCACAGATTGTTAGTGACTTTGAAGCAAAACAAGTAAAAACAGACCTGCCAGCTTTTCGTCCAGGTGACACTGTTATAGTAAATGTAAAAGTTAAAGAAGGAGATAGAACAAGACTTCAAGCTTTTGAAGGTGTTGTTATGGGAGTTAAGAAGGGCGGACTAAACGCATCTTTCATCGTTAGAAAAATTTCTAGTGGAATTGGTGTTGAAAGAACATTTCAGACTCATAGCCCAATCATTGACTCAATCACTGTCAAAAGAAAAGGTGATGTTCGTCAAGCTAAACTATTCTATCTTAGAGATAGGTCTGGTAAGTCAGCAAGAATTAAAGAAAGATTAAACTAATTTAATGATTAAAAATTTTAAAAAGGAGCATTTAATTGGCTCCTTTTTAGATTATTTATATATAGAAAAAGGTCTTTCAAAAAATACTGTTAAATCATATGAATCTGACATAGAGGCCTTCAATGACTGGTCTATCAGGGTTCTTGGTGTTTCATTAAAAAGACTAAATTCTATTGATATTAATCAATACACCGCTCATTTATTTAAATTAGGCTTGAAAAGTTCATCAGTAAATAGAAAAATCTCTGCAATTAAATCTTTTTACTTGTTTCTATTAAAAAAGAAAGTAATTAAAGCATCTCCAGTTGAGGATATTGCGACCCCAAAACAAGAAAAGTATATACCAGTATCAATGTCTGAGGCAGAGGTAGAAAGATTGATAGATAGTCCAGATACTGGGAAGCCTCTAGAAAAAAGAGATAAGGCAATGATCGAATTATTATATGCAACAGGTATGAGAATCTCCGAACTTGTTAACCTAAAGCTTACGGACGTTGATATTCAAAGATCGGTTGTCAAAGTCCTTGGAAAGGGCTCTAAGGAAAGATTAATTCCTTACGGTGAAAGTGCTGCAGAGGCTTTAAATGATTATCTAAATGATAGAAGAGATTTAAGGGAGAAGGAAATATTTCTAAGCAATCGAGGTACTAAAATTTCAAGAGGAGCTTTCTGGGAAAGAATTAAGGTTTACATTCATAGAGAGGGTTTAAAAATTTCTATATCACCTCACACATTAAGACATGCATTTGCAACACATCTTCTCAATAGAGGGGCTGATCTTAGATCTGTACAAATACTTCTAGGACATAGTGACTTATCAACTACCCAAATATATACTCACATTGCAAAACAACGACTGGGTGAAATTCTTAAAAAACACCACCCCAGAGGATAACAATGAATAATTTAAGATATTTAAGCTTATTTCTTTTTTTTAGCAGCTTAACTTTTGCAGACAACTCCATTATTAGAGAGAAACTAAAATCTGTTCTTCCACCTGAGGCGCAAATTGAATCAATAGAGCCATCTGAAATAAAAGACATATTTAAAGTATATTATGGCGACCCCCAACCAATCTACATAACCTCAGATGGAAACTTCTTTATTTTTGGAGATATGTATAAGATCAGCGGCGATAGAATCTTAAATATTACAAATAAAGATCTTGAAAAAAGAAGAGCTAAAGTTTTAAGTGATATACCAAGAGAAGAATTCATATCATTTAAATCAAAAAATGAGAAATATAGCGTAACTATTTTTACCGATGTTGATTGTGGGTATTGTAAAAAACTTCATAGCGAAATGCAGGAATATAACAATCTTGGAATTACCATTAATTATGCAGCCTTTCCAAGATCAGGAATTGGAACGGAGTCTTTTACAAAAATGGTAGGTGCCTGGTGTTCAAGCAATCCTATGAAAACATTATCTGCTTTAAAGAGTGGAGAAAAACTTAATCTTATGTTCTGCGAAAGTCAGCCTGTAGCTAGGCATTATGTGACTGGACAGAAAATAGGTGTTACAGGCACTCCAGCAATCTTTACATCTAGTGGTTTTCTAATCCCAGGTTACAAATCACCGAAAGAGCTTTTAGAAATTCTAGAGGGGTAATTAATGCCTGATAAAGAATTTAATAATGCTGAAAAATTACCACCCTATATTTTTGCTCAAATAGGAGAATTAAGAAATGAAGCCAGGGCAAACGGCGAAGATATAATTGACTTTGGCATGGGCAATCCAGACCAAGCAACTCCAAAGCCCATAGTTGATAAGTTAATTGAAACAGTACAAAACCCTATAACCCATAGATACTCGCAATCAGCTGGACTACCTAAGCTAAGGATGGCTATAAGAGATTGGTATGCAAGAAAATATAATATTGAACTAGATCATGTCAATGAAATAGTCACATGCATGGGCTCAAAAGAAGGAATCGCCCATCTCGCCTTAGCAACACTCTCAAGTGATGATACTGTTTTGGTCCAATCGCCTACATATCCAATTCATTCTTATGGTGTGGTGATAGCAGGTGCCAGTCTTCACTCCATAGCCCTTAAGGATGACCTAAATGAATTTCTTGAAGATATAGAAAGAGAAATTATTAAAGCTGAGAAAAAGCCCAAGATGATAATTATTAACTTTCCATCAAATCCAACTACTCAAGTAGCAAATTTAGATTTTTTTACTAAACTAGTAGAAATAGGAAAGAGATATGATATCTGGATAGTTCATGACCTTGCTTATGCTGATATTGTTTTTGATGACTACAAAGCACCTTCTATATTAGAGGTAGAGGGAGCAAAAGATATAGCAGTTGAATTTTTTACATTATCAAAGTCATACAATATGCCTGGATGGAGGGTAGGTTTCTGTTGCGGCAATAAAAGTCTAGTTCAAGCCCTAACTAAAATAAAATCATATATGGATTACGGAACTTTTACCCCAATTCAAGTTGCTGCAATAAAAGCACTCAATGATTGTGATCAAGATGTTAAAGAAATATGTAAAATATATGAGTTGAGAAGAGATGAATTATGCGAAGGTTTGAATAGAATTGGCTGGGATGTTGAAAAGCCTCTTGCTACAATGTTTGTATGGGCAAAAATACCTGATAAATATAAAAATCTAGGATCTTTAGAATTTAGCAAGCTGCTTATAAAACATGCAAAAGTAGCTGTATCACCAGGAGCTGGTTTCGGCGATCATGGTGATGAGTATGTTAGATTTTCCTTAATAGAAAATGAGCATAGAATCAGGCAAGCCATCAGAGGCATAAAAAACTTTTTATCAATGGAAACGTAATGAAAGAACTTAAAATAGGAATATGCGGATGGGGGAATGTTGCGACAGGCCTATTCACGTCCCTTAACGAAAATGCACAAATCATAAAAGCTAATTCTGGCACCAATATATCTGTAGAAGTTATCGGAGCAAGGCGAGATAATCCAAAATGTGATTCAGGCACAACAAACATAGTTAGAGATATATTTGAAGTTTCAAAATATGATATTGATGTGGTTGTTGAGCTTATTGGAGGAGTTGATACTGCCAGAGAGTTGATACTTGAAGCTATAAAAAATAAGAAGCATGTTGTAACGGCAAACAAAGCTGTTATCTATCATCATGGTGACGAAATTTTCAGTGCAGCAAGAAAAAATGGTGTCAAAGTTCTATATGAAGCTGCTGTCTGTGCAGGAACTCCAATAGTTAAACTTTTAAAAGAGGAGTTGGCTGCAAATAATATTTCTAAAATTTCAGGAATGCTCAACGGAACCTCTAATTTCATTCTTTCAAATATGCAAGAGGGAGGTGAGTTTAAATCCACTTTAGAACTTGCTCAAAAAGAGGGCTATGCAGAACCAGATCCAACATTTGATATTGAAGGAATGGATGCGGCACATAAAATTGGCATACTTTCATCAATTGCATACGGTACATCTCTTCCCCCAGAAGAATTTCATGTTGAGGGTATTACTAAAATAGAGAAAAGTGATTTTAATCATGCAAAAGATATGGGTTACACGATAAAGCACTTGGCTGTAGCAAGAATTAATGAAGAAAATATTGAACTCAGAGCACATCCAGCATTGATAGATTTAAACTCGCATCTTGCTAATTTAAAGGGGGTAAGAAACGGAATTGAAATCAATACTGATTTGGTAGGCAAAATACATATCGCTGGATCTGGAGCTGGTCAGGAATCAACTGCATCAGGGTTAATATCAGATTTAGTTCATTTAGTTAATACTATGGGGTCAGATGCAGATGCATCTGATCAGATTATCTCTAATCTTCCACTAAAAGCCTTTTCAGAACTAGCCTTTCAATATTATTTCTACATTGAAGCTAAAGATATTCCAGGAGTTATGGCCTCAATTACATCATTGCTTGCAGCTAAGGGCGTTGGAATTGAATCAATTCTTCAGAAAGAAGAGTTAGGAGGAAACTTAGTTCCAATTATCTTAATTACAGATATTTTTAAAGATAAAGATAGTGCAGATCTTCAGATTGAACTTCTTGCTTTAGATTCAGTTAAAAAAATTAGATCAATAAGAATTGAAGCAGAATAGAAATGTTATTTCATAGCACGAGAGGAAAAGATTCTGGAAAGACTTTTGAACAAGTTTTGATGCAGGGTCTTGCCAGTGATGGCGGTCTTTTTATGCCTGATACATGGCCCCAAGTAGATATCCAAAAGTTAAAGCAAGCAGATACATTTATAGATGTGGCTAAACATATAGTACCTCTTTTTACCAAATCATCTTTTGCAGATGAAGAAGTTATAGAGATGATAGAAAATACTTGGCATGATTTTTCAGATTCCAGTTTTGCTCCAATAAAGGAACTAGATGATACAAAGTCAGTTTTAGAGCTATTTCATGGTCCTACAGGTGCATTCAAAGATTTTGGTCTTCAGCTAGCTGCGGCATTTTTTAATAAAACTTTAACGAAACATAACAAGACAGCTATTGTCTTTGGAGCGACATCTGGAGATACCGGCTCTGCAGCTATTGATGCTTGCAGAAGATTTGAATCTATAAAAAGCTTTATTTTACTTCCAGGTGGGAACATGTCAGAAGTGCAAAGAAGACAAATGACAACTGTTGATAGTCCAAATGTTTTTACTTTAATAGTGGATGGAACTTTTGATGACTGTCAGGCGATAGTAAAAGAAGCATTTAACGAAAGGTCCTTCTTGAAAGATGATCAATACCTTTTAGCAGTAAATTCAATTAACTGGGTAAGAATTATTGGACAAATTTGTTATTACTTTTATGCATCATTAAAAATAAACAAATTTGAAGAGTCTTTAAATTTTTCTGTACCAACTGGAAACTTTGGAAATGTTTTTGCTTGTTATTCTGCTCATAAAATGGGAATGCCTCTGAATAAAATTCTTGTAGCTGTCAACAGCAATAATATATTACATAGGTTTTTCTCTAATAATGATTACTCTAGAACAGAGGTGTATGAGACTGACTCACCCAGCATGGATATAAGTGTTGCAAGTAACTTTGAAAGGCTGATCTATGACTTTTATGCAGAAAGAGATGCTTCTTTATGCAATGACTATTACTCTAACTTCCCCATCTCCCCAATTAAGCTTGAAGACGATACATGGAAAAAATCTAAAGACCTCTTTTTAAGCTATTGCGTAGATGATATTTCAACGGTTAACGCCATGAAAAAGAATTACAATTCTTTTCATTACTTAATGGATCCCCATACTGCGGTTGCGTCTGAGGCTGTAGATGAGCTTTCTTCAAAGCTAGAGGGAAAGACTATAATTCTATCAACAGCTCATCCTGCAAAGTTCCCCTTGGTTGTTGAAAAGGCAGGTCTTAGCTTAGAGGATATTCCTGAAAATCTTTCTATTATTTTTAAGAGAGATGAAAGGTCATATAGCTTTAAGGCTTCAAAAGAACTGATTTTTAATTTTATTACTGAAAATAATTTATAATATGGATTCCAGTGAGCTTAAATCTAGTCTTAACGATTTAAAAGGTCGTGTAGATGAAATTAGAGATGGTACTTTTAATGTTCCTGAGAAAGAAAGAAGATTAAAAGAAATAGAGATAGACCTTGGAAAGGAAGAGGTTTGGTCAGATTTAGATTTGTCACAAAAAATTAGTAAAGAAAAAACTTCAATTGAAAAATCATTAATAGTTTTTAATTCTGTTGAAGAAAGAGTTTCAGATGGCTTGGTGCTTCTAGAAATTGCTGAGGAAGAGTCAGATAACGAATCTATCTCAGAGATAATTAAAGATTATCCTTCATTGGAAAAAGCTCTTGAAGAGCTTGAGTTTAGTAAAATGTTTGTAAATAAAATGGATCCGGCTTCTGCATATGTTGAAATTCAATCCGGATCAGGTGGAACAGAAGCTCAGGATTGGGCTGACATGCTTCTACGAATGTATTCTAAATGGGCTGAAAGCAGAGGCTTCTCAATAAATATTACTGAGATATCTCATGGAGAGATTGCTGGTATTAAATCAGCAACCTTGCATGTTGAAGGTGATTACTCATACGGATGGCTAAGAACAGAAACGGGAATTCATAGACTTGTAAGAAAATCACCTTTTGATTCTGGAAGTAGACGCCATACATCTTTTGCATCTGTCTTTATCTCACCTGAGGTTGATGACTCTATTGAAATTAATATTAACAATGCTGATATTAGAGTTGATACATATAGAGCATCAGGCGCTGGAGGCCAGCATGTAAATAAGACTGATTCCGCAGTTAGATTGACGCACACACCAACAGGTGTTGTTACACAATGTCAAAGTGGCAGATCGCAGCATAAAAATAAAGAAAGTGCTCTTAAACAATTAAAATCAAAGCTATACGAGTTAGAATTACAAAAACAAAATCAAGAAAGACAGATACTTGAAGAAAGTAAGTCAGATATTGGCTGGGGAAGTCAGATTAGGTCTTATGTCTTAGATCAATCCAGAATTAAAGACTTGAGAACAGGTTACGAGACTGGGAATACTTCAGCGGTTCTTAATGGTGATCTTGATGAATTTATGAAAAGTAGTCTGAAAGCAGGAGTTTAGATGTCAGAAGAAAATATTGGTGGTGAAGAAGGTATTATCGAAGAAAGAAGAAAGAAGCTAGAGGTTCTTAGGAGCAAAAAGATAGCTTATGTAAATGATTTCTATAAAGAGCATTATGCTTCAGATATCCACTCCGAAAATGAATCCTTTTCAAAGGAACAACTTGAAGAAAAAAATATAGAAGGTATTTCTGTAGCTGGAAGAATTGTTCTAAAAAGAGTTATGGGTAATGCTAGTTTTTTTACCATAAGAGACTCAAGCGGAGATATTCAAATATACGTAAGCAAAAATACTGTAGATGTTGATCTCTATGAGGATTTTAAAACTTGGGATTTAGGAGATATTGCCGGAGTTAGAGGTAAGCTATTTAGGACTAGGACAGAAGAGCTCACCATAGAGGCTAATGATGTCGTACTAATAACTAAATCTATAAGACCGATGCCTGATAAATTCAAAGGTTTATCTGATATTGAAATAAGATACAGACAAAGATATCTAGATTTGATGAGCAATGAGGATTCTAAGAAAGTTTTTATAGATAGAACAAAAATTGTTGAATCTGTAAGAAGTTCATTGAAGGAAAGAGATTTTATAGAGGTTGAGACGCCTATGATGCATCCTATTCCAGGTGGTGCAGTAGCAAGACCTTTTATTACTAAGCACAATGCTTTGGATAGAGATTTATTTCTTAGGATTGCTCCAGAATTATATTTAAAAAGATTATTAGTTGGTGGCTTTGAGAGGGTATTTGAAATCAATAGAAGCTTTAGAAATGAAGGACTGTCTACCAGACATAATCCTGAATTTACCATGCTTGAATATTATGAGGCATATTCATCTCTTGAGAGAACAATATCGTTTACTGAAAGCATGATTCAAAAAGCAGCTGAGACAATCAATGGAACTCTAACTGCAACTTGGGGCGATGATGAGATTGATTTATCCAAGTTCGAGCGAATATCATTAACTGACTCTGTTCTATCAGCCAACAAGAATCTTGCAGTATCTGATATAGAAGATAGAGACAAGCTAGAAAAATATGCAGGTTCTATCGGCATTAAAGTCGATAAGAATTATGGAGCAGGTAAGATTCTTTTAGAAATTTTTGAAAAAACAGTTGAAGAAAACCTTGTGCAGCCAACCTTTATTACTGGCTATCCAGTTGAAGTTTCCCCCTTATCAAGAAGAAATAATGAGAATCCAGATATAGCCGATAGGTTTGAACTTTTCATTGGTGGTAAAGAGATTGCCAATGGGTTCTGCGAGTTAAATGATCCAGACGATCAGGCAGAGAGATTTAAAGAGCAAGTTAAAGCTAAAGACGCTGGCGATAATGAAGCTATGGCTTTTGATGAGGATTACGTTACTGCGCTTGAGCATGGAATGCCACCCGCAGTTGGCGTTGGTATCGGGATAGATAGGCTGGTTATGATGATTACAAATCAAACATCAATTAGAGATGTTATTTTGTTCCCACAACTTAAATCTTAGAATTTACCACCTAAATTTGTCAAAATTCTCGGGGTTAGCCCATCCTTCTGCATTATTCCAGGACCTTTTATTATTGTAAGTCTTAAGGTTGTATGAAAAGCATTTAAGATCATTTTTTACATCGTTTACTTCCAGTACAAAACCAAGTCTGGTCATTGAGTTTTCAGCATTCCCACTGTCATCAAATGGTGTAAAGATTATAATTTTTTGACTTAAAAGGTTCTTGATAGTCCCAACATCACTCTCAGACAAGGGCACGTCTTCAAGCACGATAAAGATATCATCAGTGCATTCAACCATTTCTTTAATATTAGGCGCAATATTGATGCTATTGAGCCCAGCTTTTTCTATTTTTTTTATCAATTTTGAAACATCTTTTGATGTTACAAACTGCGCACTCAAGCAGCTTTCATTTTTAAGGATATCCAACAAAAAATTATTTTGAATTTTATCCTTCTGCATTATTTCATTAAATGCTTTACAGCTTCTCTTTCTGAAGACAGCTCATCGATTGAAAGTTGAAATCTCTCTTTTGCAAAATCTGAAAGACTGATATCTCGTTTAATTTCCACACTTCCATCTTCTAATGTCATTAATGGGTAGCCACATATAAGCCCTTCAGGAACCCCATATGATCCGTCACTTGCTATGGCTGCACTAAAGCAGTCACCGGCCTCTGTAGTGTTCTCACAGGCAATAATAGTATCTAAAGCTGCTTTTGCTGCAGATGTTGCAGATGATGCACCACGAGCATCAATAACAGACTTTCCTCTTTGCTGAACAGTTGGAAGGAATGCATTCTCTACCCAGGTCATATCATTGATTGCTTCAGTACCTGATTTTCCATTTATCACTGCATTCTCAACATCAGGATACATGGTAGGACTATGATTGCCCCAAATAATCATATTCTTAACCTCACTAACATTAGTATTTGTTTTCTTACTTATTACTGACTTAGCTCTACTTGCATCTAGCATGGTCATTGCCATCCATAACTGTGAATCTTTTCCTGCAGCATTTTTTCCAATCAAGGCATTGGTATTTGCAGGATTACCTACTACTAAAATTTTTGCATTATCTTTACCATTCTCGCCAATAGCCTTACCTTGATTAACAAAAATACCACCATTGATTTTAAGAAGATCAGATCTCTCTTCAATCTTCTTACCTTCGTAAACAATTCCTCTAGGAATACTTCCCACAAGTAAAAACCAATCTGCATCATGCGAGGCTTCATCAAAATTATCTGTATAAGTTACTTCTCCCATATGAGGAAAATATGAATCTTCAAGCTCCATAACCAAGCCTTCTAATTTACTTACCACTTGAGGTATCTCAACGAGACATAAATCTACAATTTTATTTCCAAATGTTTTGCCATCAACCAGTCTTGGTATTAGCGAATATGCTATTTGACCAGCTGCACCAGTAACTACTACTTTGACTCTTGAACTCATTTTTATCCTTAAAGTTATGTTTACAATTAACTGATTATATTCCTAAAAGTAAGATTAATTCTTGGGTTTTTAATTTTTTTTGTCTTTTTTATACCGTGCTTCCAAAATTCTTGAGTATTACCCTTCATTACAATTAATTTTCCACTTTCTTGAGGTACGGAAAAGCTAATATTCTTATACTTATGCTTAAAGAAAATATTTCTTTCTTCTCCAAGAGACAGTGAGGCAATTACAGGTTTAGGTCCTAGTTCTTTTTCATCATCAGCGTGCATGCCCATAGAGTCATTTCCATTTCTATATAAATTTGCTAATACCGAATTAAATTTAAGTGAGGTCTTTGACTCAATATCTTTTTTAATTTCATTAAGTATCTCATTCCAATCGTTCCTTACTAAATTTTTTCCAGAATATGTATAGTTAATATTTTTATCTGCATACCAAGATTGGAGCCTCGGAATCTTATGTTCTTTACCAAAAATTTTAATTAATCCTGAGACCCACTCTATCTCTAATGAGCATCTTTCAAGCCATGTCGTTATTTTTTCATCATCATTATTTAGTTGATAAATATCAATATCAAGATCTGGATATTCGTCTAGGGTCTCTTTTAACATGGTAATAGTTATATTTTTTGATTAGAATAAAAAATCTATTTTAAAGCAAAGTATTAATTCCAACAAAAAAGGAGAAACTAAATGAGTATTAGATTTGATGATCAGGTTGCAATCGTTACGGGTGCAGGCGGCGGAATTGGAAAACAACATGCATTAGAGCTTGCAAGAAAAGGAGCCAAGGTAGTTGTAAATGACTTAGGTGGAAGTGTTGATGGAAGTGGAACTAGTGATGCTGCAGAGGCTGTAGTTGCTCAAATTAAATCAGAGGGTGGAGAAGCGATGGCTAATGGTGCGAGTGTTACTGATTTGCCCGCTATCCAAAATATGGTCAAAGAGGTTATGGACAAGTGGGGAAGAATAGATATTTTAGTTAACAATGCTGGAATTCTTAGAGATAAAAGTTTTCATAATGTAACTTTAGAAGATTTTAACTTAGTTATGGATGTTCATTTTCAAGGAACTTTGAACTGTACTCATACTATTTATCCAATCATGCGAGAGCAGGGCTACGGAAGGATTGTTTTTACAAGCTCATCAAGTGGTGTTTTCGGTAATTTTGGACAAAGTAATTATGGAGCAGCTAAAATGGCTATGGTTGGCTTGATGAATACTCTAAAAATTGAAGGCCAGAAATATAACGTCTTCTCAAACTCAATAACCCCTGTTGCTTATACAAGAATGACAGAAGGTTTGATTCCAGAGGACTTTGGAAAAAATATGCAGCCTGAATATGTAACTCCAGCAGTTATATATTTATCAAGTGATCAAGCTCCAAACGGAGCTATTATTTCAGCAGGGGCAGGTGTTTTTTCAAGAATATTTATTCATGAAACTATGGGTGTTTCTCTTGGCACTGGAGAAGATATGACCGCAGAAAATATTGCTGCAAACTGGGATGGCATTTCAGATATGACAGATGCAAGAGCGCTACAAAATGGCGGAGAGCAGACATTGAAAATATTTGAATTAATTAACAAAGAATAATTAAATAGAAAAGCTAGGGCGTCGTGAAATCTGAGTGATATATTCGCTCAGATTTTCATACTCAGAAAGCTCAATCTTATTAAGCCTTACCAAATACATAAGGACCGAGGCGACTTGAATGTCGGCATAGGTAAATCTTTCACCAGCTATAAACTCTCTGTCTGAAATAACCTTATCAAAGTATTTTAGAGATTTTCTAGCAACCTCTCTTTGCGCTAACCCAAATTCTTCATTCTGATTTTCTAGTTCTTTCATTCCAGGATGAGTATGTCTAAAACCATGAGCAAGAGGTAGCATTAGCTCATGAGATGATAGTGCATACCACATCTCTATAGTTGCTATTTCCATAGGACTCTCTCCAAATAGATTGGGTTCGGGATAGAGACATTCTAGGTATCTACATATTGCACTAGTTTCAAGGATAGCCGTTCCATCATCAAGCACCAAAGAAGGAACTCTTGAGTTTGGAGCTATTGCTTTATATTCATCTGTTTTGTGTTCTTTATTAGCAAGATCAAGATTAATAATTTCAATATTTTTAATGCCTTTCTCGGCAATAAATATAAGAACCTTCCATGGGCTTAAGGCAAGTTTTGCGGAATACAATTTCATATACTTCCCTCAGCCAACTATGGAATATATAACTATGAAGTGCAGGATAGCTGCTACAGAAACCAATATATGAAAAAACTCATGATAACCAAAATACTTAGGGCTAAAATCTGGAAACTTTAATCCATAACCAATAGCCCCAACTGAATAAATAGTTCCTCCTGCTACGGTTAATGCATAGTTCGTAAAACCCATCACTGAAGATAGAACTGATAGATAGGGAATAGCCATGTATCCTGCGATAAGATATATTCCAGCTCTAACCATGCGCGGTGTATTGGTAAATAAGACTGTTTGAATTATTCCTATACCAGCAATTATCCATATAATTAGAAGAAGTTGCAGCCCAAGCCTATCAGGTAAAACAAGAAGACATATTGGAGTAAAACTACCAGCTATCATTATAAAAATTGATGAGTGATCCAGTCTTCTCATAACCTTTAAGACTTTTGGTCTCCAGTTAATTCTGTGATACAGAGCGCTGAATCCAAACATCATAAATATACCTATTGAATAAACAATAGTAGCTATAAGTTCATTAGAGTCTGTACTTTTGCTGATTAATGGTATGCATGCTCCAATGGATATAAAGAACATCCACTCATGAAAATAGCCTCTTAAAAGAGGCTTTTTTTCAGTAGGATTCACTATTCCCAGTTAAGGGCTCCGCCAACTTGATATTCAGTTACTCTTGTTTCAAAGAAATTCTTTTCTTTTCTTAAATCGATAATTTCTGACATCCAAGGAAAGGGGTTTGTTACACCTTTGAACTCTTCATCTAAACCAATCTGAGTAAGCCTTCGATTTGCTATAAATTTAAGATATTCTTCCATCATTGCTGCATTCATTCCTAGTACGCCTCTTGGCATAGTGTCTCTTGCATACATAATTTCTAACTCAGTCCCTTCTAGGATCATTTGAGCTGCTTCATTTTTCATCTCTTCGTCCCAAAGATGAGGATTTTCAATCTTAATTTGGTTAATAACATCAATACCAAAGTTCACATGCATTGATTCATCTCTAAGAATGTACTGAAACTGCTCTGATGTTCCTGTCATTTTATTTCTTCTTCCCATTGAAAGGATTTGAGTAAACCCACAGTAGAAAAATATCCCCTCTAGTACACAATAAAAAGCGATAAGATTTTTAAGCAACTGCTTATCTGTCTCTACTGTTCCAGTCTTAAAATCAGGATCTGATATCTCTTGAGTGTACTTAAGTCCCCATGATGCTTTTCTTGCTACACATGGAATTTCTCTATACATATTAAAGATTTCTCCCTCATCCATTCCTAGTGATTCTATGCAGT
>OJEY01000038.1_pt1 | contig 30807 bp, 30 predicted proteins | sample 1593981 | NCBI WGS metagenome assembly OJEY01 (sample SAMN05416706, study PRJEB24817) | seawater metagenome | isolation source: Sea water | place: Canada:Atlantic | collected 2013-07 | reverse complement strand
GCCTTAGTCTCGTGGGCTCGGAGATGTGTATAAGAGACAGATGTTATGGAAGCAAAAAAGCTTAAAAAAAGAATTGATAATGATGAGCTAACTGTCATAGATTTAACTTAAAAAATTAGTTTATTATATTCATATAACTATACATGACAAATATGAATAAATTTTAAACATGAATGTCTCTACTATTATTACCAATTGATAAATATAATGTTATTTATGAGGCTACTTACTTACCTGAGAAAATATGAATACTGAAAGCATGAGACATGAACTATCTATTGCGATAAAGGCTTCTTTAGAGGCTGGCAAAATGCTGTTGAGTAATAAGAAAGATTTAAACAAAGCAACTTTTACATCTAGTAAAGATATTAAATTAGAGGCAGATGTAAGCGCTGAAAGATTAATTAAAGCTATTCTCAATAAAGAGTCTATATACCCAATTCTTGCAGAAGAAAGCGGTAAATCTGTTGACGATCTTGGAAGTACTTTTTGGGTTGTGGACCCTTTAGATGGAACAGCTAATTACTCTAGAGATATTCCTATATGCTGTGTATCAATAGCGCTAATTAAAGATTTAGAGCCTGTAATGGGAGTTATCTATGATTTTAATAATGATGATCTTTATGAAGGCTCAATATACCAATCTGCTTTATTGAATGGGAATGTATTAAATACATCTTCTATCACAAAGCCTAGGGATGGAATATTAGTTACAGGGCTTCCTAATAATACAGATTATTCAGATAAAGCAATGCTAAAAATGATTAAAGACTTCCAGGATTGGAAAAAAGTAAGAATGATCGGTTCTGCAGCAATGGCATCAGTCTATGTCGCATCAGGTAAAGCAGATTTATATAAAGAATTTGGAACTTATTTATGGGATATAGCTGCAGGTGCAGCAATTATAAATGCAGCAGGAGGAAGGGCTGATATTAAAAACAGACGGGAAAACTTTCAAGTAGATGCATATTTTTCTAATTCAAAAATTGTAGAATAATAAATGAGAATTGCTATTATCAGCGACGGCATCCCCGGGCACTTTAATCAATCCATAGGTGTTGCAAATCTTCTCGCCGAGGATATTCCTAATCAGCAAACTATCTTCAAGATGGTTCACAAGTTCCCTTTAATGAGATCTATTACAAGACTTTACTTAAGACACCTATTTAAAAGTGTAAAAATTTTAAAGATTGAGAAAATTTTAGATATTTACTACCCTCTGAACTTAAAAGACTTCGACTTAATAATTGCCAGCGGAGGAAATACATCATTTATCACAGCAGCTCTAAGTAAAAAATATAATATTCCATCTATTCAAATAGGTTCTTTAAGGGGACTAAAATCAATATATTTTGCGGCCCATATTACTATTGAGCCTGATATCAATTCCTCTTCAAATATAGTCACCTTGTTAGCACCCAACAAATACAAGCCTAATCTACAAAGAAATAAGATGAATAAAAATAAGGCATTATTTCTTTTAGGAGGTAATGGAGCTGGGTACACATACACAATGAACGATTGGGAAGAGCTAGAGAAAAATATTAAACATTTTGAAAGTACAACCGGAATAAAGCCATTAATAGTTACCTCCAGAAGAACCGATAAAACCCACGAAGATTATTTATACAATGAAATGAAGACATACTGCGATTCTAAATCTATATGGTTTCATAGGGGCGGAGAAAATGCTGACTTAGATGCAATGTTTAATGATTCAGATTTTATCTATGTTACAGAAGATAGCGCTATGATGATTACTGAATCAGTTAGTAGCGGTTTATCTGTTTCAACACTATCACCTAAGAGGATTAAATCTGATACAAAGTATGAAAATATGCTTTTAAGACTAGAGGCAAATAATCTAATAAACAGGCTTAGTTTTAAATCCAATCTTCAGAAAGATTCCCACTATGGTAATGAGGAGAAGATTTTTAAAATTAGAGAGCTTTTAAAAAAGAACATTATGGAAAAAATATCACTATGAAAAGTTTAGTATGGTTTAGAGGTGATCTTAGGCTTGATGACAACCCGGCGCTAAGAAATGCTTGTGAAAACTCTGAAGAGGTCTCAGCTGTATTTCTTTTTTCACCCAAACAGTTAAATCTTCACAATGAAGCAAATATCAAAGTAGATTTTTTAATAAAGAACTTGGTTTTACTGGAAAAAAAATTAAATGATTTAAATATCTGTCTTACGATCATTGAAAGTGAAGGTTTCAGCTTTGATAAAGGGTATATTTCTAATTTAGCGGCAAAAAATAATATTGATAAAGTATTCTGGAACAATCAATTTGGAGAAGACGAGCTGCATAGAGATTTACAAGTATCAGAAGCACTAGCAAGCAATAAAATTAATTATGAATCCTTTGATGATCAAGTTGTATATAAGCCTGGCACACTAAAAACAGGTCAGGGAAACCCCTATTCGGTCTTCACTCCTTTTAAAAGAAAATGGATAGAATTTTTTGAAATGGACTTTCTAGATATAGATTATTTGTATCAAAAAAAGAGCAAAACAGATCACATATCTAATGTAGATGCTTTTAATTTTAATTTTAATCAGACTCATAAGGCTGATATGGACTTATGGCCTGCTGGAGAGGAAGAGGCTATTGTGAGATTGCAAAATTTTCTTAAAGATAAAGCTATCAATTATTCTAAAGACAGGAATGATCCTATTATTGATGGGACAAGCAGAATCTCACCTTATTTAGCCTTAGGTATTATTTCATCTAAAAGATGTATTCTTGAGGCACTAAAGCATAATAATTTTGAATTTAGTTCAGGCCATATTGGGATAACTAAATGGATTGATGAGATTGTGTGGAGAGAATTTTATAAAAATATTATGTTTTCTTTTTCAAAAGTAAGTAAAGGTCAGCCATTCCAAGATTATTCGAAATCAATAAAATGGAGATTTGATAAAGATGAATTTGATGCTTGGAAGGAGGGCAAAACCGGATTTCCTATTATTGATGCAGCTATGAGGCAATTGCTTCATGAGGGATGGATGCACAATAGGCTTAGAATGGTTGTAGCCATGTTTTTTACCAAGAATATGCTTCATGATTGGAGGCTAGGTGAGGAGTATTTTATGCAGAATCTTATTGACGGCGATTTTGCATCTAATAACGGGGGTTGGCAGTGGAGCAGCTCAACCGGAACTGATGCAGCTCCTTATTTCCGAATTTTCAACCCAATTACCCAATCTACAAATTTTGATAAAGAAGGACTATTTATAAAAAAATACGTTCCTGAATTAAAAGATTTGGATAAATCTGTTATACATAATCCACCGACTGAACACAGAAAATATTGCAAATATCCAATGCAGATTCTTGATCTTAAAGAATCAAGATTAAGGGCTATTGAGGCTTTTAAAACTGCAAAAAATTAATAGGATAGCTACATCTGTTTATGTATAATTGTTGAACTAAACATACGGGAATTTTTGTTATGAAAGATAGATTAGAGTTTTATATTAACGGTCAATGGGTTGGGTCTGAGTCTGATGAAAGAATTGAAGTTGAAAACCCTGCTACAGAACAAGTTATTGGTCATGTTTCTGCGGGAACTAAAGGAGATATAGATTTAGCAGTCCAAGCTGCATCAGAGGCCTTTAAAACTTTTGGTAATACTTCCAAGGAAGAAAGAATAGACCTGTTAAAAAAAATCATTACAGAGTATGAAAATAGAACTGAAGACTTTATAAAAACTATTTCTGAAGAGATGGGTTCACCAATCTGGCTATCAACCGCAGCGCAGGTGACTACTGGCCTAAGAAATTTTCAAGAAACTCTTGAAGCTCTAGAAAGTTATGAATTTGAAAAATTAGAAGGCACTTTTACTATAATTAAAGAGCCTATTGGCGTGGTGGGCATGATTACACCTTGGAACTGGCCTATGAATCAAATCACAACAAAGGTCTCTTCAGCGATAGCTACTGGATGCACTATGGTTTTAAAACCAAGTGAAATATCACCTTTTTGTGCAATGCTTCTAGCTGAAGTTTTTGATGCTGCTGGAGTTCCGGCTGGAGTATTTAATGTTGTTAATGGCTATGGACCAACTGTTGGGGCTGCTTTATCAGAACATCCAAAAGTAGACATGATGTCATTCACAGGCTCAACAAGGGCTGGAATTGCAGTTGCCCAAGCTTCTGCTCCGACGGTTAAAAGAGTCCAACAAGAATTAGGTGGCAAGTCTGCAAATATCATTCTTGATGATGTTGCTGATATAGAAAAAGCAGTTAAAGGCGGGGCTGGACATTGTTTCTTAAATTCAGGGCAGTCATGTAATGCACCAACGAGAATGCTAGTTTCTAGTACCAATTATGACAAGGCTGTTGAAGTTGCAGTTGCTGCTGCTAACAAGACTACCGTTGGCGATCCTAATGGTGAATTTAGAATGGGTCCTATTGCCAATAAAGCTCAGTATGAAAAGGTAGTCAGAATGATTGAAATAGGTATTGAAGAAGGGGCTACTCTTGTAGCAGGCGGACCTGATAAGCCAGAAGGGTGTGATAAGGGATATTTTGTAAAGCCTACTGTTTTTGCAAACGTAACTAATGACATGACCATAGCAAGAGAAGAAATCTTTGGACCCGTACTTTCAATCATAAAATATGAAACAGAAGAAGAGGCAATTGCAATCGCTAACGATACTGAATTTGGTTTAGCGGGTTATATACAAGGAGAGTTATCTCATGCTCAAGAAGTCGCTAAGAAAATAAGAGCTGGTCAAATTACTATTAACGGAGGAGCTAGAGGAAGTTCAGCACCTTTTGGCGGTTATAAGACTTCAGGAAATGGAAGAGAGCACGGAGTTCATGGCATTGATGAATGCCTAGAGACTAAAGCTGTAATTATTCCAGTAGGCTAATCTAGTAAATCTGGTTCTTTTTTAACAATCATATCAAATGCTGGTTGGTAGCTTGCCCATGCAGCGATATCATTAGCTATAAAGCCTCGAGTTTTAATAGCAGTATCATGAGAAATAATTATTGGATCTCCAGCAGCTTCTGCCATTAATTGAGCTTGGCAGCATCTTTCCATAGACATATAAAACCATAAAGCTATATCAACAGATGGCCCTGTTGTTAGAATTCCATGATTTTGAAGAATAATAACTTTATTGTCACCAAGTGTTTTAGCTATTTCATCTCCTTCATCAACTTCTTCTACGACACCTGAAAAATCTTTATATATAGCTTGGGTCTCATAGAAAGCACAAGCATCTTGAGATATTGGGTCAAGCGGCTTTCCTAATGTAGAAAAAGTCCTCCCATATATTGAATGAGAATGAGCGGCTGCATTAACATCTGGTCTTGCTGCATGAAGTCTTGAATGAATAGCAAAAGCAGCTACATTTACATCTTTATCTCCTTGAATTACTTTCCCATCGTGATTAACTAAAATTAAATCTGATACAGAGATCTGTGAAAAATGAACACCTAGAGGATTTACCCAAAAATGATCAGGAAATTCAGGGTCTCTTAGAGTTATATGCCCAGCAACACCCTCATTAAAGCCAAAGTGAGCAAACATTCTAAAGCCTGCAGCTAATTTCTCTAATTGATTTCTTCTAAGCTCTGCAACATTGGCAAATTCTGTCATTTCAAGGCCTTTACCTTTTAATGGAAGCCTCCCTTCAGATATATCAATTTTAATTGGTGCAACATTCGTCATTTACTTATCCCCTTGTTATCTTTAATGATAAAATAACATATCTAAATTAAATTACCAAAATACAGGAGCATCATGAAATTTAGAATTGAAAAAGATAGTCTCGGTGAAGTCAAAGTCCCTCAAAAAGCATTATGGGGAGCCCAAACTCAAAGAGCCTTAGATAATTTCACAATCAGCGGCATTAAATTTGCCTTCCCATTCGGTAGATCTTTTATTGAAGCTTTAGGAATTATTAAATATTCAGCAGCCGCATCAAATCAGAAATTAAAATTATTAGATGTAAAAAAATCTAATGCAATAAAAGTAGCAGCAAAAGAGGTAATCCAAGGTGATTATGACACTTCATTTCCTTTGGATATTTTCCAAACAGGATCTGGAACGAGTACAAATATGAATGCTAATGAAGTCATAGCCAATGTTGCATCAAAGCAATCAAAGTTAAAAATTAATGCTAATGATGATGTGAATATGAGCCAAAGTTCTAACGATGTTATACCAACTGCTATTTGCGTTAGTGCCCTAATAGACATGCATAGACTACTTTTACCCAACTTAGATTTGTTAATCGACACTATTGGTAAAAAAATGTTGAGTACTAAAGGTAATGTTAAGACGGGTAGGACTCACTTAATGGATGCAATGCCAATAGATTTTTCTCAAGAGTTATCTGGTTGGAAGGCACAACTAGAGTCAGTAAAAAAATCTTTAACTCTTGCTACTACAAGAATGAATGATCTTCCTCAAGGAGGAACAGCTATTGGGACCGGAATAAATAGCCATAAAGATTTCTCAAAAAACTTTTGTCTTGAAGTAAATAAACTTACAAAATTTAAAACAAAACCAGCTAAAAACTTTTATCAAGGATTAAGCTCTGTTGATAATGCGGTTGAGCTTTCATCTGCTCTAAAGAATCTGAGTATCATCCTTTCTAAAATATGTAACGATCTAAGATGGATGAATAGCGGCCCTTTAACTGGCTTGGGTGAAATAGAGTTAGAAGCTCTCCAACCTGGAAGTAGTATCATGCCTGGAAAAGTTAACCCGGTTATTCCAGAAGCCGTTGCTATGGCTTGTGCCGATGTTGTTGGTAATGATCTAACTATAAGTATTGCAGGGCAGAGTGGAAATTTTCAATTAAATGTCATGCTTCCTGTAGTGGCTTACAACTTATTAAAAAGTATCAATCTTCTTGGTAATTCAATGCCTCTTCTTGCTAATAAAGCTATAAAAACTTTTAAGATAAACACAAGCAATATAGAAGAGTCATTATCTAAAAACCCTATATTAGTTACAGCTTTAAATAGATTAATTGGATACAGTAAAGCTGCAGCTATAGCGAAAAAAGCTTATAAAGACAATAAGCCTATTATTGACGTGGCGCATGAAGAAACTGGAATTAGTGTAGCTGAACTTAAAAAACTTTTAGATCCATCTAAGTTAACTAAAGGCGGTATTGGTGGTTAATTTATCTGAACAATCTTGTGAGGCATGCAGAATAGATGCCCCAAAGTTATCTGAAGCTGAAATTAGTACCCTCATACCTGATCTTATGGGATGGACTTTACTTCACAGCCCTATGCATCAATTAAAAAAAGTATTTAGTTTTAAGGATTACCAAGGCGCTATAAATTTTACCAATAACCTAACTAAAATAGCTGATGAAGAAGATCATCATCCTAAAATAGTCCTAGAGTGGGGCAAAGTTACTGTCTTATGGTGGTCTCACAAAATAGAAGGACTGCATAAAAATGATTTTATATGTGCTTCTAAAACAGATAGTCTATATTCAGAAAAGTGAAAAAAATAACCCTTATCTATTCTGGAGGATCTGATTCCTTCACATTACTTCATCATGCCTTGAGCCAGGGCTTGGATGTAGATTGTATTTCTTTTGGATACGGGCAGAAACATATTAAAGAACTTGAGTATGCAAAAGAGAACTGTAAGGAACTTAATTTAAAGCATACTCTTATTGATATAGGGGACCCTTTAAGTATTTTTGGATCTACTTCCCTGGTCGATGTTGATAATAAAATTCCTCATGGAAGCTATAAAGAAGAATCTATGAAATCAACAATAGTTCCTAACAGAAACATGATATTTATTTCTTATGCTATTGCATATTCTATTGCTAATAATATTAGCGAGGTCTGGTATGGCGCTCATGCAGGAGATCACTTTATTTATCCAGATTGCAGACCAGCCTTCTTAGACTCTATGAATCAAGCAGCAGGGCTATGCGATCCGACAGAAGTAAGCGTTATGGCTCCATTTATCAATCTTAATAAAGGTGAAATTTTCAGGGTAGGACTAGACCTAAATTTAGATTATTCAAAAACATGGACTTGTTACGAAGGTTTAGACAATCCATGCGGAAAGTGTGGTTCTTGTGTAGAGAGGCTAGAGGCTTTTGCTGATAATAAGTCATCTGACCCTTTAGTTTATTCGTAATGTATTCAATTAAAGAGATATATAAAACCATACAAGGGGAGGGAGCTCAGAGTGGAAGAGCTGCTGTTTTTGTAAGGTTTTCAGGTTGCAATTTATGGACTGGAAGAGAAAAACATAGAAGTACAGCCATATGCCAATTTTGTGATACCGATTTTGTTGGGACTGACGGAATTAATGGTGGAAAGTATTCTGCTGAATCCTTAGTTAAAAAAATAAATGAGATCTGGTCTTCAAAAGAAAATGGTTATATTGTCTTTACCGGCGGCGAGCCTATGCTTCAGCTAGATAAAGAATTAATCACTGAATGTAAAAATAATAATTTTGAAACAGCAATAGAAACTAACGGCACTTTAGATATTGATTTTGAAATAGACTGGGTATGTGTATCACCTAAGGCGGGAAGCGAATTGGTTTTAAAGCATGGAGACGAGTTAAAGGTTGTTTATCCTCAAAATGAATTCAACCTAGATGTTTTTAAAGATATGCAGTTTACGCATTTCTATTTGCAGCCCATGGATTCTGAGAATAAAGATAAAAATACTACTGATGCTATCAATTATTGCTTAAAAGACCCTGTTTGGAAGTTAAGTATTCAGCAACATAAGTTATTAGGAATCGACTAGGTACTTTTTTTTCTTCTCGGTCTTGGTTATAATCCTTCATGGACAAAGTAAAATTAAAAGCATTAACATTCGACGACGTACTTCTTTTGCCGAGGTACAGCGACTTCATTCCAAGTGAAGCTTCAACGGAAACTAAATTAACTAAAAATATTTCTATTAAGATGCCTCTTATATCTGCGGCTATGGATACTGTTACAGAATCCAGAATGGCAATTGCATTAGCAGAAGCTGGTGGAATAGGAATAATTCATAAAAATAATTCTACTGATGAGCAAGTTGCTCAGGTGAGAGCAGTTAAGAAGCATGAAAGCGGAGTTGTTAGAGATCCAACAACAATAAGATCTAGCAGATCTATTGCTGAGCTTAAGCAGCTTACAGATGAGCTTAATATCTCTGGAATGCCTGTTGTAGATGATGGGATCCTAAAAGGAATCGTAACTAGCAGAGATTTTAGATATGCAGATGATATGGCGGCTCCAGTTTCATCAATTATGACCCCATTAGAAAAGCTTGTAACAGTTACAGAAGGAACTTCTCAAGAAGAAGTTAAAAAATTGATGTACGAGAATAGAATTGAAAAGATTCTTGTTCTTGATGATGAAAAGTCTTTAACAGGTCTGGTCACGATGAAAGACATAGAGAAATCAGCTGAACATCCTAATGCTACAAAAGATTCATCTGGAAGATTATTGGTTGGAGCTGCATTGGGTACTGGCTCAGATACCTTGGAAAGAGCTAGAGCTTTAAAAGAAGTTGGAGTTGATTTATTTGCAATTGATAGTGCTCACGGCCATTCAAAAAATGTTATTGAAACAATAAAGGCTATCAAAAAAGAGTTTCCTGATATTGATGTCATTGGTGGAAATGTCGCCACTCCAGAAGGCGCTATAGCACTTGCTAAAGCAGGAGCAGATGCAATTAAGGTAGGTATGGGGCCCGGTTCAATATGTACTACTAGAATAATTGCAGGTATTGGAGTTCCTCAAATTACAGCTATTCTTACTATCAAAGAAGCTCTAAAAGATCATGACATAGGCATTATTGCTGACGGTGGAATTAGATTTTCAGGAGATGTTGCAAAAGCAATAGCTGCCGGTGCAGATACTGTAATGCTAGGCGGTCTATTTGCTGGAACTGAAGAAGCTCCAGGAGAGGTTGAGTTATATCAAGGAAGAAGCTTTAAAACATATCGAGGCATGGGTTCAATAGGAGCTATGACTGAAAGGCAGGATGCAAATAGATACTTTCAAGAAGATGTTTCTTCAGAAAAATTAGTTCCAGAGGGCATTGAGGGAAGAGTTCCCTTTAAAGGGTGGGTAATTAGCGTCATAAATCAATTAATTGGAGGGCTTAGACAGAGCATGGGTTATGTCGGAAGTAAAACAATTGCGGACATGCAAGAAAATTGCCAATTTATTGAGATTACTAATGCAGGCATGGCCGAAAGTCATGTGCATGATGTAATGATTACAAAAGAAGCTCCTAATTATCAAAGAAGTTAAAAGGCAAAAAAAGTGACAAATTTATCTATAAATGAAAAGACCGTCGATACTATATTGGTATTAGATTTTGGATCTCAATATACTCAATTGATAGCTAGAAGGGTTAGAGAGAGTAATGTTTATTCTGAAATATTGCCTTGGGATATTAGCGAAGAAAGAATTAGATCAATTAATCCTAAGGGTATTATTCTATCAGGCGGGCCTGATTCAGTAACTAATAGCTATACTCCAAGAATTCCTCAGATTGCTTTTGATTTAAATATTCCTTTGTTGGGGATATGTTATGGAATGCAAACATTGGCTGAGCAAATGGGAGGCCAGGTTGTATCTGCTGATCATAAAGAGTTCGGCCATTCAGAACTTACGGTAAGCACTGATTCTATTTTATTTTCTGATCTTGATAAAACATTAAATGTCTGGATGAGTCATGGAGATCAAGTTCAAGATCTTCCAGATGGCTTTGAGCTAGTTGCCTCTACAGCTACTGCTCCTATAGCTGCTATGCAGCATATATCTAAGCCTATTTATGCAATTCAATTTCACCCCGAAGTAACTCATACAGAAGACGGTAAAACAGTGCTTGATAACTTCTTATTTAAAATATGTAAAGTTCATGCTGATTGGAAAATGGATAATCTAATCGCCCAAAGAATAAATGAGATCAAAGAGCAGGTTGGAAATAATAAAGTTCTTTTAGGTTTATCTGGAGGTGTCGATTCATCAGTAACCGCTGCATTACTTCATGAGGCTATAGGTAATAAACTTGTATGTGTTTTTGTAGACAACGGCTTGCTTAGAAAGGGTGAGGCGAAAGAGGTCATGAATACGTTTAAAGAAAATATGTCTTTAAATGTTATTAAAGCAGATAGTGAAGAGGTTTTTCTTAGGCATCTAAAAGGCGTTGAAGATCCTGAGCAGAAAAGAAAAATTATTGGAAGAACTTTTATTGATGTATTTGATTCAGAGGCTACTAAAATTAAGGATGTGCATTTCTTAGCACAAGGAACCATTTACCCTGATGTTATTGAATCTTCTGGTTCAGAGTCAAAAGAAGCTAGGGTTATTAAATCTCATCATAACGTTGGAGGCTTGCCAGAAGAAATGAAAATGGATTTAGTAGAGCCCCTTAGAGATCTATTTAAAGATGAAGTTAGAAGAATGGGAGTAGAGCTTGGTCTTTCAGCTGAAATGTTAAACAGACATCCTTTCCCTGGGCCTGGATTGGGCGTAAGGATATTAGGCGAAATAACTAAAGAAAAAACTTCTATTCTTAAAGAAGCAGATCATATTTTTATTCAAGAGCTCATAAAAGCTGATCTATACAATAAAGTAAGCCAGGCATTTGCAGTTCATTTACCTGTTAAGTCTGTTGGTGTTGTTGGTGATGAAAGAAGGTATGCAGAAGTTATTGCCCTCAGGGCAGTAGAGACTGTAGATTTCATGACCGCAAGATGGGCACATTTGCCTTATGAATTTTTAGAGCATGTATCTAATAGAATAGTTAATGAAATAGAGGATGTAAGTAGGGTGGTTTATGATATTTCAAGCAAACCTCCAGCTACTATTGAGTGGGAATAGATTGTCGCCCTACAACCCCCATTCCTACAATATTCTATAGTTACACGATAGTTACTAAGTCCTTGTAACTAAAGCATTCCTTAATTCGAGTTACACGAAAAGTTACACGAAATCTCCACTATTGCAATCTAATAAAAGGCAACGCCTATTTAGGTATGATTTTAAAGAAAGAATCCATATATTATGCTGGAATTTATATGGTAGTGAGGGCGAAAAATAGGAATAAAATAACTCTCTATAATTTAAGCAAAGATTTGAGAATAAGCCATATAAGCAATAATTAACCACCCAGTCACAAAAATACCAAATCGTACCACTACTATATTAAATGTTAATTGCCATAGTGAATGGACAATTCTTAAAATTACATATGCCCATGCCAATTGAATCATTAAAGCATCAAAATTATTTATAATGGCAATGCATATCGTAAGTGCATAAAATGCAACCGGCTGCTCAAAAAGATGATTGTAATTATCTGAAGTTCTTTCCACCCAAGCAGGCATTAATCCTCTTAAGTCTTTTGTATGGGCTGCATCCTTCTGCGGATTTTTAGTGTATTTAAATCTGCCATAAGCCATTATTAAAAAAATAGTAAAAGTCCAAAGTACTAAAACCAATACCGGTGTTAAAAGTGCTGTCTGATTCATAATTTTTTCCTCTACCTTATTGATAATAACAGTGATGTAAATACTTGAAAAGGGTATGTTTGGAGTAGGGCATTAAGGTTACAATGTTTGTAACTTACAAGTTGCTAAGTTACTGATACAACAGAGGAAATGGTTTAATGGGCAGAACAAAAATAGAAGGTAAGAGTTACACGAAAGTTACACGCTTTTATTTTCGTGCTTGTAGCCCTTTGTCTATAAAGCTCTGTAAATCAGCGACTATTGAGTGGGAATAAAAAATTATGAAACACATTAAAGGTTCTTTTAAATTTTTTCTTATTTTTATTTTTTTCTCTAATAGTATTGCTTCTGAATACCCAAATAGAATACTTTTTGTAGGAAATAGCTATCTTTATTACAATGACAGTATTCATAATCATGTTAAAAGATTGTTGGTTGAGCACTATAAAAAAGACGATATTGTTACCAAATCTGCAACAATTGGTGGCTCAAGACTTCACAATCACAATATAGAGCATTTACTTAATCATGAAAACTTACAATTAGATAAGCAAATAAATTTACTTATCATGCAAGGCGGTAGTGCTGAGGTCACGACACCTGAATCAAGAAAAAAGTTTTCTGAAACTGCTGTCAAATTTAGCAGTAAAGCTCATAAATTAGGAATAAAAACAGCCTTGTATATGACACATGCATATCTTGAGAATGATAAAAGATATGAACCAAATTTAATAAAAAAAATTGAAAAAACTTACTATGAAGCTGGTATAAAAAGTGATTCCTTGGTTATACCTGTAGGTTTGGCATATGAAATGGCTTATCAAGAAAACCCTAAAATTAAATTACATCATCCCGATGGAACTCATCCAGGACTTCTTGGAACTTATTTAGGCGCTTGTACTGTATTTGCAACTATTACTAATTCTTCTCCAGAAGGACTTTCGTATAACTACCTCGGCAGAATTTCAGATGATGATAGAGTTTTTTTACAAAAAATTGCATGGAAAGCTTACCTAGAAAATAAATAATAATTGCTTAAGTGATAACTAATGTCTAACAAAAATTTGTTGCCAAAAATACTGGCCACAATGGCTTTAGTAGTAATTTTTACAGTCATAAGTTTGATGTTTTCGCCCTTTAAATCAGACATTCAAGATTGGCTTGCCCTTGAGTATAACGCTCACACCAACGAGCTAATGACTCGCCCCAATAATTATCTAATGTCAGAGCCAGAACTCATTATTGGGAAATCAACAAATCCCTCTCAAATAATCACCAATGAGCTAAACCTTGAAAACTCGATACTAGATGCATGGTTTGATCGAAGCCAAACCCAAGCATTAATAGTTCAACGGCAAGGGAAAATTATCTACGAGCGTTATGAGGCAGATGCTAAGCAGGGCCTTGGCGTTAATGGCATGTCTATGGCAAAAAGTGTTATTGCAATACTTATAGGGATTGCTATCGACGATGGCTTAATTAACTCTGAGACAGACCTAATTAGCCTATACCTTCCTGAACTAGAGCTTGAACAATATAAACCAATAGAAATAAGAGATCTTTTAAGACATTCATCCGGCATTCAATCAAATAACGCGGATATGCGAAACACATTAAATAATAAATTATTAGACCTTAGCATTAGAGAACTTTCGTTTGGTGGCGATAGAGCGTTTAGCTATGACAATATAAACTACCATCTGTTAATGCTAATTCTTCAGCGGCTGTATCAAAAACCTATCAATGAAATCATTGAGGCAAAGGTGTGGCAGCCGCTAAGATTAGATGATGCTTCTATAGTCAGCTCGGCAGGCTATTGTTGTTTATTTGCTACAGCACAGTCATGGTTAGGTATCGGCAATCTATTCTTAAATCCAAATAATACAATTGTATCCAAGAGCTGGTTAGTCAAAATGGTGCAAGACGCTTCGGCGCCAAAATCATTTTATGTACAGGCTACTGGAAAGTCTGTTGGTAATTCATATGGATACCATATCTATAGCGGCTTAAATAATTTGCCTGAGATATTTTGGATTGAAGGATTAGGGCTTCAGGTCATAATGATCAACCCAAAAACACAAACTATCGTTGTCCGATTAGGTGGAATTCCAACAGGCCTAAATCTTAAGTCGAACCGCTCAGACCCTTCCATAATAGCCCCGCTATTAAAAACTCTTATAGAATAATAATTCTAAATTTTAAGCTATAAGTTCATGGCATAATTATTTAATGGAACAAGTGATAAACAAATCATGAAAAGAGCATTAATAACTGGCTCTTCCTCTGGTATTGGTTACGCATATGCTAAATATTTATCTGAAAGAGGATGGTATATTGATTTAGTATCTCAAAATATTGATAGGGCAGAAGAGGCGTATAAAACGCTAAATTATGAGCACTCTAAGATTCATATACATGATTTAAGTTCCTTAGATTCCATCACAGAAATAACTTCAAATATCTCAACTCCGGATTTGGTTGTTGCCAATGCAGGAATAGGAATTAATGGTGCGGCAGGTAGAAATATTAATGAGGATATTGAATTTGCAAATAACCTTATGTTTGCCGGACCCATTAAGCTAATAGAATACTACTTACCCAGGATGATAGAAAAAAAATCAGGAAGAGTAGTTATTATTTCAAGCATAGGAGCGCTTATACCAATGCCAAAGTCTGCAATATATGCTGCAGTCAAATCTGGCATATATGCATATGGAAGATCATTAAATGAAGAAATTGTAGAGAAAAATGTTTCAGTTACAGTCAGTTTGCCAGGGTATGTAAAAACAAATATTCATAAAAGATCTGGCCTAGCACATTTAGAAAAGCAAATTGCTAGTTGGATGTGGGTAACTCCTCAACAAGTAATTGAAGAAACAGAATCAGCATCTATAAAAGGTCTTTCCGAAGTAATACCAGGAAGGTTATATAGGTTAACAAGTATATTTTTTAATTTTAAAGTTACGAAGATGCTATGGAAATTTTTAAATAGTAGAAATAAAAAATAAGTTTTTTAAGAGAGATGCAAAATATGAAAAGAACAGCTATTGCACATAATAATGAAGGGATTTTAAATGATTAATTATTTTCGCCCTGTTTACCCTTTTTTAATAGGATTGGGTCTTATCTTATGGACTGCAACATTCTTTAAATTAGCTCTTTTAAATAGCTTGGGCCAGTTAGTCCTTTTCACCTTTGTAGTGTGCATACCCATATGGCGGACTGGGCGAATGAGCTATGTTGATATAGGGTGGCCTTGGGGCTTGGTTTTACTAGGCATAATAAGCTTTTGTTTTAGCGATGGTTATTGGTTGAGATCTTTAGTTGTTAGTGGTGTGGTTATATTGATTGGACTTCGTATGGGTTTAGGCGCTCTAAAAATGTGGCAATTAGGCTTATTAAAAAAAGAGTTTCCTAGGTATCAATATCAGCGAATAGTCTGGAAAGAAGAGGGTAAAAACAATACAGCTCTAGCTCTGCAGATAGATGCCATTGCACAAGGCTTAGCTAATGCATCCTTTTTAGCATTTCCTGTTTTCATTATCGCCTCCAATAATAGTAAAGAGTTTTTAGTATTAGAGTTGGTAGGTCTTGTTATTTGGATTCTGGCATTTGCAATGGAATCTATTGCTGATTTCCAGAAGGTCAGCTTTCTTCAGAGAATGAAGAAAGAAGGTAAACACAGTCAAGTGTGCAAAGTTGGCTTTTGGAAATACTCCCGTCATCCTAACTATTTTGCAGAGTGGATGGTTTGGAATGGTTTAGTCATAGCTGCAATCCCTTCATGGATAGCACTTAGAGGCCTTGAAAGTGATTTGGTATGGTTCTTTCTAGGAATAGGACTTTTACTAGCCTCCAAATTTATGTACACCACTTTAGTTTATACAACAGGAGCAGTGCCATCTGAATATTTCTCTGCACAAAAAAGACCTGGCTATAAGGATTATCAAAAGGAAACAAATCGCTTTTTTCCTGGACCAACAAAACCTTAATATTAATATAATGATTAAACAAAAAAAAATGAAAGCACTCTACTTTATATTCTTTTCTATACTTTTAGTTTCATGCTCAGAAGAAAGACCCTACCCGTGGTTATCTGATTTAGATGCAGAGGTAGAGTTTATTGAGTCAGGTAAAAATCTAATGGGACTTGAGTTCGGACTTCATCCTTTAGAGGCCGAAACAAAAAAAGAAACACAGGTTTTAATTGCAGTTCATGGAAGTAATAGCAATGGTTACGAATGGGTTTATCCTTTAAAAACCATAGACAATCAAGAAACATTAACTCTTTTCTTTAGATGGGATGATGCCAGCTGTCCAAATTCAGCTTTCCGTATCTTAGGTAAGGAAATAGATAGCTTGCTTGAGAAAAACATAAGCATCAAAAAAATTACTCTTATGGGTCATAGTTACGGAGCTCTATTGGTATCCATGTTTTCTGAATCATGGATATCTGATACTCAACTGGATATACATTCAATAGCAGGACCCTTAATTGGCTCTGAAAAATTAAATAAGTTATGTAATTATGGGGAGCCTATATTCATAAATCCTAACGTAAATTTCTATGAGTGGAGAACTCAAAAAAAACTTGATGGAGCATTTAAAGATCTTAAGGTAGATCCACAAATTATTAATCTTAAAAATAGTAATATAGTGAGATTGCCAGAAGTTTACAGAGGTAAAAAGCTTGGACATAATTGGTCACTCAGTTGGGTTGCCGATGAAATTAACAGTTTATAAAAAAGGAAAAAATTAACATGTCACAATTTACAGGAAAAACTGCAGTTATTAGTGGTGGAGCTGAGGGTATTGGTTTATCAATTGCTAAAGCATTGGCTGAGCAAAATATGAATATTGTACTCACAGATATCAATGAAGAAAATCTTAAAAAAGCTAGCTTAGAGCTTGAAGCCACTGGAGTTTCTGTATTGTCCGTTGTGCTGGACGTTGCTGAGGAGGATCAGTGGGAGGTTGTAGCAGAGCAAGCAATAGCTCGATTTGGAAAAGTACATATGCTTGTAAATAATGCTGGAGTTGGGGGAGACTCGACATCTATTGAAAACCAAAATAAAAAAGGATGGCAATGGGTATTAGACGTCAATTTAATGGGAGTAGTCTTCGGAGCTAAGGTGATGGTTCCTTTGATCAGTGACCATGGTGAAGGCGGATGGATTGTAAATGTTGCTTCAATGGCAGGTATGGGTGGCGTTCCTTATGGCGGAGCTTATAGTGCGACAAAAGCAGCCGTAGTTGCTCTATCAGAGGGCTGGGCTGGAGAACTTGAAAGTAAAGATATCAATGTTTCTGTTTTATGTCCTGCTTTTGTTCAAACACGTATTTATAACTCCGAAAGAAATCGTCCAGCTCAGTATAAATCTGACACTAAAGCTAAGGTGGATGAAAACAGTTTCTTTAATAGAGCTAAAGAAATGGTGGAAAGTGGTATTGATGTTTCTATTGTTGGTAAAAGAGTTGTCGAGGCCCTTAATGATGGAGAGTTTTATATCTTTACTCATCCTAACTATCGTGAAGTTGTACAAATGCGCTCTTCAGAGATTGATGCAGCATTCAAGAAAGCATCAGAAAGTCCATTACTGCAACATATAGTGAATCAAAAAATTAAAATGCTCTAGACAAATATAGATAGTGCCCATGAATTGGTTTACAAAAAAAAGAGTCTTACCTAGATGGAAGTTAATTGCGATGATTTTAATCGGGGTTTGGATGGGAGCAATGATTAGTAATGAAAGTTATGTATTTCCAATAATTTGGGGCCTCCTTGGTCTTTGGGAAATAACCAAACGTACAAGTAAATAAAATAAGATAAAAAATGGATAGTGATATGAGAGAGGCAACTGATGTTTTTGGCGAATGGGCCGAGACAGGCAAGGATAAAGGTATGGCAGAAGGGCATAGGGTATCTGTTGACGAGATGATAAAGTTTTCATTAGATGAAAGATTGCATATTGGAAAAAATTTTAGTTTTTTAGATCTAGGTTGCGGAAATGGCTGGGTAGTTCGAAACGTTACAAAAAACTCTTTATGCAGTCGAGCAGTTGGTATTGATGGGGCCAAGCAAATGATTGCCAAAGCTGAATCTAGCGGTGGGGATGCTAAATATATTCTTGCTGATATTAATTCATTTAATTCAGATGAAAAGTACGATCTAATTCATTCAATGGAAGTTCTTTATTATTTAAAGGATCCTTCAATAATTGTACAAAAAATCTCAGAATCTTGGCTTAACGAAGGTGGAAGGTTTATTGCAGGTATTGATCTCTATTATGAAAATACTGATTCACATTCTTGGCAAGAAAAAGTAGGAACCCCGATGCTCATGTTAAAAGAATCTGAATGGGTAAAAATATTTAAAATGGCCGGTTTGAGGGAGGTTGAGAGTTGGCGATCAAACGTTAACGCTGAATGGCCGGGCACTTTAGTCCTAACAGGTAAAAAATAAAAGTATTTTATATGCATACTTCATGCAATCTCTTTCAAATGCTTTACAATCCATCTTTTTCAAACATAGGCCTTGCTAAGTAAATTTTTTATAAATATCTTCAATTCCTTCAATCAATAACCCTTAATATTAAATATAAGCCCCCTTATATAAGCATTTTATTTGCTTTTTTAATAAACCAATTAGAGCCTAATAATGCAGCAAATTCTTAAAAATCTACCATCCTCTTCATTTTTTTTATTTAAGACTGAGGTTTTAGCAGGCCTTACTGTTGCACTGGCTTTAGTTCCTGAGGCAGTTTCATTTTCATTTGTTGCTGGAGTTCATCCCCTTGTAGGTTTGTACGCAGCATTTATAGTTGGGATTATTACAGCCTTGATTGGTGGAAGGCCTGGAATGATCTCTGGTGCAACGGGAGCGCTTGCTGTTGTGATGGTCTCTTTAGTTTCTGAGCATGGAGTAGAGTATTTGTTTGCAACGGTCATTCTTATGGGAGCTCTTCAAATAACTGCTGGCTTCTTAAAATTAGGAAAATTTATTAGATTGGTCCCTTACCCTGTGATGCTGGGCTTTGTAAATGGCTTGGCTATAGTGATTTTCTTATCTCAGCTCTCCCAATTTCAGATTGAAGATGCTGATGGCATTAGACAATGGATGGATAATAGAGCTTTAGTTATAATGTTAGTACTTGTATTTTCAACTATGGGCCTTATATGGATAACACCCAAAATAACTACATCTATACCGGCACCACTTGTTGGAATATTTATTGTGGCTGCCTTTGTAATATTATTTAATATTGATGTTCCTCGTGTGGGCGACCTTGCCTCTATTAAAGGAGGTCTTCCATCTTTTCATATTCCAATGGTTGATTTAACCTTTCATAATCTGTCAATCATTCTTCCATACGCATTAATCTTAGCAACCATTGGATTAATAGAAAGCTTACTAACTCTTAATTTGGTTGGCGACATGACCGGAAATGTTGGAGGAGCATCTAAAGAATGTTATGCCCAAGGAGTTGCTAATACAGTAACTGGGTTCTTTGGTGGGATGGGCGGTTGCGCAATGATTGGACAGTCAATGATTAATGTAAAGTCCGGTGGTCGTACTAGATTATCAGGTATTTCAGCATCATTATTTTTACTTTTATTTATAGTAGTCGGCTCATCTTTAATTGAATTAATACCACTAGCAGCCCTTGTAGGCGTAATGTTTATGGTTGTTATTGGAACTTTTGCTTGGGAAAGCATTACTATTATAAGAAGAATTCCAAGGACTGATGTTATTGTTATGCTGATTGTAACGATAATTACAGTCATGCATGACTTGGCTATTGCTGTTATTTGTGGAGTTATTGTCTCAGCTTTAACTTATGCTTGGAATAATGCAATCCGCATTAGAGGGAGTGTTGAGGTTAACGAAGATGGTAATAATGTTTACTATATAGAAGGTCCATTATTTTTTGGATCGATTCAAGATTTCTCCGACGTATTTAATATTAAGGATGATACCGAAGTTGTAATTATTGATTTTATCAACAGTCGAGTTGTTGACCAGTCAGCCCTTCAGGCTATAGAAGATCTTGCAAAGAAATATAAAAAAAGGAAAAAAACATTACAACTAAGGCATTTATCATCTGATTGCCACAAACTTCTTCGAAAGGCAGGACAGTTAGTAGTTAATTCTGATGATGATCCACATTATGGAATTGCTGTTAACTACAATGTAAAAACAGGAGCCTTTGGTAAAGGGCACTAGATAATATAATCTATTTTTTTTAATAGCTAACTATAACTATTTGTAATAATGAAGTTAAGCAGAGCGATCTTGAGATATTGTTTCCATTAACTCTTCGTAGTTAGAACTCCACTTACATAATGAGTTTAGAACCGGCTTAAAAGATTTTCCAAATTCCGTAAGAGAGTATTCAACCTTAGGGGGTATCACTTCAAATACTTTGCGATTAACTAACATATCTCTTTCCATCTCTCTTAATTGCTTTGTTAACATTTGCTGGGTTATGGGAGATAGAATTCTTTTTAGCTCACCGAACCTTAAAGGCTGTTCCTTTAAGTTGTATATGATGGCAATTTTCCACTTACCGCCTATTAATTTTAAGGCAGTTACCACTGGGGGAGTTTTACATGTTGTCATAGTATGTTTTTATATACCAGTATGTTTATATTGTCTACTTGTTTAAATCATCCTATACAATATATCATACTGGAAATAATTAATATATTTTTAGATAACAACTAAAAGGGGAACCAAGAATGTCAGACCAAACTTCAAAAGAAATAAGATCCAAAGTAACTAGCGAAGGAAATATAGAAATTTCTATTGCCACAGTTGCAAAACCTATACCTTCCGATGACGAAGTTCTTATAAGGGTAGAAGCAGCTCCTATTAATCCATCAGATCTTGGTCTTCTTCTAAGTTTTGGAGCAGATCTTACCTCAATTAATGTCACAGGCAGTGGCGATGAAACAGTCACGTCAATGAAAATACATCCTGGGTTAATGGGTGCTATGAAGCCTAGACTGGATGAGTCTATGCAGGTTGGAAATGAAGGGTCAGGTGTCATTGTAGAGGCTGGTGTTAACGCTAAAGACCTTATTGGTAAAACAGTTGGACTTGCAGGAGGATCAATGTATTCTCAATACAGGTGTGTTCCAGCAGCTAGTTGCTTAGTCATGAATGATGGCACATCTTCTTCAGAGGCAGCATCTTCTTTTGTTAACCCTTTAACTGCATTAGCTTTTATTGAAACTATGAAAATGGAAAATCATACCGCTATAGTTCACACAGCAGCAGCTTCTAATCTAGGACAAATGCTTGTTAAAATTTGTAAAGCTGATTCAGTTCCTTTAGTTAACATAGTTAGAAAGCAAGAGCAGGTTGATATTCTCAAAAATATTGGTGCTGAGCATATCTGCAATACTAGCGATCCTGATTTTATGGAAACCTTAGTTACTGCTTTAATTGCCACAGGAGCAACCTTGGGATTTGATGCTACTGGTGGGGGTAACGGTGGAGAGCTTCCAGGACAAATACTAGCTGCAATGGAAATTGCTGCTAATAAAACTGCTAAAGAGTACAGCAGATATGGATCAGATACCTATAAGCAAGTTTATATTTATGGTGGGCTTGACCAATCTCCAACTATTCTTAAGAGAGCATTCGGAATGTCGTGGGGCCTAGGAGGATGGTTGTTAACCCCAATGATTGGAAAAATTGGAATGGAGAGATTTGGACAAATGAGACAGAGAGTTGCTAAAGAAATTACAACTACTTTTGCAAGTACCTATGTGCAAGAGGTTTCTTTTGAAGAAATGCTTCAGCCTGAAATTATTAAATCTTATGCTAAGCAAGCAACAGGTAAGAAGTACCTAGTAACTCCGCAAAAGTAATAATTGTTTTATTAATTATTGATTCCTCCGATCAATAGCTAAGAAAATCATGGTGGAGCAAATAGTCCCACCATGGTTAGTTTTCAAGCAATCCTGGGAGCGCTTAAGCGTAAGTTAATAACAAGCATGATAATGCATTTAAACGAATGGCTTATTAGGGTCCAACGACGAATCTGAAATATCATTTTTTTTATAGCTGACCTGACATAATTTGTTAGAAGAAGTGATACACTTTTTGTTCAATAATAGGGAAATTGAATATCATGAGTAACCAAAAAATGCCAAGCAAGGGCTATCGTACCTTTGCATTAATACTTCTTACAGTAGTCTATGGGTTTAATTTTGTTGATCGTCAAATCGTAGGTATTTTAGCGCCATTTATTCAAGCTGATCTTGATTTAACTAATACACAGTTAGGTTTATTGAGCGGACTTTTATTTGCTACTTTTTATACTGTCGTTGCCATTCCTATTGCTTGGCTAGCTGACCGTTATAGCAGGGTAAATATTATATCTATAGCACTTGCTACTTGGAGTGGCTTTACAGCTTTGACTGGTTTAGCTGGAAACTTCATGCAAATAGGTCTTGCTCGAATGGGAGTGGGAATTGGTGAAGCTGGTGGAAGCCCACCATCACATTCTATTATCTCTGATATGTATCCTAAGGAAGAGCGAGCAGGAGCATTGGGCGTCTATTCAATGGGAATTCCATTTGGAATAATGGCAGCTTATTTAGTTACAGCATGGATCATAGGGCCATCGCAAGGCGAAGCTACAGTCGTTGATTGGAGAAAGATATTTATATTTCTTGGCGTAACTGGGGTAGGGCTAGCAGTTATAGTTAAGCTGGTACTTCGTGAGCCTATTCGTGGTGCTATGGAATTTGGTGATCAAGCAGAAATGGTAAAACCGCCATTTATGGAGTCATTAAGAACACTTCTTAAAATACCTGCCTGGTGGGCTATGTGTCTAGGAATAGCTTTTGGTTCTTTTGCATCTTATGCTCTCTCAACCTTTCACACTAAATACTTAATAGCTTTAGATCCAAGTTTTGATTTTCAGCATCTTATAATTCTATTGGGCATTATTAACGGGACAGCTTATGCTGGAGGTGCATTTTTTGGAGCTAGGCTGGCTGATTCATGGGGAAAAAGAGATATTCGTGCATACGGCTGGGTACCTGCAATCGCAATTAGTCTTTGTTTACCAATAGGTGTTGGAAGCTTCTGGGTGTCATCAATAGAAACAAATCTTATTCTTTCTACATTATTTTTACTTTTTGTCGGTATGTATCTAGGACCAAGCTTTGCAATTGCACAAACTCTTGCTCCTATTAATATGCGAGCAATGTCTACTGCCTTATTTTTCTTTGTTCTAAATATGATCGCACTAGGTGGAGGTCCAACTTTTGCAGGATGGATGATTGATGTTTTTAAAGAAAATTATAATGATTTAGAATCAATGCGATATGCAATGTCTTTAACTTTTTGTATTTTTATACCTTCCATCATAAGTTTTTTAATAGTCGCTCGTGTCCTACCTAAAGACTGGGAGGCAGCAGAAAAGCGTAATCTTGAATTAGCTAAAAATGAATAATCTTTATAAAGTATTAACAACTCAAGAATGGGAGCTTGCAAATAGCAAAGGGTTTATTATTACTGAATTGGATAATAAAGATGGTTTCGTTCATCTTTCAACCTCCAAACAATTAGCTTCAACTCTATCGCTTTATTTCTCTAACTTTAAAGAAGTTATTCTTATCCAACTGTCCTATGAACAAATAAAAAGTGACCTAAAGTTAGAATCAGTAGATTCAAGTAGCAAGAGGAGCGGTTCTTTTTATCATTTATATAATGATTTGAATATAAAGCATGCTTGTAAAGTATGGAATTTAAATAGAGGTGCATTTGCCTTACCTGAAGAAGTACTTCTGCAAGCCGAACTTCTAGAGAACCTAGCAGATAAGTCTATTAGGATTTAAAATGCATGAAATGCAGATTCTTCAATCTATTTATTCATCAAGTTACCAATTTATTTTTTTCTAACATTCTTGAATTAAATTGCTCTATAAAAAATTCCTTGAAAGCCTTCACTTTTGCGTTATCTCTCAAATCAGGATGATATAAAATCCAAATATTATTATCAAACTTATACTTATCAGGCCTATAAGCTTTAAGTTTATGATTTTCAGGAAGTCCAAATCCAGAAATAAGACTAACACCCGTCCCAGACTGAATGTAATCAATAATTTCAGAATAAGAATTAGTTCTAATAACTATTTTGGGATTATCAATCAAACTAATTAGTCTTTCCTCCATATTTAATAGACCACTATCGTCAACCCATACAATCCACTCTAGGTCATTTACATCCTTGATTTTATCAATATATGATTCATCACCAACTATATGTACTGGAATTTTGCCTAGATTTGTTCCAATTAAGTCTTCATTAGGTTTGTTTGTTATCTGTATGGAGATATCAACTTGATGTAATGTAAGGTCAGCTTTGTTAGATGATGATTTAAGATTCAGGTCTATATTTGGATATTTTTTAATAAACTCGCTCGCCATAGCAACAATGTCAAGCCCTCCATTTACTGGCTTGCTTATAGTCAACGTTCCAGATAACTCAGATTGCTGAGTACTAAAAACTCTATTTATTTTATTTACCTGTTCCTCAACTTTATTAGCTTCTATCTCTAAAGCTAGCCCTTGCTTAGTAAGCTGATAGCCTCTGTTATGTCTTTTAAATAGTTTCATATTCAACTGATCCTCAAGCTTTTCCAGACGCCTAGCAACTGTTGAGTGATTTACTTCAAGTATTTTTGAGGCTGAGCTCAAAGAACCTGTCCTAGCTACAGCTAAAAAATATTCTAGATTACTCCAATTCATATCTGCATATTCGCACATGTAATTTGTATTTCCAAGTATTTTAATGCATTTCTGCACAATTAAAATGCATTTCTTATAATGTTATTATAATAAGAGTCATTGTAAAATTAATCTGCACAAATGTTTTCTTTATGAAGGGCATGAATTATGAAACTAATTTTTAATAAATATATTTATTCTTTTGTTTTTATAGTTTTGCTGTTTGCTATTTCTCTCCCTTCTATTCTTCATAAAGCAGGCCTTCATCCTACCTTTGATGGAGAGGTTTTAAACCTTTCAGGAAAGAAGGCTTTAATTATTGCTACTAATCATGGAATTTTAAATGCTCCAAATAAAATTGAAGGGAAGCCTACAGGATTATTGTTATCTGAATTATCAGTTCCTTACTTCGATTTTATTAAATCAGGAATAGATGTTGATATTGCAAGTATTAAAGGAGGCCTAATTCCCCTTGAGCCCATCCCATATTTTATAAAAACCCCTGAAGATAAAAAGTTTATGAAAGATAGCTCTTTAATGAGCCTACTTAAAAATTCTATTTCTATCGATGATATAGATTTTACTGAATATGACATTATTCTTATTTCAGGCGGCTGGGGCGCTGCATATGATCTAGGGTATTCGGAGGTTTTAGGAGCAAAAATATCGGAAGCTTATTATCAATCTAAAGCAATCATAGGTGGAATTTGTCATGGCGTGCTTGGTTTGATTAAAGCGAAAGACACTGAAGGTAATTTACTAATTGCAGGGAGATTGATGACAGGGGTAACCGATAAGCAAATTCAAGAGCTTGGTATATCCTTAACTCCTATGCATCCAGAGGATGAGTTAAGAAAGGCTGGAGTTATCTTCAAAAGCAACGTCGCTTTTAAGGATTTTTTCGCCAATCTAACAGTTGTTGATGATGAGCAAAGATTTGTAACTGGACAAAATCAAAATGCTGGACATGAAACAGCATATAGGATGATGGCAATTGTCGCTAATCAATAAAAGGAATAAAAAATATGAAAAAATTTATTAAATATCTATTACTAGCAGCGGTCTCTTTATTCGTAATTTACTCAATACTTATAAGACAGCCAGTATTTCAAGATAAAATACTAGAAACAGCTATTGATAAGATGGCTACACCTATGTCATATTTGCCTGAAGAAGATTCTTTAACAGCAGTTGTTTGTGGCTCAAGAGCACCTATCAATGATCCAAATAGGGCAGAAGCATGCATACTAATTCAAGCTGGAGACAAAATATTTATATTTGATACAGGTGATGGGAGTATTCAAAACTTAAATAATTGGAATACACCGTGGGATCGAGTTGAAGGGGTTTTCTACACACACCTTCACTCCGATCATATTTCTGATATAGGTGAGCTTCACATGGATACATGGATTGGTGGACAAAGAGATTCTAAACTAAAAGTTTATGGTCCCGAAGGAGTTCAGATGCTCACTGATGGAACAGAGTTGGCATATACAAAAGACTATATTTTTAGAAATGAGCATCATGGAGATGAGCTAGCTCCCTTAGATGTCGTTGGTTTTGATACTCAAACTGTTGATTTGGACAATCCAATTCTAATTGATAATGGTGATCTAAAAATCACTGCCTATAGTGTTTCTCATGACCCTGTTGATCCTGCATTAGGATATAGAATTGATTATAAAGGAAGGTCTGTAAGCATCAGCGGAGATACAACCTATGATCAAAATCTAGTAAATAATTCTAAAAATGTTGACGTTTTATTTCATGAATCTATGTCACTTGAGCTTCTAGATATTATTAATAAACAGGCTAAAAAATCGGGTAATGTTGTGGCTGATATCGTAACTATTGATATTCTTGACTATCACACGCCTATTCTTGATGTTGTTAAGGCTGCTAAAGAAGCTAATGTTAAGCACCTTGTTTTTTATCATCACCTTCCAGCACCAAGAAATCAATTGATGGAAGATATTATGTACAGGGGTGTTGATGAGGTCATTGAAGAATGGACTGCTTCGCATGACGGCACTATGGTTATACTGCCAATAAATTCTGATGAAATTAATATCTCATTGGTTAATTGATATAAGAGAAGCAGGTCTTGACGGATAGCTAAATATCGACACAATAGATATATGATTCCTAAAATAAAAGAATTTTTCAGAGTGCTTGGTGAAGTCAAGTACATACTTCCTACTCTTAGATATAAATTTCCTGAACCAGACGACTCTGTATCACTAGCTCATATGTTTGAAGCTACTGTTAAAGAGCATGGTGAAAGAAACTTTATAATTTATGAAAATGAAGAATGGTCTTACAACCAGACAAATGAATCTGCAAACATCCTTGCAAAATTTCTTGTAAAAGAGGGAATTGGCCATCAGGATCGCGTAGTTCTTTTTATGGAAAATCGTACTGATTATGTTATTTCATTAATTGCACTAAATAAAATTGGAGCTATTGGAGTACTCATTAACAACAGCCTTACCGGCGACCCGTTAATTCATTGTATTAACAGTTCTGATTCGAAGAAATGTATTGTAGGAGAGGAGTTAACAGAAGCCTTTTCAAATGTACTTAGTGATATCACGATCCAAAATGCTAAGGATATTTATTGGTGTGAAGATAGTAAGACAATTGAAACACCTTCTTGGGCTACTAATCTTAAAAACTCTTTAGATCTCAATGAAATAGAAAATCTAAAAGAAATTGAACAAGTAACTGCAAAAGATACAGCTTTTTATATTTTTACATCAGGAACTACTGGTGTGCCAAAGGCAGCTATTTTTCCTAACGCTAAAATTGTTGCAGCATCAGTAAATATTACTGTTGGCGGATACCAGATGACCCATGAAGATCGTCTATATAACTGTCTTCCTCTTTATCACTCAACAGGCTTAATGCTAGGCTTGAGTGCTGTTATTTCTACCGGAGCATCTGTTTTTATAAAGCGTAAATTTTCTGCTTCTTCTTTCTGGGCTGAAGTTCAAAAACATCAAACCACTACTTTTATTTATGTAGGAGAGCTTTGTAGGTACTTAAGTCTTCAAGAGCCTTGTGAAGAAGAAAAAAATAATCCGATTAGGTCCATGGTTGGAAATGGCTTGAGACCAGACCTTTGGGATTGCTTCAGGGGTCGCTTTGGGGTTAAAAGAATAGCTGAAATATACGGAGCTAGTGAAGGAGCTTGCATGTTTATGAACATGTTAAATAAAGATAAGACTATTGGTATGACGAATGCTACTGTAGCTCTTCTTGAGTATGACGTTGCTAGCGATGAGTTAAAAAGAAATAGTGATGGCTTCTGTTTAAAAACTATTCAAGACGAACCTGGACTTTTAGCTGTCAAAATATCACCTGACGCTCCATTTAATGGCTACACAGATAAAAAGGAAAGTGAAAAGAAAATATTAAGAGATGTTTTTGAAAAAGGCGATGCCTGGTTTAATAGCGGCGATTTAATTAAAAGCATGGATGTTGGTTTTTCTTTAGGTCAAACCCACTATCAGTTTGTTGATAGAGTAGGCGATACGTTTAGATGGAAATCTGAAAATGTATCTACGAACGAAGTTGCTGAAATTCTAAATCAGTCTCCAGAAGTTAATATGGCTAATGTTTATGGTGTAAAGGTAACTGGATGTGAAGGTCGAGCGGGAATGGTCACATTTAATCAAACCCCTGGAAAAGAGGTTAATTGGGCTGATCTATCATCATTTATTGCAGAACAGTTGCCATCATATGCTCGTCCACTATTTATAAGGGTTACAAGCAAATTAGATACTACAGGAACATTCAAGCTTAAGAAGAATGATCTTAGGGAAGAGGCATTTCATTTGGATAAGGTTGATGGTGACACTATCTATGTTAAAAAGCCCAGATCAGACGAATACGTCCCTCTAGATAATGATTTTTATGAGTTAATACAAAGCGATCAAGTTGGTTTTTAGTTTTTTTAAAAATAAATAATAGGATACAAATATGAGTAATGATAAGAAATTTGATTTAGTGGTTTACGGTGCCTCTGGTTTTACAGGAAAGTTGGTTGTTGAATATTTAGTTGCTAAATATAAAGATGATAAAGATATTTCTTGGGCAATGGCTGGCAGAAATCTAGAAAAGCTTCAATCTGTTAAAGATGATATAGGTGTGTCAGATGATGTACCTCTTATCAGAGTTGATAGTGATGACTTATCAAGCATTAAAGACCTTACCTCCCAAACAAAATGCGTATTAACTACTGTTGGGCCTTATCAGCTTTATGGTAATGATATCTTGTCTGCATGTGTTGCTTCTGGAGTAGATTATGTTGACCTTTGTGGCGAACCGGGCTGGATGCATGAAAAAATTAACGAGCATAGAGAAGAGGCTAAAAAATCAGGTTCTAGAATAGTATTCTCATGTGGATTTGATAGCATTCCATTTGATCTAGGGGTGCTGTTTGTTCAAAATGAAGCAATCAAAAGATTCGGAAAACCATCATCTAGTGTTAGAGGAAGAGTTAGAGTTATGAGGGGGGAGTTTTCTGGAGGTACTGCAGCTTCAATGAAGGCAACAATGGCTTCTCTAAAAGTAAAACCACATCTATTTGAAGCTTTAATAAATCCATTTTCTTTATCCGATGGCTTTACTGGTCCTCAGCAAGCTGATGACTCAAAACCTATCTATGACGAACAGCTTGAGACATGGGTAGCACCATTTTTTATGGCCCCAATAAATACTAAAAATGTTCATCGTTCCAATGCACTCATGAACCATGCCTATGGTGAAGATTTTAGCTACAACGAAATGTGGGTAGCAGGCCCAGGTGATGACGGAAAAGAGGTAGCAAAAGCAATGGCTTCAGCTAACCCTATGGGAGGAGATGATGCTCCAAAACCAGGAGAAGGCCCTTCAAGAGAGTCTAGAGAGAATGGTGGTTATGATGTGTTATTTTGCGCTGATCATGATGGGGAAACAGTTAATGCATCAGTCGCTGGTGATATGGACCCGGGCTATGGCTCTACATCCAAAATGATAACTGAAAGTGCAATATGCTTAGTAAAAGAATCACCTGATTTGGCTGGAGGAATCTATACACCAGCATCATCAATGGGAGAAAGGTTAATAAAAAGATTGGAAGCTAATGCGGGACTAACTTTCAAGATAGAAGGTTAATGATTGGCGAAAATATAAAGAAATGGCATCAGTTAATTGAAGGAAATCTAGATGGGGGTTTCGATGAATTATTGGCCGATGATGTTGTTTTTTTCTCACCTGTTGTTTTTACTCCCCAGAAAGGAAAAGATCTAACAAAACTCTATCTAATGGCGGCAGGCAATACGTTTGGCGGAGATGGCGCTGCTAAAAAAGGCGACCTAGAAACTTCAAGCTTTCGTTATACTAAAGAAGTTCTTGATGGTAATCAGGCTATTTTAGAGTTTGAAACTCAGATAGATGGTAAATATATTAATGGCGTTGATATTATTACCTTTAATGATGAGGGTAAAATTTCTGAGTTTAAAGTTATGATAAGGCCGCTCCAGGCAGTAAATACTGTCTCTTATACACATCTCCGAGCCCACGAGACTAAGGCGAATCTCGT
>OJEY01000033.1_pt1 | contig 31391 bp, 39 predicted proteins | sample 1593981 | NCBI WGS metagenome assembly OJEY01 (sample SAMN05416706, study PRJEB24817) | seawater metagenome | isolation source: Sea water | place: Canada:Atlantic | collected 2013-07 | reverse complement strand
CCTTAGTCTCGTGGGCTCGGAGATGTGTATAAGAGACAGGCAGCATTTTGTGTCAGATATGAAAAGGTATTCGGGTCACTCGGGTCAACTTGAGTTGAAATTGAAACTTGTTGATCTTCCCTGTCTGAGTAAAATATTACAGCTCCTATATTTAATTTTGAGTTTAATAGTTTTGTATTAACCCCTGTCTCATAATTTGTCAGGAACTCAGGATCATAATAGATATTTCTATTTTGTGAATCGGGAGCAAGACCTAGACCCAGATTGAATCCACCCTGCTTGTAACCCTTAGCAATACTTGTAAAAATAGTACTATCATTGATTAAGGTTTTTACTAATGAAATTTTTCCACCTGACATTCTTTTAGAAGGATTAAAAGATTCTCCAAGAGAATCTGAATAATTTGCATCCCAATCTTCAGATCGAGCTCCAATAGATATCTTTGTCGTCTCATTAATAAAGTAATCTAGGTTACCGAAAACTGATAGATTCTCTGAGTTATATTTGCTTGAAGAAGAAGATTCACTAGCATATGGCCCATAAGGATCAGAGGGATCACCATAAACACCATCATCATTTTTTAAATTTGATTCATTGATATCAGAATAACTGACCCCCACAACCCATTCAGCAGGAAAGTCTGAGGCAAGATCTGCAGGGTTTGAAACCACCCTAAATTCTTGACTAAATGATTCTCTATTTCTTAAGGTTTCTGAAAAATAATCATATGTGTATGGCGCATGAGATTCAGAGTTACCCCAATCAGCATCATAACTAAAAATAACATTGGTATCAGTGATGCTTGTTAAACTTTGTAACTCAAATTTATTAAATCTATGGAATATTTTTAAGCCGTATGCATTTGTTTTTTGTGAATCCATTCCAGGTCTATCTGACAGAGTATTAAGACTATCATCTATGGTCCAGATATCAGCAGGGTCATTCATATCAATTTCTGTAACTAGAAATTTAATAGAGGTTTTATCACTCGCCTTCCAATTAACTTTTAATCTTAAAGTGCTTTCATCTTTCTTGGAGGTATCAGACTTATTTAGATATGCATTTTTTCTAAAGCCATTTGAATAATCTTTTCGCAGTGCAATTCTATAGGTTATATCCTTGTTTTGGTCCAAAGGGCCTCCAAATGCTACTCCAGAATTCAATACTCCATAATCACCAATAGTGACTTCACTTATACCTTCAAACTCTTCTGTCGGATCCTTTGTTTTAATATAGATTAGTCCAGCTAAAGCATTAGCTCCTATTCTTGAGCCCTGCGGGCCTCTATGAACTTCAATTTGGTCTACATCAAAAGTGGTAGCAATTCCACCTTGCCCTGAATAATCAATATCATCGATCAAAAAACCAACTGATGAATTTGGTGTGCCCTCATAGCCACCTCTTTCTCCAATCCCTCTAATTTGAAAATAACGAGCCCTTGAGTCACTAGCAGCAAAGTTCAAATTAGGTATTAGGTAAGACAGCATTTCAAAATGCTTAATTGGTTGAGATTTGATTAGCTCTTCATCAAGAACGATGATGCTTGAATCTTCCTTTTCAATTGAAATTTGTCGCCAATCACCTTTTACAATGATTTCCTCAACTGTTTGTGAGGCCAGCCATGGGCTAACCAAACATAATAAAAAAGATAATAAAAAAACAATTCTATTTTTAATAATATTCATGCGATTCCTCCGCCATTATTGTATGGATCAGGTTCAAAGGGTTTCCGTGAAGATCTCAGGTCAGTTGACCACCCCTTGCAGTTGATTGAATAATAAAGTGTTTTAAAAAAAAATCTAGTCTAGAAATAAAAAAATTTTAATAAATGGCTTCTTGTCTAAACCATAAATTTACGGCCCATTTCTCACCAGAAACAACAGGCGATCCGCCATGAAGTGAATTAGGATTAATATCAGAAGTGCCTTCTATGCAATTGTGGAAAACAACAACATCACCTTTATTAGGTTTTACCGAGACACCGATATCAGGGAAATCGGTTGCCCCGCCGTCTTCAACGTCATTTAAATAAGCCAAGGCAGTTACCATTCTCTGACCTCCGGGGAACCAGTTGTTTCTTCCCTCTTCCGTACTTTTATCGAAGGCATCAAAATGAGGTTTGTACTCAGTTCCTGGCCCATAATGAACTAGCTGAAATTGCTCTGCATTATTGATTGGCATTTTAACTAGAATAGAAAATCTTTTACTTACTTCGTGAATTATATCGCTCGCATCATGCTGTATCCAAGCATAGCTATTGGTTCTACTATCATGAAACTGATGCTCTGAATCGGTTATGACTGTAGCTCTTTCCATCTTACCCGATCCAACCTCAACAAAGGCTGCGCACTCGTCAGAGGATAAAAAATCTGATACAACATAAACAAGAGGATCGATAGAAAATAAGGTGACGTTTTCCGAAATTTGTTTTGGTTTCATGGTCATTTAAAAATTATATTTGCAAATTATTGATTTGTCTCTATTGTTATCTTCTAATCATGAAAATTTTTATTTCAATAGCATCTTATCAAGACCCTTTATTGGAAACTACTATCAGGGGGGCATTTGATAATGCAGATAAGCCAGATAACTTATTCTTTGGGGTATGTGATCAGTCTTCTCATGTCATAGATCTTGAGATCTTTTCTTTTTCTAATCAGATTTCATATGACCATGTTGAACCAGAAATATCTGAGGGCCCATGCTGGGCAAGACATAGAATTCAAAAATTTTTTGATGATGAGGATTATTACCTTCAAATTGACTCTCACATGCAATTTCAAAAAGGATGGGATACCTATTTGTTGTCTTATATGCAAAAGATTCAATCTGTAGATTCTTATTCACACAAGCTGCCTATTATTACCTGTTATCCAAGAGCATTTGATATTGTGGATTTTAATTCTGGAACTTACTCTCTTGATAATGCTGATACTAATACACATATTATTGCTTACAGAGAAGATTCAATTTTCTTAAAAGATTCTTTCTCTAGACAGATAGGAGCAATAACTGATGTTGAAATTACTCATGGCTATCTGCTCGCAGCTGGCTGCCTTTTCGCTCCTGGAGCTTTCGTAAAAGAAGTTCCCTATGATCCTGATTTCTATTTTTATGGCGAAGAAATATCTTTAATGATTAGAGCTTTTACTCGTGGATTTGGTATTTTTCATATACCTGCTGTTCCTATATTTCATCTTTATACTGATACCTCTGATTTAAAAAGAAAGCTTCATTGGGATGAAGCAGAGGATGGAAATAGACAAGTTAAATGGCATGAAAGAGAAGAAAAAAGTTTAAATAAGCTATCAATGGTCATACGCGGTGAAATTGAAGGTATTTATGGTCTAGGTCTTAAAAGAACTCTAAAAGATTATAAGTTCTTATCGGGCATTGATTTAGTTAACAGGGAAGTAGTGGATAAGGATAAAGCCACAACGGCTAACTTTGTGTCTTCACTGTCATGGAAAAACTCACCTTTTTAATGAAAAATATTTAGCGAATGATATTATTTAAATACCATATTTAAGGAGAGATGAATGAGTAAAGAAGTAAAAGATTTTTTTTCAACTTATAGTGATTTTGTTACCAAAGTAACTAGCGAACCTAGTATTGATCTTGATGCTCTGAAAAGGAGCTTTGATAATATTGAAGAGTCTTCTTCTATAAAAATGCCAAGATTATTAACAGCTGCGTTGGGTCTTGGAAGCGAGACCGGAGAATTTGTTGAGATTGTTAAGAAAATGGTTCTTCAAGGAAAGCCAGCCTCTGAAGATAATATTTTTCATATGAAGAGAGAGCTTGGAGATATTATGTGGTACTGGACTACAGCATGTGCATCATTAGGTTTAGATCCTTATGAAGTAATAAACGAAAATCAAAAAAAATTAGAAGCCAGGTACGGAGAAAAATTTGAAGTTGATAGAAGTGAAGTCAGAAAAGAAGGCGACCTATAAGCCAATTACTATCTTTAGATAAAACAATGGAAGAAAAAGACAATAAATCAAAAGAAGACCTTCCCTCGGCAGCTGATGACTCTGCTGATGTTACTTCTAGGTACGAAAAATATAAAAAGAGTAAAGAGAAGTCTCAGTTTCCTCCAATAGACTATGAGAAACCTCCACATCACTAAAGCATGATCGTATTACTGGCTTTTTTATATTTTCTTTACGCAGTCGCTTTCTTTTATACCTATAAAAATGGCTATAGCCTTGCTAAATATGTGTATAAAAGAGAAAACATTAATAAGTACCTTTCTATCGAGATTTTTTTTTTAATTCTTACTTCTTTTATCGTTTTTACAAACCAACCTCTTAATTGGATTATTGCCATATTGATGATTGCTCATATGGTTGGTGTTATATGGCTGGTTACCAGCCCAAATAGCTATTACAAGATAGCAGACGAATCTATGGCTCTAGATGATGGTCTAATGGAGATAATAAATATAGGAGTATTGTTCGTATACTCAGCCTTGACAATATTCTCTAGGATAATTTTCTAAGTAGAGTCTTTTATTCTTTTAAGAAGACTTGAGGTATCCCAGCGTCCTCCATCTAAATCTTGAATGTCTTTGTAAAACTTATTTACCATTTCTGTTATCTCTATATTGGCGCCAACCTGACCAGCTTGCTCAGAAACTATATCTAAATCTTTTCGCATCCAATCAACTGCAAAGCCATGATCGTATTCATCCTTAAGCATGGTCTCCCATCTATTTTCCATTTGCCAGGATTGAGCTGCTCCCTTTGTAATAACTTCCATAACATCAGTTGTATTGAGGCCAACTTTTTCAGAAAAATTAACTCCCTCGGAAAGCGCTTGCACCAAACCAGCAATGCAAATTTGATTAACCATTTTTGTTAATTGCCCTGACCCACTTGGTCCCATATATTTTGTAAACTTAGAATAATTATCAAGGATAGGCTTGATAGATTTATAAGAGGCTTCGTCCCCGCCAACCATTACAGAAAGCTGGCCAGATTCTGCTCCAGCTTGACCGCCTGATATTGGAGCATCTAAAAAAATAACACCTTTCTGACGAGCAAGCTCATTCATCTCTTTAGAGAGAGTTGCAGAGGTTGTTGTGTGATCAATAATAATGGTTCCAGGATTTACAGAATTTAAAATACCTTTTTTACCTGACATCATCTCTCTAACATCTTCATCTCTTCCAACACAAAGAGCAATTACATTGCATTGAGATGATAATTCTTCTGGTGTGTCAAAAGCTTTTCCAGAATACTGACTAAGCCATTTTGTTACTTTTTCTTGTGATCTATTAAAGATGCAAATATCTCTAAATTCATTTGAAAGGTGCCCTGCCATTGGATATCCCATGACACCGAGACCTATAAAACCAATTTTATTCATCCTTTTGTTCTTCTTTATATTTTTCGTAATCTTCCCAATCGTGAGGAGTTCCGACATTAAGAATCCCTTCTTTAGCTCTAAAGAGGCTTTGGGTTCTTAGTTTTGTTTTATCCTCTTCCTTTCCAAATAGCTTATTCCAGCCATCCTTAAAGTATCTTCTTAAATCTCTATCACTCATTAATGAAATAAGTTAAAAACAATTACAAAGATAATGCCTGTTCCAAGGACTCCTATTATGCAAAGAAGTAAATCAACAGCAAATACTTGAAATAATTTTTTCCATGCTGCATTTCCTTGACTAGGTTCAGAGGCTGTTTCTAATTTAAAAAGATGGATTGCAGCAACTTTAAACCAACTGAATACGACTAGAAAAGTTATGGAACCTGTAAAAAAAAGAAGCAGGTTAGAGTTCATACTATATGATTTTCTCTATCTTTTTTTGCAGTATGTTTGATGCCATTCTTTGAAGTATATTCTCCAGTAATGCCCTTAGCACCTGATCTATTTTTCTTAGAATTATTCATCAGGGTAACAATTGATACTCCTGATGCTAATCCGATAAAAAAGAAAATTATCCATTCCATTTTATAAAACCTCTCTACTTTTGATTAAACTCATTTTTTGCTTCGATGAACTCTGCTTTTAATCTAGTTACTAAGTCTGCAACACTAGGATCATCTTTAATTCCACCGATACCTTGACCAGAACCCCAAATATCTTTCCATGCTTTTGCATCAGTATTTCCACCTGAACCAAAGTTCATAGTGCTTTTGTCTGCCTCGGGAAGATTATCTGCATCCATCCCTTCTTTTACAATTGATGGTTTTAAGTAGTTACCACTTATTCCAGTAAATAGACTTGAAAGTACTATGTCATCTGCGGCACTTTCAATTAGCATTTGTTTATAGCCTTGATCTGCATTGGCTTCTTGTGTGGCTATAAAACGTGTGCCCATATAGGCAAAATCTGCTCCAAGCGCTAAAGCTGAGGCAACTGAATAACCATCTCCAATTGAACCAGATAAGATAACTGTTCCATCAAACCATTCTTTTACTTCTCTTAGTAAAGCAAAAGGAGATAGAGCTCCTGCATGCCCTCCGGCACCGGCACAAACTAAAATCAGACCATCCACGCCTTGTTCTGCAGCTTTTTTAGCGTGTTTAACATTAATAACATCATGATATACAAGTCCACCATAACTATGGGCTGCTTCTACTAATTCTGCTGGTGGTCTTAAGGATGTGATAATTATCGGTACTTCGTGTTCAACACAAGTAGCCATATCTTCCATCAGTCTGTTATTTGAAGCATGGCAAATTTGATTGACTGCAAATGGAGCAACCTTTGCATCAGGATTTTGTTCTTGATACTCAGCTAATTCTGTTTTAATTCTAGTAATCCACTCACCTAGAACATGTTGAGGTCTTGCGTTAAGTGCTGGGAAAGATCCAATAATTCCTGCTTTGCATTGTGCTATTACCAATTCTGGTCCTGAAACCAAGAAAAGTGGCGAGCCGATAACAGGCATAGATAAATGATCTTTTATATGATTTGGAATTGCCATTCTGTTCTCCTAAAGTGTAAACAACCGATTATTTTTCAGGATAGTCTACCACTAAATAAACTAAAGATTTTAATCCTTCGTCTAAAGCTCCATCATCGACAACAAAGTATGGAGAATGGTTCCCAGGAGCGCTCTCAACACCAGGTGCATTCACGCCTAACCAAAAATACATTCCTGGAATTCTATCTGAAAAAAATGAAAAATCTTCAGCTCCAGTTGAGGGAGTCTTGCTAAGAAAAAACTTATTATCAGTAGCTTCTTTGAGCGTCGGAATTAATTTAGCTACTAGGTCAGGATTGTTATATGTGACGGGATAAAAACCACCAACATCAAACTCTACATCTATTTGGGCTCCCGTACCCAAAGCTACGCCTGATGCTATTTGTCTTATTTCATCATAAATTTCAGCTCTAAGTTCAGGATCAAAAGTTCTAATGGTTCCCTGTATTTCTGCATCTTCTGGGATAATATTCCCTCTTGTGCCCGATCTAATAATGCCTACAGATACTACAGCTGGATTGTTAATAATGTTTATTCTTCTACTTACAATTGTATTTAGACCTTGAATTAGTTCGACACTTGCCATAACAGGATCGATTGAATCCCAAGGTCTTGATCCATGAGCCTGTACTCCTTTAACTTTAATCCTATAGGTAGACGCAGCGGCCATCGCCGGTCCAGAAACAACACTGACATATCCGTGAGGACCATTTCCAACATGAAGACCAAATATCACTTCAGGATCATATTTTTCGAACAACCCCTCTTCAAGCATCATCTTTGCGCCGCCGTTTTCTCCCTCAGGAGGACCCTCTTCTGCAGGTTGAAATATTAAAACTATATTGCCTTTAATTTGATCTTTATTTTGTGATAAAAACTCAGCTACACCCATTAGAATTGCTACATGCGCATCATGCCCGCATGCATGCATTATGCCGACTGTTTGACCTAGATATTTCGTTTTATCCTTAGATGCAAATGGCAATCCTGTTTTTTCTACAACAGGAAGAGCATCCATGTCTGCTCTTAAGGCAATGGTAGGTCCTGGAAGCCCTCCTTCTATCAAGCCAACCACTCCAGTGTAAGCAATCTTTGTTTCTACTTTAATACCTAGAGATTTAAGGTGAACTGCTATTTTTTTTGCAGTTCTATATTCTCTATTACTAAGCTCTGGATTCTGATGAATATCATGGCGCCAGCTTATAACCTTCTCCATTAGGGGCTCTAGCTGCCTATCAAGATCTTGCTTTAGATCAGAGAAGCCATGGGTTGAAAATATAAGGACAAAGAAAAGCATTAATTTATTCATTTTAAGATTATAATCCCCCCCTTTTTAAAACACTAATAACATGGACATAAAAAACCTTCGAAATATAGCAATCATTGCTCACGTTGATCATGGTAAAACTACCCTTGTTGACAAGCTTCTTGGACAATCGGGAACGCTTGATAGAAAAAATGTAGATTCTGAAAGAATAATGGACTCTAACGATCAAGAAAAAGAGAGAGGAATAACGATAACGGCAAAAAATACCTCTATTATTTGGGAAGATCATCTTATTAATATTGTAGACACACCAGGTCATGCTGATTTTGGAGGAGAGGTTGAAAGAGCGCTTTCTATGGTTGATTCAGTGTTGCTATTAGTTGATGCTGTTGATGGGCCGATGCCTCAAACTAGATTTGTAACACAAAAAGCTTTTGAAAAAGGCTTAAAGCCAATCGTTGTTATTAATAAAGTAGATAGACCAGATGCAAGACCTCATTGGGTTTTAGACCAAGTTTTTGATCTATTTGATAGGCTTGGAGGAACTGATGAGCAGTTAGATTTCCCAGTTATATATGCATCAGCTATTGAAGGAATTGCAGGACTTGAGCCTGAGAGCATGAGTGATGACATGACTCCTTTATTACAAATGATTTTAGATAAAGTTCCAGCTCCAGAAGTTAATATTGATGGGCCTCTGCAATTACAGATTAGTGCTCTTGATAGTAATAGTTATGTTGGCGTTATAGGAATAGGCAGAATTAAACGAGGTGTTGTAAGGCCTAACGAGCAGGTAGTTGTTGTTGATAGAGATGGTAATACTAGAAAAGGTAAAGTGCTCCAGGTTATGGGCTATGAGGGATTAGATAGAGTAGAAGTTCCGGAAGCAGAAGCTGGATCAATAGTCTGTATTACTGGGATAGATAAATTAAATATCTCAGACACCATATGTGCACCTTCAGCTGTTGAGGCGCTTCCAGCTCTCTCAGTTGATGAGCCTACTGTTAGCATGAAATTTCAGGTTAATGACTCGCCATTTGCTGGTAAAGAAGGTAAATATGTTACCTCTAGAAATATAAAAGAAAGATTAGATAAAGAATTAATATCAAACGTAGCCTTAAAAGTCGTCCCAGGTGAAACGCCGGATAAATTTATTGTTTCGGGCAGAGGTGAGCTTCATTTATCAGTCCTTATTGAGACCATGAGAAGAGAAGGCTACGAACTAGGAATCTCTAAGCCTCAGGTAGTCCAGAAGGAAGTTGATGGAAAAATTCATGAACCTTATGAGCAAATAGTCATTGATGTTGAAGAAATGCATCAAGGCGCAGTTATGGAGGAGCTAGGATCAAGAAAAGCAGAACTTCAAAGTATGGATTCTGATGGAAAAGGAAGAGTTAAGCTAGAGTTTATAGCCCCATCAAGAGGCATAATAGGCTTTAGATCGCATTTTCTAACTATCACAAGCGGTAGTGGGATTATGACCAGTGTCTTTGATCATTACGGCCCAGTTAAAGCTGGTGAAATAGCTAAAAGAAATAATGGTGTTATGTATTCAATGACTGCTGGAAAAACTTTGGCGTACGCCCTTTTCAACCTTCAAAATAGAGGAAAGTTATTTTTAGGTCATGGTAATGAGGTTTATATTGGTCAGATAGTTGGTCTCCATTCAAGAGATAATGATCTTCCTGTTAACCCAACTAAGGCGAAACAATTAAATAATATTAGGGCCGCTGGAACTGATGAGAATCTTATCCTTGTTACTCCTATAACTCATACCTTGGAACAAGCTTTAGAGTTCATCGAAGATGATGAGCTTGTTGAAGTAACTCCAGAGTCAATTCGAATGAGAAAAACTGGAAGAATTCGTACTTAAAAAAATATCTTTAGCTTATTAGATATCCGTTTTTAATTGGTATTTAATTAATTCCTATTTTTCTATAAACTATTAATAGTAATAACTTATAGGGAAAATTATGAATAAATTTAAAATAACTTTTGTATTAGCATCATTTATTTTTGTAGCTGGCTGCTCAGAAGGTACATCAACCAACTCTAATAAATCAAATGAAGATCTTGCAATGGCTTGGGTTGAGGCTGGATATACAGGTAAGACTGAAGCTATTGAAATGGTAACGAAAAATATGGCTGAAGACGCAGAGGTTTTAGGCGACAGGTATGTAGGAATGGGTTTTATATGGAATCCTGATGAAAGTGGCATGACTGTTACTTATATCATTCCTGAAAGCCCTGCATCAAAGGCTCTCGAAGTGGGAGATTCTTTTGTTGAGGTTGGTGGAGTAAGACTTACTTCTGAGAATAGAAATAGCTTAGGATTTAGAGGAAAACCTGGAGAGGAAGTTAGTGCAGTTGTTTTAAGAGATGGGGCTGAAGTGGCTATATCTGTTGCAAGAGGAGCTGTTAGGCAAGTAAGTACCAAAATTCAGGTTTTAGAAAACTTTGCTGAGGGAGATGCTGAAAATTGGGCTGCTGACGAATTCGAAGTAATGGAAGTATCTACTACTGAAGATGGGGTTGTTTGGGTTCTTAGCTGGTCTAAGTTCACAGAAGTGGCTTCTGGATTAACATCTAATGCATATACTGCAACAAGATTTGAATTTAATGACGCTGGACAAGTTACTTGGGTGGCTAATTTATCTGAGGATAGATTTGTGCTGGAGCAGCAAGGTTATTCGATTACTAGATAATTATCTTATAAATTAGCCCATGCTTTCTTGTATGGGCTAATTCTTTTCTCTCAAGATTCCTTTAAATAATCTGTTCTGCTAATATGTTTATATGAAAAACATAAATTTATTTCTATTATTAATAATAACTGTTTCTTCTTTTGCAGAAGAAGGAAGGCTTGGAAGAGAGGATAATGAATATAGATATACCTCACTTGGAATTGATTTAATTCAAACAGATAAAACTGGAGTTGGAGCAAGGTTATCTCTTGCCCTCCCTGGACCACTTTATGTAGTCGTAGAAAGAAAAGCTGAAGGGGTTGATACAGAAGATAATTCCTATGACAGGATTAGCAATGGTTTACGACTTGGCGCTCATATTGGAATCGGAGATCTTCTAAGTAATATTTCAGCCAAAGGAGTCAATCTAGGCATTAAAAACTTTTTTGATATTTACGGAGAGTTTGGTGTCAAAACTACCTCTATTGAAGGCGACATTAACTCATTTTCAGAAGATGATGCACAGGCCAATGCTATAGCAGGTATTAGGTTTGGTGATAGTAATGGATGGGAAGGAAATATATTTGCAAATTATTCAAAAGAATCTGAAGTAGTTCAGAAGACTTGCCCTATTGGCACAGTATGTCCTGCCGTTGTTGAGTTTGTTCTCAGCGAGGAAACAGATCAGAAATACGGAGCTAGCTTTTTATATAATATAAGCAAGCGAACTGCATTTAGTATTGAAGTGTCATCAAGTAAAGTTTTTGATAGCACATTTAAAGTTGGCTACCAGGTTAACTTCTAACTAAATAGCACACTGCATATCGTTGCCACAGCATAAAGGAGATTTTATCTTTCCGTGGCTGTTTGGGCACTCTGATATCTGAACTTGATTGCCGTCATCTAAATGAAGCATACCGTTTACGAGAGGCGAATCGCATTCACCGCAAGTTGCATTTACTGACATTCCACATGCATCGCATTTATAAGTCGCCATAATTTTTTTCCTAATAGTTAATTGTCCATTGCCTCTAATATTTCAAGCAATAAGTTAATGATATCTAGATAAATTGTAAAAGCCAATTCAAACGCAGAGTCCCAGTTGTTTGACATATATTCGCCTTTGGCAATTAAATTAAAATCAAAAAGTAAAAATACAGAGAAAATAAATGCTCCAAAAATAGCTTTTGCTCTAATAGCTTGCCTGCTAAATCCTTTGATTACTCTTATGAATTCAAAAAGAATTAGCCCTAATAAAGAAACAAGCAAGAAAACTGCAAAATAAGTGTTCTCTGAAAATGAATAAATATCACTATAGCCAATAAGCCCTGTTAGTAGGGTTACAAGGAACACAATTTTTAATGCTTTATACCCATCATTCTCGTCCATCTCAAGCATTATCAAGCCAAGAAAAGGTCCAAACATTAAGCTTTGAAAGGTAAATAAGGCAATGCCTGTATAAATATTTATACCGGTCGATGCAAAAAAAACAGTACCAAAAAGTGCTGCAGCCCATAATACATAGATAGAAAATACCCAATTACCGCCGTGTGCGTATTTATAACCATCTTTAAAAGACTGAAGAACATCGGCTCTATTTTGGGCTTCTTTAAAAACGTCATAAGCCGGAACCATTTGCTTTATTTCCTGATTATATGCCTCCTTTATATTTTTAATCATCCTCTTGGGATACTCTAAGGGCGGCTTTAAATAGGGAATTAAGTCGAGCTTTTTCTTCATGTTCATTGAGCCTTTGAAGGACATTCCTAGAAAAGTGGAGTCAGTTTCGTAAGCTTTGTGAGCAGCCCTGATGCAATAAAAGCATCCTCCAAGAACAATAGAAAGCTGAGCAGATAGTATCAGCATTGTTTTAAATAATAAGGTTGTCTCTAGAAACATAAGTTATAAGTAAATTAACTAAGTATTAATAATACACAATTCTAGAATTATTTCTTCTTTAGATAGACTACAGAGTGATCGTCGAAATGGCGCTCTCCAACTTCGATATATTTATTTTTAGAATGAAAATTTAATGATATTTGATTGATAGGCCTGGTATTCACCTCACAACAAATGGGTAAGTTTTCAAGATTTGCCACTTTGCTCAGATGGTTGTATAAAAGAGTCCCTGCCCCCATTCTTCTGTATTCTTTTTTTATAACAACCCTATCGATATAAAGAAATTTATCCTCGGAATCACTAAAAAACTTATAATTGAGTGAATGATAGGCAGACCCTTCTTTAAAACAAATAATAAACCCAACAATTTTTTCATCATCTAATAAAAAGAAATTCAATGCGCTTAATTCAATAAGGTTTTTGAGTTCATCTATCGAAGATAGGCTTCCCACTTCTGGTGTATTTGCTTGATTTAAAGAATATAAAGTCTCTAATGTGTCCTCTTTAGGAATATCTTTAAATATTGCTATCTCTAAATTAGACTTATTATTCATTGATGACGATCTACTAGAGGGTTTCTAATTCTTTAATGGCATGATCAATGCTTTCTGCTACATCTTTAATAAAAAGTTCTTTTGTTAAGGTGTAACTTGGGTGCCCCATAGTTGCTAAATCTTTAGCTTTTTCCATTGCCACTTCCATTAATTTATCTGGCTCGACCACAATATCCATGAGACCAGCATCTATTGCTTTTTCAAGTGAGTACATTTCAGCTCCTAGAACAGCTCTATATTTATGCGCTGGTGAGACTCTAAATTTTATTAGCTCCAGAATAGGTGTCGGTATTACCATGTTAGTTCTCATCTCATTAGCTCCTAGTAGAAACTCACCCTTAACTCCAATTCTAAAATCACAACAGCATAATAAAAAAGTTCCAAGGGCTATGCCGTGTCCTGAGCAAGCAGCAACTATTGGCCTTGGAAAAGAAAATATTCTTGATAAAAGCTTAAAGCCGCTCACAGACATTGTTTTAATTTTAGGAACATCTCCTGAAGCTATGACCTTTAAATCAAAACCAGCCGAAAACATTCCGGGCCTTCCAGTTATTATTAAAGAGCCGGTCTCAGTTGGAACCTTATCCAAGCAATCATTAACGGCCTGGGTCATCTCTTCTGAAAATACATTAGCCTTGCCGTCATCTAAGGTAATTATTGAAACGTCTCCTTCATAGGACAAGGTTGCTAATTTATCAGTCATTTTTTCCTGTATATAATTTTTACGTAATAGAGTTTATCAAAAAAAGCATATAATAATCTCTATAAATTATTTATATAACGTTTACTTGTCTTATAGTTAATAATGAATATCACTTATATTTACTGGGAGATTGATGATGATTAAAAGAGGATTTAAAGCGATTGGATTAGTTTTTGTTTTTGGCCTTAGCCTGAGCTCTCTGTATTTGGTAAATCTTTTCGTTATGAAACCCGTCTCCATTGATCATTTCTTAAATAAAGAGTTTTTGACAGGCCTCGCCGACTCTCCTGAAGCTATGACGTATGTAGGAATATTTGATCAATTCAACTGGTTTACAAAGCATAATTCTAAGCTCTCAATACCAAACCCTGAGGATAATCAGGCTGATATTAAAGATGCAAAGAAAACTCTTAAGATATTAAACAAATATAAAGATAGCTCTTTATCTGATAATCAAAAGATTACTAAAAGTATAGCTATTTTTGATACTGAAAATAATCTAAGGCAATTAGAAGAATTTCCATATCATGATTATCCATTAAACCAAGTTCAAGGTGCGCACCATAGCATTATTAGTTTTATGAGTGATATGCACCCTGTTAGGGATTACTCAGAAGCTAAAGATTTTATAAAAAGAACTGATCTTGTAAGGGATGTTTACGCAGGACAGCTAGATTGGCTAGAAAAACAAGCTGCAGAAGGAATATATGCACCGGAGTTTGTGTATGCTCATTTAATTAAACAACTCAATGAATTAATAAATTATTCTTTTGAGGAGCACCCTCTTTATACTCAATTTATTAAAAAAGCTGCGCTATTAGATATCACAGATGATGGGCTTGCATCCCTTGGTGCTGATCTAAAATCATCTATAGAAAAAAGCGTTACCCCTGGTTTTGTTTTGCTCAGGGATTTTATGGTCTCAACAAGAGACAGTGCTAACCCTCATCACGGAATTTGGTCCCAGCCAAATGGAGATGAATTCTATAAATTACAAATACGATCCTATACAACAACAAACTATAGCCCAGAGAAAATTCATAATATTGGCTTACGTGAAGTAGCAAGAATTTCATCAAGGATGAAAGAGATTCTTGTTTCTCTTGGTTACGATGCAAATAAAACTCCAGGTACTCTTATGAATGAGTTAAACGAAGACCCTTCACTGCTCTATGAAGATACTGCTGATAGAAAAGAGATAGTAGTTCAAGATTATATGGATATGGTTACTGAGGCTACTGAAGGTATTAAAGGATATTTCCATACCATGCCTAAGGCTCCTGTAACTGTTATAGCTGCTCCAGAATATTCAGAGAAAACATCTCCTGGTGGTTGGTATCAGGCCCCGGCACTTGATGGAAGTAGGCCTGGTGCTTTTTATGTAAATCTATATGACATAAAGCAAACACCAAAATACAGCATGAAAACTCTTGCATATCACGAGGCAACGCCGGGACACCATCATCAGATTGCGCATTCACTAGAAAATGAAGAGTTAACTTTATATAGAAGATTTGGCTATCAAACTTCTGCCTTTTCTGAGGGTTGGGCTCTTTATTCTGAGCAATTAGCGCTTGAAGCTGGTCTAGCTCCAGACCCTTACGATGAACTTGGAATTTTACAAAGTGAAATATTTAGAGCTGTTAGGTTGGTTGTAGATACCGGCCTACATTATAAAAAATGGACAAGGGAAGAGGCTATCGACTACATGAAAGCAAAAACTGGTATGTCAGATACTGAATGTCGTGTTGAAATTGAAAGATATATCGTTTGGCCAGGACAAGCCCTGAGCTACAAAGTTGGCATGATCAAAATTCTAGAATTAAGAGAAAAAGCAATGGACGCTCTTGGTGATAGATTTAATATTAAAGATTTTCATTCTGCTGTTTTAGATAACGGAAACCCTCCACTATTCATAGTAGAAAAAATGGTGGATGAGATGATTGCTAAGGGTCTAGAGGCCAGCTAATAGTTTTCTGGGTGCTTTGCCTGAAATTGGGTAAAGTATTCTTTTGTAAATGCTAAATCATGGTCATTGTCTCCGGATGGATTAAAGAATTTATCAAGAAAAATTCTTTTATTGCCAAAGTCAAAAGATGCAAGAAATATCCTTCCCTCTACAGCCTCTGCTATCCGAAGAAATCCTGTTTTAAATTTCTCAGTCTTAGCTCTGGTTCCCTCTGGGGACATAGCAATCAAAGAGCCATTAAGTTTTGACATATTTTTTATAGCAATTTCAGTAAGGCCTAATCCTGGCTTACTCCTATCAACTGGAATGCCTCCCATATACTTCAAAAATCTCCCTAAAATAGGAGTTGTAAAAAGAGTATATTTTCCAAAAAATGAAATTTTTGCATCCATACCTATTATGGCAGCAAACGCAAAAACGCCATCCCAATTAGAAGTATGGGGTCCTGCTATTACTATTAAGTTCTCGCTACCCTGAACTGGGGGTATCAAGCCCTCAACTTTCCATCTAAATGCTCTAAGCAGGCCTCTGGCTAGCCATTGAACAATCTTAGGCCTATTAGCCCTATATTTAAGAGGTATTTGAGTTATGGATGCTGTTTTACTAATTCTCTTGCTCATAATTATTGCTCTGATCTATCTTTTAGATAGTAAGGTAAATATATTAAATAGACTAGGATAATCGCTAAACCATATAAATCTATTATATGAAAAGGCTCAGCCCTCATAAATGAGGTGATGTTGTCGCCAATAGGTTTTTCAACTAAGAACCAGTAATTTGCTGGAGGCCCGAGAAGATAATTAGCTACATACATAAAGCCTAATATAATCGTTGCAATTCCAAGCATTCTAGCAGCATCTCTGAAGTAAGGCCTTTGGTTGTCTATAATTATTCCGTAAGAAACTCCCATCAATATGGCTGTATGGCCAGCTTGGTTTTGAATATATCCTACATAGGGAAAGCCATATACTGTATCTGGCGTAAGAATTGCTATCCCTGCTCCACTTATCCCAAAAAAGAATGCAAATAGAAAGAAATCTCTTTTCTTTGTTAAGAGATATATTAGTGCAGCGAAAGAAGTAAAATCACACAAGTGAAGAGGAAGTCCAAGTTTCCAGACATCCATATAACCTTCTCTATAAAGATCCATGCTTTGATTTATCAATATTATGCAGATAATTACATAGGTCAAATTTTTGTGAGTGGCTTTAGAGGAATTCTTGAAATACTTTGGTATGTATATTATTGAAGCAATGCATATTGCAACAGTAAGTAAATGAGAGGCACTAAATAAATCTAATTCATTCATAAAGTCAGACTGAAAAGTTTTACTTATGGGCTTTCAGGCAGAGATCCGTAGCTAAGGTCCTCATAGGGATTTTGAATACCTATGGCATCAGGGTGAACAACCGATATATCTATATCACTTCCATAATCGCCGGTAAAAAAACCGCCAGCAGTAGTTCTTGGAGAAATATAGATAGTTGCAAATCGACCGGCTTTTGCATAAACCAGGGTAACCTCTTCTCCAACTTTTGATGAAATTAAACTCCATCCAGTTGAAAGTGTTTCTGTTCCATAAAAAATTAAGTTTTCGGCCGGGCTATATCCAGAAGTCATTATAATTCTGCCAGAAATAGACTCCCCTGTTCCAAGCAAAACAGTAGGTGCTTTTATAATTTCAGCATCGTCAGGCAGCGGAAGGTCTTCAAGAAGATAGGCTATAACCTTTCTTTGATTAGCTTGATACTCATCAGTGATAAGTGCGCATCCAGAAAATAGAATTAATAAAAATAGAGCCGAAAATAGTTGTTTTGTTTTCATGATGTAAGTATTGCACTTTTTTCGATCGATTTCACTATTGAATTTCTATATTTTTTATGTCAAGTAAACTTGACAGTTAAAAGATTTGGGATTATATTGAAAGCAACTAACACGGGGATATTTAGATGGCAAAAATTACTGGTTACGGATTTTGGATAGATATTAAATCTTTAAAAGGAGCTGACAAAAGAAATTGGATTACATGCTTAGTAACATCTGGTCTAGCTGGAGGAATTGCAGGCTGGTTTAGCGTTTCGCTTTCAGCTGATAACATTGAGACTTTTGGCAGCATGACTGAACAAAATTACATTTGGTTTGCTATTGCTGAAATTGTTCTTATTTATACTGCGGTTTACACCTATATACAGGTACTAAAAAATCAAGATATATTGTTTCAAAAATATAATGAAATGACGATGATTGGAGGTGCTTTAGGGTTCATTTTAATAGGCATACCCATGGCTGCAGTGTCACCTCTCATAAGTTACAAAATTGGTTTTGTGGATCTTTTCTTAGGATTTGCTATTGGTGCTTGCATCAATGGTTATAGGTTTTATAAATTACATATAAAATAGCCGGTAATATGAAAAATATATTAAAAGAGCTTCGCACTAGTAAAGGCATAAGTCAGAGTGCTCTTGCTGATATTTTATCTGTAAGTAGACAGACAGTTAACTCTATTGAGAATGGAAAATTTGATCCCTCTCTTACCTTAGCAATAAAGCTAACCCACTGCTTTGAAGTTCCTATTGATAAGATTTTTATATACGAGGATTAATTAGGTATAAACCTCTCCAAACTTATTATCTACAAAGTCATCCCAAGATATTGATTCTTGTTTGATAAATCCTTCGGAAGATATTTTGCCATTTATATACATATCCAAAACACTGCAAACACCTGATGCTGTGGTTCTTTGAATAGCGCTAAACCTATCATCGCCATAGATCTTCTTCAGATAAGTTTTTTCTTGCAGAACTCCATCTATTTCTCCGATTACCTTTACAAAGAAGACAATTACATCATTTGTTGTTCTTGGGACTTCTTTATCAAAGAGCTTTTCTAGTATTTCTTTATTCTTCTTTAAATGAAGGTCATTAAAAAGAAATCTCATATGATTTAAATGTCCAGGATATCTAATCGTTTTATATGAGAGATTGTCTACCTTATTTTCATAGGTCTCGCACATAGTTGCGCAGCCACCGCTGGTATTGAATGCCTCATAAGCCTCGCCTTCTATTATTAGCTGCTCAGCACCCTCTAATGGCAATACCTTTATGCTTTTTCCTTCATAGATAGCATCAGCTTCATTGCAATACTCATTAATTAGGCCGTTAGTTGACCAGCTTAAGTAATAACTCATTTCATTGTTAGTGAATCGAGGGAGCGCCCCGACTCTCATCATGACCTCATTAACCTTATCAAATTTTTCCATCAGACTTGATGCACAAATATTTATAGCCCCAGGCGCTAGACCGCATTGAGGAGCCATAACGCTTTTAGTTTTTATGCTTCTAATAAATGCTGTTGTTTCGACATCCTCAGTTAGGTCAAAATAGCCAATGCCCATCTCGGCAGCAACCGTTCCTATATTTTTATTAATAGCAAAAGGTCCTGCAGAAATTACAGCATCCACTCCAACAAGAAAGGCTTTAACCTGATCAATATCTCTAGCGTCTAGACCTTCGGTAATATCTCCATGCTTAATTTCATAGTCATCCTTTAGCAATTCCTTGATGGCCCAGCCAATATTTCCTTTTCCAATAATTGCAATTTTAGCTTTCATCAAATTCTACTCCTTGAGCAAGGGGAAGATCCTCTCCGTAATTAATTGTTGCTGTGACTCTTCTCATATAAGCTTTCCAGGCATCTGAGCCAGACTCTCTTCCGCCACCAGTATCTTTCTCTCCGCCAAAAGCGCCGCCTATTTCTGCACCACTTGTCCCAATATTTACATTTGCTATTCCGCAATCACTCCCTTCTGAGCTTAAAAATAACTCAGACTCTCTCATGTCGTTTGTAAAAATTGAGCTGCTTAAACCTTGCTTAACATTATTTTGCATTTCAATTGCGTTAGTGAGGTCTGTAAATTTCTTCACATATAATATTGGTGCGAAAGTTTCATTTAACATTTCGTCTTCGATTTGTGAAACTTCAACAATTGCTGGCATAACATAAAACTCTTCTGGGTCTCCAACTTCTAATCTTTGACCTCCGTGAACAGTTACATCTTTATTGCTAATTGATTCTAGAACTCCTTGCATGTCGTTATAACTTCTTTCTGAAATTAACGGTCCTATTTGGTTAGAGGAAACAGATGGGTCTCCAATTTTAAGACTAGAGTAATAAGCATGAAGCTTTTGCATGAAGTCTTCATAAACATCTTCATGAACAAATGCTCTTCTTAAACTTGTACATCTTTGCCCAGTTGTTCCACAAGCTGAAAAAGTAATGCCTTTAACTGTTAGGTCTAGATCAGCAGTAGGACAAATAATTGCTGCATTATTGCCTCCCAACTCTAATAAAGTTCTGCCAAGCCTTGCTGATACTATTGGGGCAAGCTCTTTGCCCATTTGAGTGCTGCCTGTTGCAGATATGAGGGCTATGTTGGCATCTTCACAAAGAGCCGTAGCCTCTTCGTTGCCACCCTTTAATACCAGAAGAAGGTCTTTGTGCTCTCCGGCAACTTCATCCCAAGCTTTTTTAAGAGCATCTGCGCATCCATTCGAGTGAGGGCTTGGTTTCCATATAATACTATTGCCACACACTGATGCTAGGCAAAAATTCCATGCGAATACTGCCATAGGAAAATTAAAGGCTGTGATACATCCAACTACACCGATAGGCTGCCATAATTCTTGAAGCCTATGATCTGGCCTTTCACTTGGCATGGTAAGGCCGTATAGCTGCCTACTTAAACCAGTAGCAAAATCGCACATATCGATAGCTTCTTGAACTTCTCCTTCGGCCTCAGTAACAATTTTTCTTGCCTCTTTAGTAATGACTTTTGCAAGCTCGGACTTCTGATTTCTTAGCTCGTTTCCAAATTGTCTTATAAACTCTCCTCTTTGAGGAGCAGGAACTAACCTCCATTTTTTAGCAGCTTTTGATGAGGCTGCAACAAGCTCTTCGTGATTTTTAAACTCCATCTATATCCTCCCGAGATATTTTTATAACCTGATAAATTCCAAAGACACCGAAAAGAACAACATACGACATATAGAATTTTAGAACCAAGGGATCTTCAATAGAATCAACTATAGGATTGCTCGGCGGCAGTCTTTGTAAAACTTCGGCTGTCGTTGGAAGCATGCTAAAGAATACGGTGCCTGTTAAAGCAAGTTGTTTAAAATAAACTGTTAAAAAACCAAAAATATTAAACCTCTGCAAGGCTAATGCAAATAATACTGCCAGAATAGTTATTACAGAAAGCCAATGGGCTGTATTGAAAGAGCCCGTTGCCTGATATAAAAGAAATGATGATGCTGATGTAAGTACTGTGCTAAACAAATAAAAGTTTGCAAGCTTGGTATCCATGAAAATGAATCTATCTCTTATCAAGAGGTAGAGCCCAATAACGATAGCGGCTGTGCCAAGAATAGTATGAAACCAACCAATATAAGAAATTCCACCAAACATAAAAATACCCCCCACAGTATGTTTATTTATTTTACTAAACTAGAAAATTTTGTGTTTGCCCTGAAGTATTTCTAAATACATTTTATGATCGCCTATAAAGCTCCACAAAGGATATTTAAAAGTTGCCGGCTTGTTGTGCTCAACAAAAAAATGCGCAATCCAAGCAAATCCGTATCCTGCTAATAATGAGTAAAGCAAGAACATAAAATTAAATGTCATAAAGAATCTTATATAAAGATATATTGATATTGTTGTACCAATAAAATGAAGAAGTTTTGTGTACTTATTATCGTGTTCACTTAAATAATAAGGATAAAAATCTTTAAAGTTTGTATATCGTTCCATAGCTAATTCCCCCTAAATATACAATCTACAATAACTCTATTCATTTAAAGAAACAAATAGAGTTACGTATAAAATCTTATCCCCTTGAAGCCATGCCTTTGCTACTTAGGAGAAGATTCCGGTTGATACATATAATATCCTTCAACAGGGATCATAAGATGGGCATAATCAGTTCCTGCAAACATTACGTAAGGTGCTCCAGTAGTAAAGTCAGTTGAAAAGTTATCTAAGGATGAAGGGTCTTTTGGCATTAACATTAAATGAGGTCCTGATTCTATCCATTGTCCGGGAGTAGAATCTTTTTTATCAAATACTCCGGCAGTAGTATTATCTTCGCCCATATCTCCGTTAAGCATCCACATATAACTATCTCTTTCCATATTTGGCTTAGTGCCAGACATATAGCCCATCATCCATTTCATGCCTTCATCGTCATGACAAACTGCCATTGCTTCATGAGCATTCTTCCAGCCTTTTTCTGGTAAAGGTCTTGGATTGCCACTCTGACAAGTCCAGCCATTAGATCCTTTCCTTAAAACTTTTCCAGAAGTGCCAATAATAGTTGCGCTATTTCCAATAAAAGCTGGTGCAGCTGAACTGTAAGCTTCTATTTGCCAGTCTGCAGAGTTGCCCATATGCTCATGGTCTGCATGACCCATTTCATGGTGCCCTGCTGAAATAGCTACTGCTCCAAATAAGGTTAATACTGTGAATAATTTTTTCATAATCTTCTCCATTGAATAATTTGATTCAATTAAAGTATATATAGTAAAAGTCCTAGAAGGAAATATGCGCTACTCTAAAGTGTGGTCTATAAGTCAAAACTCATCGATTTGGTTAATAACACCTGCTTCTAGGTAATGTTTGGAGCGACATTCTCGATAAGGATCTGCTCCGTATGCCGGGTTGCCGACTAATATAGACTTTGGCTTATTAGTTTCAAACATCCACCTAGTTCCTGTTTCCTTTGAAATAAATTTATATAAGATGTTTACACTTAGCCTCGTTGAACTTGGGTTAATGGATTCAAACTTTATATTTATTTGTCCATCCAATAATGATTCAAAAATTCTATAGATATAATCTACGTATATTTCATCATTCATCATTCCGCAGTCAATGTACTTTGATACATCATCTGAGCTAAAGGTAAACACCATCTCACCTAAGACTTTATCTTCAGCAGATAGCTGATATGAATCATTAGAGATTAAACCAGCCATATCCCATAAATCATCAAAGGATTTATTTATCACCTGGCTGTTTTGAAAAAAATCCTTACTAATTGGGGGAGTGTATTTATTAACTTCGGCTGGAGGCTGGCAGGCGATTAGAAAGAGAGTCGGTATAAAAAAGATTATTCTCAATATTCTTATATTCATTTATTTTAAAGTGCGGTTAGCTCGTATTTTTTTAATGATTAAGAATCATTTAACAGGACAATACATTCAAAAAGTTTCCTAGTTTTTATTGATATCTCTTGCTATAGCCCTAAACATAGCCATATGAGCTGCTTTTGAATACTCTTTTTCAGCTGTATATCTATGATTAGATGAAGTCTTAGCTATTACAATATTTGTAAGTGGGTCTATGTATATATATTGGTTATAAACACCTGCAGCAGTATAGTCAGTATCTGGGAACCCAGGTACCCACCATTGCAAACCATAGCCCCAAGGACTAGATGAGAGATCGCTTTCTCCAGGTATTAAGTGCGGTCCGTCTGTATCATAAGATGCCTTTACCCATGCCTCTGGAACTATTTGCTCACCCTTCCAATTTCCCTTGTTAAGAAATAACTGTCCAAACTTTGCATAATCCCTTAGTGTTGCATTAAGGCCTCCCAGAGCCATCTCCTCTCCAGTATTATCAATAATATAATAAGCACCGTCTTCCATTCCAATCTTGCTCCAAATCTTCTCATGCAGATATTCTTTTAGAGGCATGCCGGTAACCTCTGCTAAAAGAAATCCGAGAACCTGTGTATCGATACTCACATAATGATGATAAGTGCCTGGCTTTTTTGATCGCTTTAATGTCTTTGCAAAGTCTCTAAACGAAACGCCTTTGGCTACAGCTCTTCCAAATCTGTTGATATCAGATTTTGGATCTGCATAGTCTTCGTTCCATTCAACACCTGATGACATTTGAAGAATATTTTTTATTGAAACTCCTTCATAGCCCGTTCCATTAAAGTCTGGTAAATATTTAGTTATAGGATCTTCTATGCTGTCTATTAAACTTTCATCTACTGCGATGCCGATTAAGGCTGATAGAAAAGATTTAGAGACAGAGAATGCTATATGTTTAGATGAAGCTAAGTTATTGTTCCAGTAGTTTTCATATAACTTATCTCCTTCATGGAGAATCATCAGGCCATCAGTTTTAAAGTGAGCCAGGTCTTCTTGTAGATTTTTTTCCTCTCCTTCAAATAAATAAGTTTCTGGTAAGTCATATTGTTTAGTATTAAATTTATGTGGTGAGCTTGAAGGAGAAATAGAATCTGAGACAAGAAATATTTTATCTATATTAATAAAATTGTCTGCTATCTTTTCTTCATTATATAGATTGCTCAAATTATAAAGTCTTGTAATCTTTGGGCCGTAAAAAAATCCCACAATTACTAAAATGATGGACAGGCTGATTAGAAAAAATTTTGTCATGCATTTAAGTTATCATATTTTATGAATATAAAAAACTTAGACAGCGTAGCCTTTTTAATTGGTAGATCATTTCTTGGTATTTATTTTTTACTTCCGGGTATTTCAAAAATATTTGGATATTCTGATACGCTCTCTTTAATGGTATCAAAAGGGGTGCCTCTTGCATCAATCGCCTTGCCTATTGTTATTATTCTTCAAGTTGGGCTAGGTGTTTCTATTATTGCTAATAAATATCTCAGAGAAAGTGCGTTAATATTATTTGGCCTTACAGTCCTGATAAATATATATATTCATAACTTTTGGGATCTATCTTCAGATCCTTCATTCGCCCATGAATTGCAGAATTTTGTAAAAAATACTGCCATAGCTGCTGGTCTATTGGTCTTGTCTACTAAAGACAAAAGTTAGCTTAATAAGTCTTTTCTATTTTTTGAATAAGACAATATTTTTAGATGGTATTTCGCAATTCCAGCCTCGCTGGTCTGCTATAACTTCAAACGTTTTTTCAGAATAAAATACTACATGGGTTGGATCTCGCCTGTAATACCAACGATCAAATGCATCTTCAGTTGTTATAAAATCTGTCATAACACCTAACCAGCCACCGGGTAATAGTAATTTATCTAGTGTTTTAAATTCCTCACAGGGACTAAAGAAGTGCTCCACAGTTTCTGTGCAGGTTATAAAGTCATATTGCTTTGTAAAAATATCCTGATTTGGGAAGAAGAATGGATCGTATAAATCTACCTCGAAACCATCTGACTTCAACATATCTTCTAAAGCAGGCCCATGGCCACAGCCAAAATCAAGACCTTTGCTATTAGGGGACAGCTTATCTTTTAATGGATCTGATAATTTTGATAAAAACTTTCTATACCCCGGATCATCGATAATGTTTTTATGTTCTAAGTAGCGACCTTTTTCGGTTTCTTCGTCAACGTAATGAATAGTATCTAGAAACTTTGCTGCACATGTATTGCACTTCCAATGCTTTTTTTTATCTGATGTGTAAAAGCTTTCAATAAGGCCGCTCTCGCAAACAATGCATTTGGTCATTGGGACTTTCTTATGCTACTGATCTTTTAAGTTCTTTTTTGAGACGGGCTCTAAAAGAATAATCATCAACCGTAATGGTATGTCTTGGAGTATCTATTTGCTTAACGTCTGGATTTGCTAGCTCTTTTTTAATCAATTCTTTAATGGGCTTGTTGGGTGTCCATTGGCCTGACAAATGTTTAGCAGCAAGTTTTGATTGAAGTTCAGCTCCTGGCCAGATACAGCCTAAGGGCTGAAAAAGACCAATAAAGTAAAGATTCTTTATATCTGCCGGAATCATTTTATGAAGCAAGGGAGTTTTTCCTTCTTCATAATTTATAAAACTCTTTTTAAAGAAATCATGTTTGATCTGAAATCCAGTGCAAGCAATAATTACATCATATTCACCTTTCTTGCCGTCTTTAAAGTGCACTGTATTTCCTTCGTATTTCTCTATTTCAACTTGAGGCACTACCTTCCCGTGTCTCACCGCATAATAAAGCTCTGAATTTACAGTAGGATGAGTGCCGAATAAATTTTGAGCTGGCTTCTGCAAGCCTATATCTTCATTTTTACCTTGAAATATCTCAAGCATCATTTTGGTATATGATTCCCTTAAAAAAGTAGGCATCCATCTGTTCTTCAATGCATACAAATCAACTGGCAGACCGTACATAAATTTAGGTATTAAATAATATCCTCTTCTCCAGCTGATCGAAGTTGATGCAGAAACTCTTGCAGTCTCAACGGCAACATCACATGCTGAGTTTCCTCCGCCTATAACCAAAACACGCTTATCTTTAAATGGCTTAGAAGATTTAAAATCATGAGAATGAATAAGCTCTCCGGAGAACTCACCTGGATATTCAGGATATCTTGGTTTGTGGTGATGGCCATTACAGACAACTAGTGCATCAAAGATTTCTATAGTGACTTCGTTTGAAGTTATATTCTTCCACTCAACTTCCCACGAGCTATTTTCTCTCTGGTTACAGCTCACAACCTCAGTTCCAAATTTTATGAGCTTTTTTATATCAAAATGATCTGCATAACCATTAAAGTAATCTAGTAACTCTTTATGTGAAGGATAGTCAGAGGCTGATTCTGGTAAAGGAAAATCTTCATAAAAAGAGGTGTGTTTTGAACTAATGATATGAGTGGTTTCGAAAACACTTGAATGGCCTGAGGGATCATTAAATCTCCAATTCCCTCCAACACCGCCGCATCTCTCAAAGGCCGTTACCTCAAAACCAAGATCAGCAAAATTCTTGATTGCAGTTATCCCTGATGGCCCCGCTCCAATAATAGCTACTTTTTTCATATGTAAGTGTTTTCCCTTATTCTCTTTAGCTTATAATCTTAATCTAAACTAGATAAAAAGATCAAAACAAATCTTTACAAAAATTCAAATCGTTTGTACTTATGGTAACAAAAAAAATAGAAAATCCTGCTGATTCATTTGATAAAACATTGGATCAAGTTGTTGAGTTGCTAGACGGTGAAGAGCAGCAATTTATATACCTCACAGGTGCTGCGGGAACTGGTAAAACTACCCTTATTGAGAGGGTTGTGGATGAATGTTCACTTAAAAAAATGGTGGTTGCCCCCACTGGTGTTGCTGCTTTAAATATCGGTGGAAGCACTATCAATTCAGCATTTCGTATTGGTTTTGATACTTTTCCTGTAATACAGGAGTCTAACGACCCTAGATTTAAAAAGTTATTAAAGAAGCTAGAGCTTCTTATTATTGATGAGATATCTATGGTTAGAGCTCCTATGCTAGATGCCATATCAGAAACTCTGAAGGTGCATCGAAATTCATCTGAGCCATTTGGTGGTATTCATGTGCTGGCTTGCGGAGATCTCTTTCAGCTGCCCCCAGTGGTTAAAGATCATGAAGTTAATGCTATTGATGAAAAATATGAGTCAGTTTATTTTTTTAGTGCCATGAGCTACAAAGAAATAGAGGCTCCATCATTCTTTGAACTCACTTACTCCTTTAGACAAAGTGAGGATAAGAATTTTTACTCGTTATTAAATAATATTCGTTTAGGCAATGATCTAGAAGAGTCGATCGATAAAATTAATAGGGCTTGCTACAACCCGGAATTCACCAATGAGTCTTCCATGATCATCACAACAAGAAAGTATCGTGCTGAGCAAATAAATGAAGAGATGTTAAATTTAATTGAAGGTCCGGCCACTGCCGCAAAATCAGAAGAGTACGGCGAATTAAATGAAAATGACTTACCTGCTCCTCGTGTTTTAAGAATTAAAAAAGACTCTAAAGTTATGTTTATTAAGAACGACAGTGAAGGAAGATGGGTTAATGGGACCGTTGGTGTCGTTACAAATTGTAATGATAAAAATAGAAAGGTTATAAAAGTTAAGGTCGGAAAAGATATCTTTAAAGTTAAAAGAGAAGAATGGAATAAAGTTAAATATGTTTACGATGAATATCATGATGAGATGGAGGAAGAAGTTGTTTCATCTTTCAAACAGTTTCCTTTAAAGCTTGGCTGGGCAGTAACTATTCATAAAGCTCAGGGTCTAACACTAGAGAGTTGTTCTATAGACTTAGGACAAGGAGCTTTTGCAACAGGTCAAACTTATGTGGCTCTTAGCAGATGTAAGACTCTGGATTCTTTGAACTTATATCAAGAGCTTCAGGTTCGAGATGCCTTGGTTGATTCAGCAATCAAAGACTTCCACGCAGAAAACTTTATATAGATCTATCTCTTAGGTAGAGTTCCCATATGTTTGCATATTATGCCAAGCATTATCTCATCGGCCCCTCCGCCAATTGAGGTTAAACGTCCATCTCTAAATGCCCTTGAAACAGGGGTATCCCACATATAACCCATTCCACCCCAATATTGAAGACAGCTATCCGTGACCTCTCTTCCTAGTCTTCCAGCTTTTAACTTTGCCATAGATGCTTTCATTGTTACATCTTCGCCATTTATATAACCTTCTACAGCTCCGTAGGTAAGCGCTCGTAAAGATTCAACCTCTGTTTGTAATTCAGCCAATCTAAAGTGGACCACTTGATTGTCTAGTATAGATTTACCAAAGGCTTGTCTTTGGCTTGTATATTCAATGGTATCTTTGATAACGTTTTCAAGCATTTTTAAAGCGCCTGCTGCTCCGTATATTCTTTCTTCCTGGAACTGCTCCATTTGATAACGAAATCCGTTGCCCTCTTGGCCTATTAAATATCTTTGAGGAACTCTTACATCATCAAAGAAGATTTGTGCTGTATCTGAAGATCTCATTCCAAGCTTATTAAATCTTTCAGATAAAGTTATTCCAGGTAGATTCATTGGCACAACAATTAAAGATTTATTTGAGTGAGGATTCCCCTCTCCTGTATTTGCTAATAAACAAATAAAATCAGCTTGAGTTGAATTAGTAATCCACATCTTTGTGCCATTAATAATGTAGTCGTCTCCGTCTTTTTTTGCTGTTGTTTTTATTGCAGATACATCAGAACCGGCTGAGGGCTCACTCACTGCAATAGAGCAAACCATATCTCCGCTGATAGCCGGCATAAGGAAGTCTCTTCGTAACTCATCACTTCCATGTGTAGCTAATGAAGGAGTAGCCATATTGGTCTGAACCCCTATTGCCATAGCAACACCACCACTATTGATGAGCCCAAGTTCTTCAGAGAAAACAGTTTCATAACTGTAATCTAATCCCATGCCTCCAAATTCTTCTGGTCTTGATATGCCAAGTAATCCGAGTGAACCCATTTTTTTAAATAGGTCATGGGCGGGGAAAATTCCCTCTTCCTCCCATTGGTCTGTATAAGGATTAATTTCTTTTTCAATGAAACCGGAGACGGTATCACGAATGGCTTGGTGGTCTTTGTTTAAAATCATGACCTTTTATAACAGATAAGATTTATTGAAGTCAAAGAATGGTAAAAAGCTTCTCTTGTTAATCCTTATCCGGCATCCCAAAGTTTTTATTTAAGGGAACTGCTTTATCTATCATTTTAGGATATGACAGGTTTAAGTTTGTCATAATCTCAATAAATTCTTTTTTTGATTTATTAGCCAGTCTTGGATTGTAGTTTTTTTCATGGGCAATGCTGCTCAACGTTAATCCGTTGTAATCATGGCCTGGGTAGACAAGTGTTTTATCATCTAAGGTGAAGAGTTTTTTGGTAATAGATTCATACAGACTTGATGAGCATCCGTTTTGAAAATCTGATCTTCCGGTTCCTCCAATTAAAAGCGTGTCACCGGAGAATAAAATATTTGGATTTTCTGACTCTAGAATAAAACAATAAGAGTCATCTGTATGTCCTGGGGTATGAAGGCATTTAATCTGTATTTCATCCAGCTCAATCATCTCGCCATCTTGAATTCTATGTGCTCTTGAGTCCATCTTATCTAAAGAACTTAAAATTTTTGAACCGTATATTTTATTTAATTCGCCTGAGCCGGAGATGTGATCTGCATGGGTATGAGTTTCAACGGAGTAAATTAAAGTTACATCAAGCTCTTGGAAAATATTTTTATACTTTTCTAAATCTTTTGTAACTGGATCAATTATTATGGCGTTGCCTTCATTAGAGGCAAGAATATAAGAGTAGGTTGATGAATCAGTATCAAAAATCTGTTTTAGAACCATTGTCTATATAACGCTCTTAATTCCGTCTATAGAAATAAGCATGCCTTGATGGATGGCGCTTGCAAATATTTCAGGCTCTATTTCAGTAGTCCATTCAAGTTGACAGCTGCCTTCATCAATCTTTGATATTTGCATCGTTGCTAAGTGATGATCAAGAGGTGTGCGAGTTTCTATGGCTGAATATTGAAGCTTCATAGAAGCATTATCAAGAAGTAATATTTGTTCTTTAACGCTGCCCATGCCTTCCATTTCGAAAACTCTGCAATCTCCCTCTAAGTGAATTTTATCTATTGTTGGTACCCAGTCGCATCGTGATACATCAGATAAAATGCTCCATAAATGATCTGCTGAACAATTGAAGGTAGTTATTTCTTTTAGAGTTTTCATTGTATTAATATTATCATTTTTATCTCCTCGAAGTAAAAAGGTAGAAGGAGACAACAAGAAAGAGTTCTAATGATGAAGTTATCAAGTGTGCTAGTATTTTAATACAAGAAAGTGAGGGGGGTCTCATGAAAAATTTTCCAACTGCTAATCAGCCGCTTGCAGGCATAGAGGTTATTGAATTATCTAATATGATTACATGTTCGCTTGCCGCTATGACAATGGCTGCTCAGGGCGCTAATGTAATCAAAGTTGAACCTCCTTTAGGCGGGGATCAAATGCGTCCATTGGGAACTCAGAAAAATGGAGTATCAGGATTTTTTCATAACTGTAATCGGGGCAAGCGATCATTAGCTATTGATTTAAAGTCTGAAGCTGGTGTTGAAGCTGTAAAAAAATTAGCAGCTCGTGCAGATGTTCTTCTTCATAATTATCGTCCAGGAGTTATGGATAGAATTGGTCTTGGATCAGATGTTCTCCGTGAAATAAATCCTAAATTAATCTATGTAGCGGTAAGTGGCTTTGGCACTAAAGGCCCCATGGCCGACCTTCCAGCCTTTGATCATGTAATACAAGGTCTTGCAGGTTTTACTGATTTACAAGCCCCGGATAATAATAAGTTTGATTTTATTCGTACATTTCTTTGCGATAAAGTGACAGCTTATACAGTCTGCCAAGCAGCAACAGCAGCTCTATTGGCAAGAGCTACTACTGGCATAGGGCAGCATATTGATATTTCTATGCTTCACTCATGCTTAGCATTTATGTGGCCAGATGGAATGATGCATAGAACACTAAAAGATGATGACAAGATTGAAATGTCTCCTGGATCAGATTACTTCCAAAC
>OJEY01000019.1_pt1 | contig 39347 bp, 40 predicted proteins | sample 1593981 | NCBI WGS metagenome assembly OJEY01 (sample SAMN05416706, study PRJEB24817) | seawater metagenome | isolation source: Sea water | place: Canada:Atlantic | collected 2013-07 | reverse complement strand
TCTTCTATAGCCATGATTATTTGCACGATTATAGGAACTATCGTCACTGCTTTTTATTTACACAAAGTATGTAAATTTAAAAAAGTTGTATCAATTATTGCTGGTTTGCCTGGAGCATTTGTAGTTATTGCGGCAGCTCTTAATGAAATTACCACTAATAAAAAAGAGCAGGGACAAGTTATTATTCCCCAGGCAGCTAGAGTTTTGTTTATTGTTTTGTTTGTACCATTTGTATTTGTGGCGCATTCTGGGTACCAAGACATGAGTGGCAGCACCTTTAACCAAGAGTTTAATCTTAGATATTTTGCTGAGTTGACGTTCTTGATTGCTATCTCTCACCTACTTTCTTTGCTTTTAAAAAGATTCGAGATTCCCTCAGCTCCTATTTTGGCTGCAATGGTGGCAGCAGGATTTTTTTATACCTTGGAAATGACAACAGCAAAATTTCCTCCTATTTTTATTAATTTAGCATTTGTGTTTCTTGGATCTGCAATTGGGTGCAGGCTAAATGGAATTGCGGTCAAAGATATTTTATTTTATAGCTTTCATGGTGCAATAATCTCAATGATGCTTTTGGCAATAGCGGCAGTATTCGCTTATGCTTTGCAACTTTGGTTTGGGTTTGAATTTATGGCTACTTTTTTGAGTTTTGCTCCAGGGGGATTGCATGAGATGGTTATTATCAGTGCAGCCTACAATATAGATCCTATCTTTGTTTCATATCACCACTTTTTAAGAGTGTTCTTTATTATCTTTACGATACCTTTTATTTTAAAATTTTTTAGAAAACGAAAATAATTTTTAAGAATAACATATACTGGAGTTAAGAATGTTAGAGAATCTTCAAAAGTTTTACATAAATGGTAAGTGGGTTGACCCATTTTCACATGTAAATATGCCAGTAATAAATCCAGCTACTGAACTAAAAATTGGTGATATATCTATGGGATCAAAAGCAGATGTGGATTATGCAGTGGTAGCTGCAAAACATGCTTTTGAAAGTTATTCACAAACAAGTAAGTCTGAACGAATAGAGCTTTTAATTAAATTAAAAAATCTTATGAATCTACGTTTTGAGGATCTTGCTCAAGCAATGCGAATGGAAATGGGTGCACCAATAACTATGTCGCGAGAGGCGCAAGCAGACGCAGGCATTGGTCATTTACAAGGATTTATAGATGCACTTTCTGGATTGGAGGAAAATACCATACTAACCAATGGAGATATTCTTCTTCGAGAACCAATTGGTGTATGTGGCTTGATTACACCATGGAATTGGCCAATAAATCAAATAGCTTTAAAGGTCATACCTGCACTTGCCACAGGGTGTACCTGTATTTTGAAACCATCAGAGTATACACCGATTTCAGCTATGATATACGCTGAGATTATTGATGAAGCAGGATATCCTGCTGGGGTTTTTAACCTTTTACAAGGGGACGGAAAAAGTGTTGGCGCTGAAATGTCACGCCACCCTGAAATTCAAATGATGTCATTTACGGGCTCTACCAAAGCAGGAATTTCTATAACGCATGACGCTGCTGAGACTGTAAAGCGAGTAACACTTGAATTAGGAGGTAAATCTCCAAATCTAGTTTTTTCTGATTGTGACTTGGAGGCACAAGTTACCGCTTCTGTTAAAGAGTGTATGTTTAACACTGGTCAATCTTGTGATGCTCCCACACGTTTATTAGTTGAGCGTAGTTGTTATGATAGGGCGTTACAAATTGCGAAAAATGCAGCTGATAAAACAAATGTGGGAGACCCTGAGAAAGAAGGTGATCACATTGGGCCGCTATTTGATAAGATACAATTTGACCGTGTGCAAGAAATGATACGAATTGGGATAGATGAAGGTGCAACATTATTGGCAGGAGGGCTAGGAAGGCCAGATGGCTATAATAAAGGTTGGTATGTTAAGCCAACTATATTTAGTGATGTGCGAAATGATATGGCAATAGCACAATTGGAAATATTTGGCCCTGTATTGGTTATCATTCCATTTGAAACTGAGTCAGAAGCAATAGAAATAGCAAATGATACGCCTTATGGTCTTGCTGCATATATACAAACTGGAAATCTTGAACGAGCTAAACGAATTTCTTCTAAACTTCGTGCGGGTGCAATTCACGTAAATGGTGGGGAATTTAATTATGGCTCTCCTTTTGGAGGGTATAAACAATCCGGTAATGGTCGTGAAGGAGGTGAGATGGGTTTACACGATTATCTTGAGACAAAAACTTTGCATGGCTTAATAGGTGGATGATACAAATGAATTTATCAATAGAGTCAAAAGCAAAATATGCATGCCTGTATGCTGGAGCGGTTTGGGGGCTTTTTTGGATTCCCCTCCGAGAGCTTGAGGATGCTGGATTTCATGGCTTATGGATCACTGTTGTTTACTTTCTCATTCCTGCTCTGTGCCTTGTTCCTGTAACGATTTGGCGTTGGAAATACGTAAAAAGGGGAGGGTTTCAATTGCAGCTAACTGCCATTATTTCAGGTGGTGCGTTATTGTTATATTCTACTTCAATCGTGTATACAGATGTTGTTCGTGCCATATTGCTTTTCTATTTAACACCAGTTTGGGGGACAATATTAGGGCGTATCTTTTTAGGTGATAAAATTAGTACACCTCGAATTATAGCTATGATATTAGCAATAATTGGAATGTTAACCATTTTTGGATTAGGTGCCAAATTTCCTATACCTCAAAATTTAGGTGATTGGCTTGGTTTATGCTCAGGCTTCATGTGGGCTATTGCTATGGTTCTTATTCAAAAAAACAAAAATCACTCAACTATTGAATTAACTGTAGGTTTTTTCCAGTGGTCATTAATTCTTTCTTTATTTGCCGCAGTTCTGTTATCGCCTGAAAGCTTACCTAGTTTTCATAAAATAGTGCCAGTAATTCCACTAATGCTAACTTTTATGGTTCTTTTGATTTTACCAGGTACTTACGCATCACTTTGGGGGCCAAAATACCTCAGTCCAGGCGTTGTAGGGCTTTTATTTATGACAGAAATTGTTGTTGGGGCAATATCTGTTGCCATTTTGGCTGGTGAGCCTTTTGGTATTCGTGAGATAACAGGTGTACTCTTCATCGCTGGAGCAAGTATGCTAGAGCCTCTATTGCAACTGCGAAATGCAAGTATTGATAACAGATGATTGGATGAGGTCCAAAATCTAAGGGTGGCTAGACACTATAAATAAATTGTTGTTAGTTAAATTTATATTAAAGTTACAATAATAAATTGAACTATTTATTTCAGAAAATATTTCCACTGAACAATGGACAGATTATGAGTAGTTGGAAGATTAAAAAAATGTCAGGGCATTGCGGTGCACGTCTTGAGGGCGTGTCCCTTTCAAATGCTTCGAATTCAGATTTGGAAGAAATGCGTTCTGCTTTATTTGAGTATGGTGTTATAGTTATGCCAGATCAAAATTTAAGTCCAGAAGATCACCTTAAATTAGCTGAATTTTTTGGACCTGTAGATGTTAATCGTTTTTTTACACCCGTCGCTAGTCACCCAATGATTGCTGAAGTTCGAACATCTGCTGAACAAACTGAAGTGATTGGAGGCACTTGGCATACGGATCATTCTTATGATGTGGCTCCTGCTATGTGTTCTATTTTAAGTGCTCGGCAACTCCCCCCTCATGGTGGAGATACGCATTTTGCTTCAATGTCTGCAGCTTATAAAGCACTATCACCAGGTTTAAAAAAGATGTTAACCAGTTTGCGCGCATGGCATTCAGACAGCAGTTTTAATGAAAGTAATGTTGGCTTAGAAAGCAATCCAGATGCATTTCGTGATCCCGTACTGCATCCAGCAATTATAAAACATCCGGTTACTAGCGAACCGTGTGTTTATGTAAATGGTGATTTTACAACTCACTTCGAAAATTGGAGTATAGAAGAAAGTTCTGCATTGTTATCATATTTGTATGTATTTGTTACTCAACCAATATTTACTGCGCGAGTAGTTTGGGAGCCAGGTATGGTTACTATTTGGGATAATAGATTAGTACAACATTACGCTACAGCTGATTATTCAGGATATGAACGTCTTATGCATCGAATTACAGTTAAGGGTGTTCCACTAGAAACTGTATAAACATAATATTTCATGTGAAAAAATTCAATAATATGTATCCTTAATACATAATCTTGATGAAGTTGACCGTTTTCATCGAATGCTGTGATTGTTTTTAGTGCGTCAATAATACTGGTTTCAATCCACTCTCCCCAACTACCATCTGCTTTCACAGATTGCATACGAGCCTATAATTCTGTGAATTATCCCACTGTTTCAGTGCGATGCAGACGTGTGTTTTGTGTGATGCTTCGGCTGAGGTCTTGATATAAGCGAAGCTATAACCTTTACTTAGAAGCTCATTTGACGAAGGTGGGTTTTGGAAAGAGAGAGATATTAATAAAAAATACTACCTATACCTTGTCTCGTATGTCTGGAAATACTGCAACCTTTTTTCTAGTTTCAGAAGCATAAATTTACATTTATACTACAGTTCTTTTAGCGCTAGTATCCCTCCCGTCGCTGTTGGTGCGCGCAAACAGGCAGCTGCCATCTTGTTGCCCAAACTAATACAATCGTGCGCACTCCAGCCTTCATGTAATCCATGAATTATACCAGTAGCAAAGGCATCACCGGCGCCTACGGGGCTTAAGATCTCGCCCTTTGGGATTTGAGGCACTTCGAACCAAAGTTCATCCTCAATGGTTTTCCAAAGTGATAACTTAGGGGTATGAAGCACACATCCCTTGCGTAACCCATCCGACATCAACTGGGTAGCGGCCCTGGCCATGTTAGGACGATCTTCTTCACCGTTTAAAATGATTCCGGTAGCGCGGGACGCCTCGACTTCGTTTAAAAACAGCCAATCGATGTCTGCCAACGTGCCAATAACCGTTTTGGCGTAGGTGTCGCTTAGTGATGATACCAAATCAACGCAAGTCATCATTCCCGCCGCTCGTGCTTGCGCCAAAAGTTCAGCAGCTCCAGTGCGCCCATGGCAGTCCATAGCATCCAAAAGTGGTAAAAGGTTCAGATATCCCAAATAGAAAATGCTTGGTCGATGAGCTGCTATGGCCTTCATGGATAAAGTTCGCGCGTCAAAATGAGCATTGGCACCGGCGTTGTAAAAAAATGTACGGCTATCACCTGTTACATTCATTACATGGGTATGTGCTGTGCAAACTTCAGTAATTGTACCTAAATGCTCAACTGGCAGCCCCGCATCTTGGCATGCTCGACGTACTAAATCACCGTGAGTATCACAGCCCAATAAACCTGCAGGCCAGACTGGATAATCAACTTGCAATGCTGCCAGGTTAAATGCAACATTTGCGCCACCTCCACCAACTCCGATAGTTTGGTCGGTGATAATCACAAGATCAGATTTCTTAGGCCACTCCGAAATATCATGGATTATATCTACAATCCAGTTCCCTGCGCATACAATGCCGCTTTGCACAGTCATTACCATACCTCTTTCCAGAGCTGCTGGAGGACTGCAGCTTCTTCAGTGATAATGATGAACTGCCCCAGAGTTTCTAGGGAAATGTTCGTGGTTAAATCATCACTGCTCAGAATGATATTTTGCAGCTTGGTTTTATTGGTATCAAATGGCGTTTCATGTCTCACAATCTCCCACTCGGTCCATTCTGGCACTGACCATCGGTTATCGATGAAGGTTTTTTTGGCAGCAATCAAGGTGGAGTTGATCTGTGAATTTTTCACGCCGAGTATACCACGTCTTTAACCTGACCAGACTTGCCTGCTGCCAGTGCTGCCGTCATGATCGCATGATGATCGCTGGCCTCGGATGGTGTAGCGCAAGGAAAACCATTCCCATCACCCCCTGCAAGCTCATCCAAATAGGCCGCCCACATTTGTTGAATTGCATCGGCAAAACCGAATTCGAAAATACCGCCTGTAATTGCTGGAAAAAGTGACTGATAACCAAGGTCTTCGGTTTGCCATGTTTGTTTGCCACCTCGTTCATATTGCATGAACTGCCACTGGCGTGGTGATTTAGTGGTGAAAAAGGCCGAACCTTTCATTCCTAAAATCCGCAGAGACCAAGTGTTTGATTCGCCTGGTGCAATGCGCCATGTTTTAAGGACCAAAGGGAAATCTCCACCTTGCGTCGTAACGCGTCCAGTGATTGTGGCATTGTCCCAAGTTTCGCATGGAACAATATTTCCCTTGCCATCTGGCCGTTTTGCCACGCGTTTAACAAGGCTTGCGTGGACTGTTTTTGGCTTCCACCCCAAACGCAGTGGTACATGACATACGTGCATTCCCAAGTCGCCCATGCAACCATATTCGCCATTAACGTCAATCATCCGTTTCCAGTTGATAATCTTGTCTGGATTGATGTCAGATGAATGTAGAAATGCAGATTCCACCTCAATGATATCACCTACAGCACCGGATTTGACAAATTCAATAACCCTTTGTGCGCCTGGATAGAACGGCATCTCGGAAGAACATCTAACCAAGACATCAGGGTGATCATAAATTGCCTCCGAGATGATTTTATTTTGGGCCATATCCATGCCAAATGGTTTTTCCCCAAAGAGATGCTTCCCAGCTGCCAATATTTGTGGATAGATATCGCCATGCAACACATGGGGAACGGCACAATAAATCGCGTCGATGTCTGGGTTACTCAGTAATTCGCGGAAATCTGTTGTTTTTTGCTTAACGCTTGGCAGATGGGTCGTAAACCACCCCATTAACGCTTCATTTGTGTCGCAAACGCCTACGATTTTAGGCTGCGCTCGGCTTTGGGTCAGGTGCAACCACCGTGCAGTGGCAGAGGCAAATTCGCGCCCCATCAATCCACAGCCAATAATTCCAAAGCGGATGGTTTTCATGATCTTAACCTACTATCGCCATAGCAGTTTCGATCGATGCATTGTCGTGCACTATAGCCATTAAAGCACGGGTCATTGCCCCGGGGTTGTCATGGTGAATAACGTTGCGGCCATAAACGATACCACGAGCACCTTGGTCCATTAGCTCTCTAGTGCGCGTTAGGATTTCAAAATCTGACACTTTCCCACCGCCGCGCACTAATACTGGAACGCCCTGCGCAATTTCGATAACTTTGTGATATTGGCTTATATCGACACAAGGATCGGCCTTGATAATATCAGCTCCCAATTCGACCGCTTGCCGAACAAGTGGTAGGATTTTGTCCAAATCGCCATCCACCATGTAGCCACCATTGGTGTTATCTTGCATTACCAATGGTTCAACCATCAAGGGCATCGATACCAAATCACAAGTATGCTTCAAAGCATTTATGTTGCGAATGCACTGGCGGTAGACATCAGGTTCGTTTGGAAGACTGAGTAAGTTCACTACTACACAAGTTGCATCTAGACGGATTGCTTGTTGTACGGGTTGATCGATCGTTTCGGAAAAAAGTAGCTGCGGTAGTGGTGTGCCATAAACGTTTGCAATATCTGTGCGCAACACTAAAGCGGGGCGATCTTTGCCAGCGCGCTGTTGGAGCAGGGGTGCCGTGCCTGGGGGTAACTGGATGGCATCTGGTGCTGCCTTGGCCACAATATCGACAGCAGTTTGCATATTTTCGATACCACCAAGAAATGTCTTTTCATTAAACATCCCGTGATCTATGGCCACATCAAAACAGTTTCCTGATGTTCCGAACAGTCGGTTTAATCGAGCAGTTTTCATATCAAAATCTCCAATGTGTGTTATTATGCGGAAACCTTACCAAGATCATACAGTGCCGAAAAACTAAAGTAAGCCCCATTTCTCATAATCAGACACCAATAAATGTATTGCATCCACATCTTCTTCAATTTCTGAAAACCTTCCAATAGGTTCTGCAAAAACGTTATCTGTTATATCATCGTTTACCGTTGAGACTTCACCAATCAGTACATCCCCATTTTCTCCCCAAAACTTATGCCAATTGCCTGGTGAGAGAGTTACACTTTCTCCAGGTGCAAGCCTTAGAATATCTCCAGCCTTGAACATCTTTGCTACACCATCACAAAATACTGGCACAGATGCTTTTAAGTCAATCTCACCATTTGCATCACTTTCAAACATTTCTATGGCTAAGGTTGCTCCACCTCGATTTATTATATCTTCAGTCTTAATTATATGCCGGTGTGATGGAGATACCTGATCTTGACGTGAAATCATTATTTTTTCAGCATAGCACATGCCTTTACCACTTCTTAGATCAGACATTGAGCCGTTTCGAACAGTAAATAGGAATAATCCCTTTTCATCAAAATGACCTTCGCCATAGTCTGTGATATCCCAGCCTAAACGTGCCCCAAAAATTGCTTGATACTCACGCTTTCGGGCGACGAGTTCACTAGGTTGGAAATAAGCAAATGGTGGCAATCTAAATCCATGGGATTTAATAAATTCATCAGATTCTTGAATAATCTTATTGATAATTGAACGTTTCATATTTTATTCCATTTTACTTGGGTAAATGACACCCTTGCGGATAATTAAATTTGCATAAAGACAAGGTTCACTTGTTGAGACAACTGCATGACATTCTTTTACACGATCATAAAACTTATCTCCAACCAATGCGGTAAGAGATCTGTTTGGGGCATATTTATTGCAAGTCATGAGCATTGATTGATGTATGTCATGCAATTCTTCTGGGTTTTCGCCAACTGTTGATCGAAACAAAGCTTGATCAGTAAAATCATCAACAGGCAGAACACTTAATATAGCATCAATAACAGGTACTAAATTCATACCATCCAAGCGAATAAGTCTACGAGCATTTTCTAATGCAGGGTAATTGCCATCAACGATAGCGATTTCATCTCCATGACCCATCGCCCGCAAAATTGCCAGGAGCTCAGGGCTAAGTATTGGATTAATACCTTTTAGCATAATTAGACTCCTTTAAACAAAACATTTTGGTCAAGAAGGTAAAGTGAGAAAAGTGGTAAGCTTGCGCCTCCAAGTGCACGGGCGCCGCGACCTACCTTACCTTGAAGAATGCTTATTTGACTGATTCCACGTGTGTCTAACTTTTGAATCTCAAGGCGAATAGTATCTACTATTTTTTGCCTTATGTTACTTGGGAATGCCCCATCAATTACAGCTGCTTGGAAATCAATAATTGAAGAGGACGCAACAATAGCCCAAGCTAAATGTCTAGCAGTATCTTCAATCCATTCATCTAGAATTGGTCCAATTGAATCCCAATCTTCATCTTCAGACCATTGATGTGATAGGGTAAAGCCTTTTGCTTTCATGCGCATTTCAAGTGTATAAATAGATGCATGGTCGATAAGTGTTGTAGTTTCTCCTTCACTATTTATCACAGGCATTGGTCCAATAGCTCCGGCATTACCGGTTCGCCCTGAATATAAGCCATGATTTAATACAACTCCGCCACCTATAAATGTGCCTATGAAAAAATAAACAAAATCAGCCAATTCTTTACCATGGCCAAAAACAAGCTCTGCGCCACAAGCAGCAGTAGCATCATTTTGCATGCTTACCGGCAAACTACTTATAGTTTCTAATTTAGAATGAAAGTCGTTATTTTTCCAAACATTCATTATATCTTGAGGTGCATTAATTTTTTCAGCCCAATTCCATAACTCGGATGGGATGGAAACACCAAGTCCTGCGATGCGCTTTTGTTGAGATGGTGATAATTTTTCTCGCAGAAAAGCAATACCAGTTTCTACAAAAACTATAACTTCTGATGGTATGGGATAGTCAAAAATCTTGCTGATAGATCCTAACTCTTGGCCGAGAAAGTCTACTAAAACTAGATCAGCACTTCTGCGACCAATTTTTAATCCAAACGAAAATACCCCATTTGGATTTAGGCTCATTGGAATAGAGGGTTGCCCGACTTGCCCGCGTTGGGGCTTACCTCTTAGTAAAAGTCCATCGTTCTCTAACGACCGCATAATTACTGAAACTGTTTGTGCAGATAGGCCTGATCTACGTGCAATTTGAGATTTTGCAAGATAACCATGTCGACGAACAAGAGATAAGACAAGTCGTTCATTATAATCTCGAACACGACTTTGGTTGGCTCCTCCACTTGGATCATTCACTTTTTCAAAAGTTTTATTTAACATATAAAAATCACTTTTTAGAATTTTTAACCCCATCTTATAGTTACTATATTGAGATTAATGTTTGTTTATCATGGCTCAAGCTACGTATTTAATCAATATAAATAAACTAAATTAATTAATAAATCAAAATGATTTATCTATTGACAGGATGTGTGTCATTGTGATTTGTATATTTGGTGAGAAGCAAATCTATGCTTTTAATTAACTGGGAGAACGACTTATGAAAAAAACTATTATCAAATCAGTAATAAGTGCAATTGCTGTAACAACACTTTCTACGGGTGCTTTTGCTGCAGATACCGCAGCTTGCTTGATTACTAAGAATAATACGAATCCTTTCTTTGTAAAAATGAAAGAAGGTGCTGAAGCAAAGGCTAAAGAGGCTGGTATAGATCTTAGCTCATATGCAGGAAAGGTTGATGGTGATGCTGGTCCACAGATTACCGCAATTGAAAATTGCATGGCGGCTGGTGCAAAAGGGATTTTAATTACAGCATCAAACGACTCTGTAATTCCAGCTTTGAAAAAGGCACGTGCGGCAGGCATTCTTGTTATCGCACTAGATACTCCAATAGCTGATCCTGAAGCACAAGATATGACTTTTGCAACAGATAACTTTGAAGCAGGCCTGCTAATAGGCAAGTGGGCAAGAGCAAAGATGGGCGATGCTGCAAAAGATGCAAAAATTGGTATGCTAGACATTAATAAAGACAATATTTCTGTTGATGTAGCACGCGATACTGGCTTCTTAGTGGGTTTTGGCATCGATGTGCCAAATCTAAACGTAATGGGTTCTGAGACAGATTCGCGCGTGATAGGCCATGAATCATCACTTGCAAACCCAGAAGGTGGAGTTACTTCTGTGGAAAATCTACTTGCTAAAGAACCTGGTATGAACGTTGTTTATACAATTAATGAGCCAGCAGCTGAAGGAGCATACCAAGCACTTAAAAAAGCAGGAAAAGAAAAAGATGTCTTAATTGTTTCTGTTGATGGTGGTTGCCCAGGTGTTGCCAGTGTTAAGTCAGGCGTTATTGGTGCAACTTCTCAGCAATACCCCCTACTTATGGCATCTAAAGGTATCGAAGCTATTGCAAAATTCGCAAAAGATGGCACGAAACCTTCTGCTTCTGACGGACTAACATTCTTTAATACAGGCGTAAATCTTGTAACAGATTCACCAGCTGATGGTGTCCCATCAATTGATTCCACAAAAGGCACTGAACTCTGCTGGGGTTAATTTGAATAATCTAAAGTATATGATTAAAGTAAAAATAAGGGGCGGTGCATTTTCCGCCCTTTATGTTCAATGTTTATAAAAAAAATACATGCTGGGGAGCTTGGGTATATTGAGTCAATCTGAATTTGAAAAAAACTTAAACAGTGCAGATAGCGCAGTTGCTGTATTTGAGCGCGATGATCGGACGTTTCTATCCAATGTGCGAAATGCAGTAAGAAATTTCCCAACACTCGTTCCTGCATTAGTTTTAATTGTTAGTATTCTAATTTTTGGCATCATTGCACCAAGATTCTTAAGTCCTGGTGTCTTGTCTTTAGTACTTCAACAGGTAACAGTAATTGGTATTGTTGCAATCGCACAAACGTTGATAATTTTAACTGCAGGGATAGACCTTTCAGTTGGTGCAATATTGGTTCTTTCAACATTTGTGATGGGTAGACTTTCTGTATCTTATGGCGTCCCACTTCCAATTGCAATTGCTGCTGGTATGGCTATTGGCACACTCATGGGTGCATTCAATGGCTTTCTTGTCGCTAAGATCAAACTACCACCGTTCATTGTAACACTTGGAACGCTATCTGTATTTACAGCACTCAAATTGTGGTATTCTGGATCAGAGTCTATTCGAAATTCTGACATTGAAGCAAATGCACCTTCACTCCTTTGGTTCGGTGAAGCAGCAGCACGTCCTTTTGGAGCTACAATTACATATGGTGGAATTGCATTAATTTTATTAGCCGCAGTTTTTTGGTTCATTCTGCAACACACTGCTTGGGGCCGCCATGTATATGCAATTGGAGACGACCCAGAAGCTGCTGCCCTATCAGGTATTAAAACTGATAATACACTTATTTCTGTTTACGCTGTTGCAGGATTGATTTGTGGCTTTGGAGCCTGGGTTGCTATTGGGCGTGTTGGCTCAATTTCACCAATCTCATTTGAAGAAATCAATTTGGCTACCATAACTGCCGTTGTAATTGGTGGCACATCACTGTTTGGAGGGCGAGGATCTATACCTGGCTCTGTGCTAGGTGCATTAATTGTGGGAGTTTTCACAACAGGCTTATCGCTGGCTGGTGTGGATGACTACTGGCAAATGTTTGCAGTGGGTAATCTTGTTTTAATTGCTGTTGCCTTGGACCAATGGCTGCGGAGGGCTACACAATGAAGAATATCATTCATAATGTAGAGCCCATACTTCAAGCTAAAGGTTTAATGAAAAGATACGGCACGGTTGTAGCGATGAATGGTGCAGACTTTGATCTCTATCCAAATGAAGTTTTAGGTGTTATTGGTGATAATGGTGCAGGCAAAACCACTCTTATACGTGCTATTTCTGGTGCTAACGCGCCTGACCACGGAGTTATTGAGCTCGACGGAAAAGTTGTAAACTTTCACACTCCAGATGACGCTCGGAATGCAGGTATTGAAACAGTATATCAAAACTTGGCTTTGTCGCCAGCCTTATCAATTGCGGATAATATGTTTCTTGGCCGCGAGATTCGTGAAAAAGGAATAATGGGGAAACTATTTCGCAAATTAGATCATAAAAAAATGGAAACATTTGCACGTGATAAACTGTCAGAATTGGGACTTCTTACAATTCAAAATATAAACCAGGCAGTCGAAACTTTATCTGGTGGACAGCGTCAGGGAGTAGCAGTAGCAAGAGCCGTGGCGTTTGGATCTAAAGTTGTAATTATGGATGAGCCTACTGCAGCTTTAGGTGTAAAAGAATCTCGTCGAGTTTTAGATTTGATTCAAGATGTAAAATCTAAAGGTATACCTATTGTACTAATTTCGCATAATATGCCACACATTTTTGAGGTTTGTGATCGAATTCACATTCATCGCTTAGGTAGACGTCTTTGCACGGTTGATCCAAAAATAATTTCGATGTCTGATGCTGTGGCCATGATGACAGGAGCAATGGAGCCACCACCCGAAGCTTTGGATGCAAGATGAAACCAAAGGCTCTTAGCGATTATATTATTAAACATTCTGAAGGTGAAAAACGCTATATTGTGGCTATCGCGGGCCCACCAGGAGCGGGTAAGTCTACATTTGCAGAGGCACTTCTTTTATTGCTAATAGAAAAATCTATTCAAGCAAAAATTATTTCTATGGATGGATTTCATTTAGACAATTCAATCTTGGCGGAACGCAATCTATTAGATCGTAAAGGTGCACCAGCTACTTTTGATACTGCAGGTTTTATTCACTTAATGAACAGGCTAACTAGTTTTGAAAATAATGTAGTCATTCCAGTTTTTGATAGGAAGAAGGATTTATCTATTGCAGGCTCAAGCATCATAACAACAAAAGATAAAGTGTTGATTGTTGAAGGAAATTATTTACTCATTGAAGAAGAGCCATGGGCTGAATTAAAAAAATCTTGGGACCACACAATTTTTATAAATCCTGGTATAGATACCTTAGAAAATCGTTTGCTAAATAGGTGGCTTAGGCATGGGTTGAATTCACAAGACGCAAAAAACCGCACCTTAATTAACGACTTACCAAACGCACGCTATGTAATTGAAAAATCTTCAGATTCAGACACTCAAATTTTCTAATCTTTGAGGTTATTATATTAGTTTCAAAATATACTGAAAAATTATTCAAGGCTTTTTGACTTTTGTCTGTATTAGCACAATCTGATGCACGCTCTCGTTTGACTGAGAACACCACCACTCTTCCTATATTTTTTAATGGTGTTATAAATATACATAAAATTGATAGGTGTATTAAAGATGCATAAACTCATAACAAATAACCATGTTCAAAGCTTCCAAAGAGATGGTGTTGTCCTAATAAAAGGACTTTTTTCTAATTATATTGATATAATTCGATCAGGTATAGAGTATAACATGTCATTTCCTGGGCCATATGCAGCAGAAAACCTAAAAGAAGGAGAGGATGGTCGGTTTTTTGATGATTATTGCAATTGGAATCGTATCTCGGAATTCGAAGATGTAATTTGGAATTCTCCTGCTGCTGAAATCGCAGCCAACCTCATGGAATCTAATCGAGCACAATTTTTTCATGATCATGTCTTAGTTAAAGAGCCTGGTACCTCAAAAGCAACTCCTTGGCATCAAGATGGACCATATTACTTTATAGATGGTATTCAGAATGTTAGTCTTTGGTCACCACTTGATATCGTCAAAGATGCAAGCTTGAGATGTGTCTCGGGGAGTCATTTATGGGATAAGCCTGTTTTACCTACCAGATGGCTTTCTGAAACAAATTTCTACCCTGATGATGATAAATATATGAAAGTACCTGATCCTGATTTGGAAGGTATGGATATTAAGGAATGGAATATGGAGCCAGGTGATGCGGTCGCATTTAATTATGGAATATTACATGGTGCGCGAGGTAATAAAACTAATTTGCGACGACGCGCTTTTTCTTTACGATTTTTAGGTGACGATGCCAGATATATTGATCGCCCAGGTCCAACATCTCCACCTTTTCCAAACCATGGAATGAGAGCAGGCGATGAAATAAGAACTGATTGGTTTCCTATAATATATGAGGAAAATAAGTGATTATAATCAATAAACACATTAGTTTTATTGTATAAGTACTTGATAATTATTTATTTTTACGCTCAGACTTTTCAACTAAACCTGATTTACCTTCGCGGCGCTCCAGTTCTTGAAGTACTGCCTTAAATTTAACATCACATGATGAAAGCATCACTAACAGGTGAAATATGACATCTGCAGCTTCTTCAGTTAAATTCTTTTTATCGCCTTTGGCTGCAGCTATAATTGCTTCAACAGCCTCTTCTCCAAACTTTTCAGCACATTTTTCAGGGCCTCGTTTGAATAATTTTGCTGCATAAGATTTTTTATCACCTTCGTCTTTTCGGCTTTCAATAGTTTGGGCTAAGCGTGTTAATATATTTGGCATTTTAAAGTCTCACTGCTACGCCAGCATTTTGCATGTGCGTTTTTGCTTGTTTAATAGTGTAATCACCAAAATGGAATATAGAAGCAGCTAGAACTGCTGACGCGCCGCCTTTTTTAACGCCATCAACCAAATGATCTAAATTACCAACTCCACCAGATGCTATAACAGGTATATTTACTGCATTACTTATAGCATAGGTCAACGCTAGGTTATAGCCATCACGAGTTCCATCGCGGTCCATGGATGTTAATAATATCTCACCGGCACCTTTGCTTTCAACGAGCTTTGCAAACCCCACAGCATCAATTCCTGTACCTTTACGTCCACCGTGCGTAAATATTTCCCATTTTCCAGGGCTTACAGTTTTTGCATCTATTGCAACAACAATACATTGAGACCCAAACTTATTTGCGCTCTCTGTAATAATATCTGGGTTTGCAACAGCGGCTGAATTAAAGCTCACTTTATCAGCACCAGCTAATAGTAAGTTTCTTACATCTTCGGGGTTTCTAACTCCACCACCTATTGTTAATGGCATGAAGCATTGTTCTGCTGTGCGTTTTGCTACATCAAACATTGTTCCACGGTTTTCAATTGTTGCTGCAATATCCAAAAAACATAATTCATCCGCACCAGCTAAATCATATGCTTTTGCACTTTCCACAGGATCACCAGCATCAATTAGGTCAATGAAATTAACGCCTTTTACGACGCGACCATCTTTAACATCTAGACATGGTATTATTCTGGTTTTCAACATAATGCTTTAATACCTTTCTTAATACCAAAGACAAAGTGATAAATTAAAAATATATATTATTTAAATTAAATTAAGATTTTAAAAATGCAGTTGCTTCAGGTACATTAATTATTCCATCGTATAATGCACGCCCAGATATAGCACCATTTAATGGCGCACCGCATGTCTTCAATGCTTTTAAATCATTCATCGAAGAAACTCCGCCCGAAGCAATTACTGGAATAGTAACCGCATTTGCTAATTCTGCAGTTGCTTTAACGTTTGGTCCTTCCATCGCACCATCTCTATTTATGTCAGTATATATAATTGCTGATATACCAATGCCTTCAAATTTTTTGGCTAATTCGGTTATCTCTATACTTGTTTCTTCTGCCCATCCTCGTGTAGCAACCATGCCATTACGGGCATCCAACCCAACTGCAATCTTTCCTGGAAACTCTTTTGAAGCTTGCTCAACTAACTCTGGGTTCTCTACTGCAACTGTCCCAAGTATTACACGAGACAAACCTTTGCTTAGCCAGTTTTCGATTGTGTTTAAATTTCTTATACCACCACCTAATTGAACAGGCACATTTACAGACTGAAGTATTTCTTCAACAGGTGAAGAGTTTATTGGTGTGCCTGCAAAAGCTCCGTTTAAATCAACTAAATGAAGCCATTCACAGCCATCATTTGCAAATTTAATTGCTTGATCTGCTGGACTATCATTGAAAACAGTTTCTTGCTCCATTCGTCCTTTATATAATCGAACGCATTTTCCATCTTTTAAATCAATTGCGGGATAAAGAATCATAGTAAATTTCCAAATTAAGATTTTTTTAGGGATTACTCTTATGCGACAGAAATTGCAAAAGTTATGCTAAAATAAAAATAAATATATTTTTAATATTAAGGATTCCATTTTAAAAAATTGCTTATTACCTTTAATCCTATTGTTTGGCTTTTTTCTGGATGAAATTGAGTGCCTATAATATTTTCATGGGCAACTGCAGCTGTTATCTTCCCACCATAATCTACACTCGCAATTAAATTTTTATTATCTTTAACTTCAAGATGGTACGAATGGACAAAATATACATGATCGTTTTCATTGATATTATTAAATATTGGGTGGTTCCCTGATATATTTAAATTATTCCAACCCATGTGAGGAATTTTTAGATTTTTATCATTAGGCAACATTATTTTAACATCACCTTTTATCCAGTCAAAGCCTTTGTGGTAACCATGTTCATGACCACAAGTTCCCATCATTTGCATGCCAACGCAAATACCCATAAATGGCTTGCCGGTTTTAACATGTCCTTCAATTGCATCATAAAGCCCACTTATCGAATTTAGTCCTTGTTTACAGTCTGCAAATGCACCAACTCCTGGCAGGACTACCCTGTCTGCTTTAGACACAATTTCAGGATCGCTGGAGACTTTAATTTGTCCCATCCCTAATTCATCAGACATCAGCTGAAAACTTTTTTCAGCTGATCTTAGGTTTCCCGAATTGTAATCAATGATAACCGTTGTCATTCAGAAAGAGTGCCTTTTGTAGAAGGTATCTCGTTTTCTTTTTTAGGGTCTGTTTCAACAGCGGTTCTTAGAGCTTGGGCAACAGATTTAAAAACAGCCTCTACTATATGATGACTGTTAAATCCATCAAGTGCATTTAGATTTAAAGTTAATCCCCCTTGAGATGAAAATGCAGTAAAGAACTCTCTCACAAGCTCTGTGTCAAAAGTTCCTATTTTACTTGCAGGTATATTAACATTCCAAACTAAAAATGGACGCCCAGATAAGTCTAGAGCACATCTAACTAATGCATCATCCATAGCTAGTAAGCTTGAACCATAACGATTTATACCTCGTTTTTCACCCACTGCTTCGGATAATGCTTTACCTAAAGCAATTCCTACATCTTCAACTGTGTGGTGATCATCAATATGCAAATCACCATTTGCATGTACTTTAATATCAATCAAAGAATGACGTGATAATTGGTCTAGCATGTGGTCAAAAAAACCAATGCCAGTTTTGTTATCATATTGGCCTGTTCCATCAAGGTTTATTTCAACCAAAATCTTTGTTTCAGCCGTATTGCGGCTAATATTTGCTGTACGCATCACACTTTTCCTCTTGTGTTGATATGTTGCTTATATAAGGGGTTTTCGGCTGAGAAAACCCTTGAATTTAATTAGAGTTAAATTGTGTGATATTTAAATTAATCAAACCTATCAGATGAATATGGTTTCATGTTAATATTACTTTGTCTTTCAAAAATAATATCACGTACCATTTTCCCAATTTTTGGTCCCATAGTCAGACCTAAATGTTGTGATCCAAATGCAAATATAACAGATGTATTTTTACTACTTCTCCCAATCATTGGAAGGCTATCAGGCAGCGTGGGTCTAGTACCTTGCCATATTGTTTCAGTTTCGTATTCAAGCTTTGGATAAAGCCTAAATAAAAATTTGCGCAAATTTTTTATTGCTTTTGGGTTTGGGGGCATTTCAAGTGGTGCAAACTCTGATTGTCCAGCACATCGTAAAAAACCGTCCATTGGAGTTAATGCAAATTTTTTATCAGTAATTAAGTAAGTATTAGGTGGCATTTGAGAAGCATTTTTTAAAGATAAGTGGTAGCCTCTTTCCGCTTGAAGTGGAATATTATGGCCTAATTGCATCGCTAAACTCTTTGACCATGCTCCAGTTGCTAGAACAATACTTTCAGCTTTAAGTATAGTGCTATCTTTTAGTTCAACATTATTTCCATTAATTTTTGAAACCTCACCAATTAAAATTTTCCCACCATTTTTTTGAAAATGTTTAGCTAAGTTTGAGACGTACGCGGCTGGATTAGTTATCCAACCATGATTTTTATAGGCTAAGCCGAATTGATAAAGTTTAGATATATGGGGGTCTCGGTCTAATAGTTTATCGCGCGATAATTCATCCCAAGAAATACCCAAATCTCTTCTTGCTTGATTTGCAAATGTGTCAGTAGTAAATTGCTTTCGGTTTCTATAAAGAAACGTCATATCACCTTTTTGAATAAAGCGAGCTGCATCTGTATTTTTTGATAATTGAATATGATTTTCAACAGTATCATAAAGTAATTCGTTCAAAGCTAATATTATTGGCAATGCTTTAGGTCTTGTTCCATTCATTATGAATTTTACAGCCCAAGGAGAAAATTTAGTTAAATATGACCACTTCAAATAAATAGGACTGTTTGGAGATAACAAAATCTGTGGTATCATTTTTAACATTGATGGGTTTGCTATTGGCATAATACCCTCACGAGCCAATATACCAGCATTACCATAAGATGTCTGTGATGGATCTCCCGCAGTAACACGATCAATTAACGTAACTTTGGCTCCTGATCTGCGAAGTTCCTCTGCGCAACTCACTCCCGTTATACCTGAGCCAATGACTATAACTGATTGTTTCATGTTCTATACCTTTAGTGTATTTATAATATTTAAACATTATTATTTTAGACGGTCGATGTACTTTACTGCGCTGAGTAAATAATAATATTAAAAAGTTAAACTAGGAGATTGTTTTGGTCGATACTGCTAACAAGTTTTCACTTTGGGGTATAGAAATTTTTGTTGCCTCAGTTGAAGAAGGATCTATTTCGGCTGCTGCAAAAAGATTAAACTCTAGTAATTCTACCATTTCACAGCAGTTAACAAACCTTGAAGCAGCGCTCGGTAGTGAACTACTAGATAGATCGACCCGTCCAATGAAACTAAAACCAACTGGACAATTATTTTTGCACAGAGCACGTGCTATTTTGTCTGAAGTAATGCAAGCAAAATCCGAATTAGCTCAATTTGATCACAGTCAAATGGTTCGATTGCGTTTAGGCGTAATAGATGATTTTGACGCAGACGTTACACCAAGTTTAATGAAAAACTTGGCCAAGAGAATGAAAAATTGCCAATTCCTTTTGCAAAGTGGTCAGAGCTATGCATTGTCTGAGGAGCTTCATGCAAGAACTTTAGATATGGTGATTTGTGCAGATTTAGAACGTGCACCAGATTGGATGGAAGTTCATCCTGTTCTTACAGAACCTTTTGTTGTTGCTGTAGCAAAAGGCACAATTGATCATAAACAAAATATTCAAAAACAATTATTTGACCTTCCGTTCATTCATTATTCTGCTCGGACTGTAATGGGGCGTCAAATAGAGAGCCATTTAACTCGTCAGAGGATAAAACTTCCAAATCAATTTGAATTTAATAACTATCATGCCATTCTATCGATGGTAGCTGACAAGACAGGCTGGACCATTACTACTCCACTTGGTTTTCTAAGAGCGCAAAGGTTTCAAGAAAATGTTGAATTAATACCTTTACCATTTGGTAAAATGTCACGGACTATTTCTTTAACTGCAAGAAAAGATGCCATGGTGAGAATGCCACAAGAAGTAGCAAAGATCCTAAGACCAATTATTCAAGAACAGGTTGTAAGTCCATTAACCAATAGAATGCCATGGCTGAAAGATAATTTTCGCTCATTGGAATAGAGTTTATTAATTTAAAAATAAATTAGGCTCTTTTAAAAAATGCTTCAAATTGGTTAGCAATTTCTTTTGCATCAAGGTCGTCCTTGAGATTATTGCGAGCATTTTCAAGTATATCATTATCTATTAAACCAATGGCTCTGGCATCAATTAATTCACGAATATATGTATTTGAAAATTCTGGGTGTGGTTGCATTGTAAAAACTTTATTATCATAAATTATAATAGCATTTTTGCAGGTTTCATTTCCTGAGATATGTGTTGCACATTCTGGTGCAGATATAACTTGATCTTGATGGTATGCGTTTAATCTAACTTCTTTACCATCTTCATTTTTATATACTTGCGGGCCTACGGTCCATCCACCTTTGAATTTTTCCACAATTCCACCTAAAGCTTTTGCAATAATTTGGTGGCCAAAACATACACCAATTAATGGTATATCAGCAGAATATAAATCTCGGATAAACTTTTCAAGTGGTGGTATCCAGTCGTGGGCTTCATATGCTCCATGCCTTGAGCCAGTAATTAACCAACCTTCACACTCATTAATATCTTTTGGAAATATATTGTTAATTACTTGATATACTTCGAATTCAAAGCCACGATCTTGCAGAAATGCTTTAAAATTATCTGGATAATCACCATGCTTGGAAATCAAAGCTTCGGCTGCTATGCCAGTTTGTAATATACCAATTTTCATTTAATTACTCATTATTTTAGTTTTGAATACTCTGACGTTCTAATGCGCTATCTCTATCGTTTACTCCCAACAAATTAGCAATAAGTCGCATTAAATTGTTCTCTTCCGAATCTCTTTTTCCATCTGACAGCGCTACTGCCCATAGATCTCTTACAATCGATTTGCGATCCTCAAAAGGTATTGAACTTTTAATTAATCGCGTAAACCTAACTGTATCAGGAGCTTGCGCTTCTAAATCTTCAGCTTGTTTGCGTATGCTTTCGGTCTCATCCTTAACTAAATTATAACGTGATTGAAGCATTTTGTTTATCAATAGTTTTTCATCATCATCATAATCTTCATCTGAACGAGCTATGCGAACAAGTAGGGCCGCCATTGCTATTCTTGCATCTTCTGTTCTTAGGGTTGATGTCTCAGGTGCTTTAAACGCATTTAAGATATCTTTTAACATAAAAATCTCCTCAAAATAGATGTCTTATAAAAAGACTAATGGCTAATCTTAAACTAAACGACTTTGTTCTAAAGCTGCTCTTACAAAATCACGAAATAATGGGTGTGGGGCAAATGGCTTTGATTTTAGCTCTGGGTGGTATTGAACTCCAATATACCATGGATGATCAACAAATTCGACAATTTCAGGAAGTTTGCCATCTGGAGACATGCCAGAAAATATTAAACCACATTCTTCTAATTTCTTTTTATATTTTATATCAACTTCATATCTATGTCTGTGTCGCTCAGATATGGCAGTTTCTCCATATATCTTTGCAACCTTGGATCCTTCCAATAGAGTAGCATTATAAGCACCCAAGCGCATTGTGCCGCCTTTATCATCATTAACTGCACGTTCTATGGTTCGATTTCCCTCAACCCATTCTTTGAGGTGATAAACAACAGGTTCAAAACGTTTTTGGCCAGCTTCATGATCAAACTCTTCAGATCCAGCAGTTTCAATTCTTGCTAAATTTCGTGCAGCTTCAATAACTGCCATTTGCATACCAAGACAAATACCCAGATATGGTATTTTATTTTCTCGAGCATATCGTGCAGCTTTTATTTTGCCTTCAGTTCCTCTTTCACCAAAGCCGCCTGGAACTAGCACAGCATGGAAGCCAGAAAGAGTGCCGGCAACATTATCAGATTTCTCAAATATCTCAGCATCGATCCATTCAAGTTTCACTTTGACCCTATTAAACATTCCGCCATGTGTTAACGCTTCTGATATTGATTTATACGCATCCTCTAATTGAGTATATTTGCCTACAACGGCAACTTTTACCTCACCATCAGGCTTATGCATTCGATCAGAAACATCTTCCCAAACTGATAATTTTGGCTCTGGTGATGTATCTAATATTCCAAATGCTTCTAATACAGCTCTATCCATTCCAGCATTGTGATAAGCTAGAGGTGCATCATAAATTGTTTTCAAATCATAAGCGGGTATGACTGCATCCGGACGAACATTGCAAAATAACGCTAATTTAGCTTTTTCTTTTTCTGGAATTTCTTTTTCAGAGCGACAAACTAAAATATCTGGTGCTATACCGATTGAGCGTAATTCTTTTACGGAATGTTGTGTAGGCTTTGTTTTTAATTCCCCTGACGCGCCAAGATAAGGCAAAAGAGTCAAATGCATAAATATGCATTGACCCCTCGGCTTGTCCTGAGAAAATTGCCTAATGGACTCGAAAAATGGTAATCCCTCAATATCCCCGACTGTTCCACCGATCTCACATAACATAAAATCAACTTCATCGTCTCCAATTTCTATGAAATCTTTAATTTCATTTGTAACGTGGGGGATAACTTGAATAGTTTTACCTAAATAATCACCACGACGCTCTTTTTCTAGAACTGTAGTATAGACACGTCCTGAAGATATTGAGTCTGTTTGTCGGGCTGCTACACCTGTAAAACGTTCATAATGTCCCAAGTCGAGGTCAGTTTCTGCTCCATCATCGGTAACAAAAACTTCTCCATGTTCAAAAGGTGACATTGTTCCAGGATCAACATTTAAATATGGATCAAGTTTACGTAAACGAACTGAATATCCTCGTGCTTGGAGTAATGCTCCCAAGGCTGCTGATGCTAATCCTTTACCTAATGAAGAAACTACACCACCTGTTATAAATACATACCGAGCCATGGTGTTAATTCTCCCGTGATTATTAAAATTTATTAATGAATTACAGCCAAAAAAACACTGTACTCACGGGATTTGATAAATACGAGATTTGTATGATTCTGGCAAGGATAATCATGATGATTTTGATTATATTATTAAAATCTGATTATTTACAAAAATAGTTTTACATCAAACGCTTAATTCAAATGATATTTAAGCGTTTGATCTTACTATATTTTTAAATTTATTCTGCTTTTGGTGGCAATGCGGGCTCATCAGCAGCTGAAGGCGGCAATAAATTACCTTCTAAAGATTTTGGCAACTCTAGTGAGTCTGATTCTGGGGCAGTGAAGTCATCTGTTACAGAGCTTCCAACTGAGTTTTGCGCAGCTATAATTGTCAACGTGATCGATGTGATTAAAAAAGCTACAGCTATAATCCAAGTTACTTTAGCTAATGGAGCTGCCTTGGGACGACCGCCTCCATTGTTACCACCTCCGCCGCCACCAATACCTAAACCTCCGCCCTCGGAGCGTTGAAGTAAAACTATACCAATCAATGATACTGAAAGGATTAAGTGAATAATAAGTACGACGTTCTGCATAACTAAAGCCTATATGTTCAAAATAACTTGTGGCTTTTTAGGGTAAAGGATAGTGGCTGTCGATGGGTTATTTTAATGAGAAGCTTCAAGTTAACCAGCAAGATTATTATTGTAGCGACAAATTGGGTATTTCATGCATTGATATGGCTCTATATAGAGAAGATAAGATTCTAACAGAAGAAAGAGAACCTTATGGCTAATGTCGTTGTCGTTGGTGCCCAGTGGGGTGACGAAGGTAAAGGTAAAATCGTTGACTGGTTATCTGAAAGAGCAGATGTTATCGCGCGGTTTCAAGGTGGGCACAATGCCGGCCATACTTTGGTTATAGATTCTAAAGTTTATAAATTACATGCATTACCTTCGGGAGTCGTTAGAGGTGGTAAGCTTTCTGTGATAGGCAATGGTGTTGTCCTTGACCCTTGGCATTTGCTTGAAGAAATTAAAACAATCGAAGCTCAAGGAATTTCTATAAATCCTGAAAACTTAATGATTGCTGAAAATACACCTTTAATACTGCCATTCCATGGTGAACTAGACAGATTGCGAGAAGAAGCTGCAAGTAAAGGTACTAAAATTGGCACAACTGGGCGTGGAATTGGTCCAGCATATGAGGATAAAGTTGGAAGACGAGCTGTAAGAGTTGCTGATTTAGCTGATATGGCAACCCTTGAAGCACGTATTGACCGAGCTTTACAGCATCATAATCCATTGAGAAAAGGTTTGGGCTATGACGAGATAGATCGTGATTTGATATTATCAAGACTAAAAGAAATAGCTCCAAAAATACTTCCATATGCAGCACCAGTATGGAAAGTTTTGAATGAAAAAAGAAAATCAGGAAAACGTATATTATTCGAGGGTGCGCAAGGTGCACTTTTAGATATTGATTTTGGCACATATCCATTTGTTACTTCATCTAATGTAATTGCTGGTCAAGCTGCGACAGGAGTAGGATTGGGGCCTACAGCAATAGATTATGTTCTTGGCATTGTTAAAGCTTATACTACACGTGTTGGAGAGGGACCTTTTCCGTCAGAATTAAATGATGATGATGGACAAAGATTAGGTGAAAGAGGTCACGAATTTGGAACTACAACTGGGCGCAAACGCCGTTGTGGTTGGTTTGATGCTGCTTTGCTTCGTCAAACTTGTGCAACTTCTGGAATTACTGGAATTTGCCTAACCAAATTAGACGTTCTAGATGGATTTGAAGCATTAAAAATATGTGTTGCGTATGACCTAGATGGTGAAAGGTTAGAGTATTTACCTACAGCTGCTGAAGAGCAAGCAAGGTGTATACCTATTTATGAAAGTATGCCTGGTTGGGCTGAAAGTACAGAAGGGGCACGTTCATGGAATGATTTGCCTGCTGCTGCTATAAAATACGTTCGAAGAGTTGAAGAATTGATTGATTGTCCAGTTGCTTTAGTTTCTACAAGCCCTGAACGCGAAGATACGATTTTAGTTACAGATCCGTTTGCAGACTGATGGCATTATCTTACAAAGCAAGAAGGCGTTGGTCTTTAATTATTCTCTTAGTAGGACTACCAGTCTATATTATGGTATGTGTAATACTAACTAATCTTTTACCTAGGCCAAATATAATTTTGGAATTCATAATTTATGTCGTTTTAGGTATAATATGGATTTTTCCTTTCAAGAAAATATTTCTTGGTGTTGGTCAAATTGACCCAAATGAAACTACAAAAGATGATTAATTAAATAAATTATTATGACGAATAATAGCTCTTTTACTTCTAACAAAGGCGTCAATTTGATTGGTGGTGGCAAAGTAAATAAGTCACAGATCGATGATATCCGAATTAGTAAAAAACAATTATTTTGTGCAGATTCTGGATTGAATTATGCTATAAAATACAACTTATTGATATCTGGATTGATTGGTGATTTGGATAGTGTAGATATACAAAAGAATGTCTACTACCCTGTTTATCAAGATTTAGATCAAAATACTAATGATCTTGAAAAATCACTACATACTATCAATGCTAAATATATAATTTGTTATGGTTTTTTGGGTGGTCGAATGGATCATACATTGGCGTCATTTAATGCAATATCTAAATCAAATCAGATTGCTTTTTTAATTGGTGAAGAAGACGTTTGTGTAGTGTGTCCTAAATATTTAAAATTAGAATTACCATTAAATACAAGATTTTCGTTATTTCCAATGGATCATACAAATGCAAGATCTAAAGGCTTAATGTGGAATGTTGATGGTATCTCAATGAATCCTAATGGAAAAATATCAACATCTAATGAGAATGTTAAAAGTCATATTGAGGTGTGGATTGATAATGGTTTAGCATTAGCAATTTTTCCACATAGTGTACTGCAAATTATTTTAGAACAATGGCCTTTTAGCACTCAGGTAAATTGACAGCCAATCCACCAAGTGATGTTTCTTTATATTTCGAATTCATATCTATCCCAGTTTGTCTCATAGTTTCTATACAAGCATCTAGAGACACGAGATGTATTCCATCACCCCTTAAAGACAAGGAAGCTGCAGAAACGGCTTTTATTGCGCCTAATCCATTACGTTCTATGCAGGGTGCTTGAACCAAGCCTTTAATTGGATCACATGTCATCCCTAAGTGGTGCTCTAATGCTATTTCTGCTGCGTTTTCAACTTGTTGTGGAGTGCCACCTAAAACTGCACACAGTCCTGCTGCTGCCATTGCCGCTGCAGATCCAACTTCTCCTTGGCAACCAACTTCTGCACCAGATATTGAAGCGTTGCTCTTAATCAAACCACCGATTGCTGCTGCAGTTAGCAAAAACTCTGGTATTTTTGATATTGAAGCAGAGGGAACATGATCAAGATAATATCTTAGTGTTGCAGGTATTACGCCAGCTGCTCCATTTGTTGGAGCAGTTACTATTTGAGCACCTGCAGCATTTTGCTCGTTTACTGCCATAGCATAACAAGACATCCAATCATTTATAATATGCGGAGGAGCTATATTTCTACTTTGCTCTCGTCGTAAAGATTCATGTATTCCTTTTGCTCTGCGTTTAACAAATAAACCGCCAGGTAAAATGCCATCTTTCTTCAAGCCCTCTTCAATGCAGTTATTCATTACGTCCCAAATCTTATTAATTCCTTTTGAAAGCTCCGATTTAGTAATGTTGGCTTGTTCATTTTCTGACTTTAATTGAGCAATTGATTTGCCACTTAAAACACACATTTCAAGCATCTCATCAGAATTTTTAAATGGGTAAGGAGTTGGGTTTTGGATTTTAGATATTGAAATTCCTGAAGCTAATTCTGAAGCAGTTTGAACAAATCCACCACCTATTGAATAATATGTTTCTTCAAATAAAACTGTTCCTATGGAATCAAATGCATAAAAAATCATTCCATTCGCATGACCATCTAAATTTTTTTCAAAATCAAACCTAATTGCTGTCTTAGGATTGAACAAATATTCAGGATGTCCTTCTGGTTGAATTTTACCAGTCTTAGCTAATTCATCTAATGCTAGTTGTGCTTTGTTTGAATCAAAGGTCTCAGGTTTAAATCCAATTAAACCCATTATTGTGGCGTAATCAGTATGATGTCCTTTACCAGTAAAAGCTAATGAGCCATGAAGTGATGCGCTTAAGCTTTCAGCTTTAATATTATACTTTAATAGTTGATTTAAAAATTTTCCAGCCGCAACCATTGGCCCCATCGTATGGGAACTGGATGGGCCTATACCAATTTTAAAAATATCAAAGATTGAAAGAAACATAAAAAATTCCTATTTTTTATAAACATATCGAAAAAAAATTTGTATGGAATAAAAAACACGTCACATTTGAGAGATTTTGGACATATTATCTTATTTCAACGTGCAGAAATTAATTAAAAAATATACAAAGATAAAGAATCTTCACTAAAGGACCTTTTCTATGACACTTAATTTAAGCCCATCTGAAATTGGCAAATTTGTTTCTGCTTATCGAGCATTAGATTTTATTGAGTCTGATATGAAACTAGGTCTAGGCACGGGCTCTACGGCTGCTTGGTTGGTAAAGCTGTTGGCACATGAGGTAAATGAAAATGGTTTGCAAATTACGGCTTGTGCAACATCTTCTGAAACAACAAAATTAGCAGAAAGATTAGGAATTAAAATTTCAAAGTTAGATGAATTAGGCCAATTAGATTTAGCCATTGATGGTGCAGATGAGTTTGATAGAAATTTGAATTTAATCAAAGGTGGCGGCGCTGCCTTGCTTCAAGAAAAAATTGTTGAAACGGCAGCTGATAAATTAATAATAATAACTGATGCGTCAAAACAAGTTGAAGATCTTGGATCATTTGATTTACCTGTTGAAGTGGTTAAATTTGGCTGGAAAACTACAAAACGTTTGATAGAAAATATTTTGGAAGATGAAGATGTTGATTGCCGTGTTGTCAATCGAAGAGGCAATTCATCGCCAATCATTACTGATGAAGGACATTATATTTTAGATTTAAAATTAATCCGAATTGGAAATCCACATTCTTTATCTAATGCTTTATTAAATATAGCAGGTGTGGTTGAAACAGGCCTTTTTTTAGGAATGACAAATTCGATTATCATGGGTGATTCAACTGGTAAAGCTAGCGTAAAATCAGGAATCAATTCTGATTGGGTGCATAGCTTAAATAATATTCAGGAACTTTCTGAATTTATAAAGAAAATTAATATTCTTTAAGGATAATATAAATGAAATATGATTTTGATCTTTTTGTTATTGGGGCGGGGTCTGGCGGAGTAAGAGCAGCGAGACTGTCGGCGCAAAATGGGCAAAAAGTGGGCCTTGCTGAAGAATTCCGTTATGGTGGAACCTGTGTCATACGTGGTTGTGTTCCAAAAAAATTAATGGTTTATGCATCTGAATTTTCAGAAATGTTTGATGATGCTATTGGATATGGGTGGTCATTTTCTGAAAAATTGTTTGACTGGAAAAAATTTATAATAGCTAAAAACAAAGAAATTGATCGACTTGAAAATATATACTCTAATATTTTAACAAATAATAAAGTTATACATTTTAATGCACGTGCTGTTTTAAAAGATAAAAATACTGTTTTGCTTTCAAATGGGAAAACTATTTCTGCAAAAAATATATTAATTGCAACAGGTGGGCGCCCCTTTATTCCAAATGTATCTGGAAGTGAGCATGTCATTACATCAAATGAAGTTTTTGACCTACCAGAAAAACCAAATACTATATTAATTGTTGGTGGTGGGTATATTGCTTGCGAATTTGCTTGCATATTAAATGGCTTGGGGGTTGTCACCACACAATTTTACAGAGGTAAGCAAATTCTACGTGGATTTGATGAAGACGTTCAGAATTTAGTCGCAGATGAAATGAAAAATAAAGGTATAAATTTATGCTTAAACAACGATATCAAAAGTATTGAAAAGACTCCAAGTGGATATTTAGTAAAAGATATTTTTAACGAAGAAATAACTGTTGACCAAATATTATATGCAACTGGACGAATTCCTAATACCAAAGACATAGGATTAAATAAATTAGGTATAGAAACTGGTCTCAAGGGTGAAATCGTTGTTGATAAATATTCTAAAACCAACATTGATAATATTTATGCAATTGGTGATGTAACCAATAGGGTACAATTAACTCCAGTTGCTATTGTAGAAGCAACAGCCTTTGTTGAGACAGTCTATAAATCTAACCCTACAATTCCAGATCATGAGCTTATTGCTACTGCTGTCTTTACTCAGCCTGAAATTGGAACTGTTGGGTTAACTGAAGAAGATGCTGCAAAGCAAACTGAGATTGAAGTTTATTCTACTCAATTTAGGCCTATGAAAGTAATCTTAGCCGGGCGAAATGAGCATATGCTCATGAAGTTGATAGTATCAAAAGAAAACCGTAAAGTTCTGGGCTGCCATATAGTGGGTCATGCTGCTGCAGAAATGATACAATTGGCTGCTGTTGCTATTAAAATGGGTGCCTCAAAGGAAGATTTTGATAGAACTATGGCTATACATCCCACTGCGGCAGAAGAATTAGTTACTATGAATAGTCCAATACGTTAAGAATTATTAACTGTAATCTTTTCAGAAACAAGATAAAGATAATATCATACTTGAAATTCTGGCGAAAAATGTCAGATAGTATTTAATAAAATACAAGTTCTTAGGAGGAATTTGAACATATGGCTGGTAATGGCACAGGTGGCCCTTGGGGTAATGGCGGCGGTAATCGCGGCTCTGGTAATAATGGTGGTGGCGATCGTCCGCCCTCTGGTGGTGGACAAGGTCCCGATTTAGATGATTTAGTTCGCAAAGGACAAGAGCAATTGCGTGTCCTCATGGGAGGTAAAGGCGGAGCAAACAATAAAAATAATTCACCTAAAGGCGGTGGAGGTGGATCTAGCCTTGGATTTGGCGGATACAGTTTAATAATCATAGCGTTGTTTGGTTTATGGGTTTTTAATAGTTTTTACAGAGTTGATACATCAGAACAATCTGTTGAATTGTTTTTTGGAGAATATTATAAAACAGGAAATGAAGGTCTAAACTTTGCTCCTTGGCCTGTCGTAACAAAGCAAATTTTACCAGTAACAAGAGAAAATTCAGAAGATATTGGTGTAGGACGTGGTGCAAGAGCTGACGAAGGCTTGATGCTTACAGGTGACGAAAATATCGTAGATATAGATTTCCAAGTAGTATGGAATATAACTGATGCTCAGCAATTTCTTTTCAATTTGCAAGATCCAAAAGAAACTATACGAGCAGTTTCAGAGTCAGCTATGAGAGAAATTATAGCAAGAAGTAACTTATCTCCTATTTTGAATAAAGACCGTGGTGCAATTACCACTGAATTAAAGAAACTTATTCAAGATACATTAGACACATACGGAACTGATGATGAAGGTAATGTTGCTGGATCAGGAATAAATATTATTCGTGTTAACTTATTAGGAGCAAACCCACCTCGTGAAGTTATTGATGCTTTCCGTGAAGTTCAGGCTGCAGAACAAACTCGTGATACTCTTGAGAAGCAAGCTGATGCATACTCTAATCGAGTGGTTGCAGAAGCAAGGGGTAAGGCTGCCCAATTAATGGAACAAGCTGAAGGATATCGAACACAAACGATCAATGAAGCAGAGGGTGAAGCATCACGCTTTGTGGCTGTTTATGATGAGTATGCAAAAGCACCTGGTGTTACACGCAAACGTTTATATCTTGAAACGATAGAAAAAGTTTATGGAAACATAAATAAAGTTATTATTGATGAAAATAGTAGTGGCCAGGGTGTTGTCCCATATTTGCCTTTGAATGAATTGATGAAACAAAAGACTGGAGGCAATTAATGACACGTTTTTCTAATTTCTTTTTGCTAATTTTAGCAGGTATCAGTTTTCTGTTCATGTCTTCAGTATATGTAGTTGATGAACGCGAAAAAGCTCTTAGATTATGGTTTGGTGAGGTTACTGCTGTAATTGTTGACCCAGGTCTTAATTTCAAAGTCCCGTTTCTTCATGAAATAGTTAAATATGAAGACCGTATTTTGCCATTAGATGTTCAACCAGATGAGTTTACTCCATTAGATGATCGTCGATTAGTTGTTGATGGGTTTGCGCTTTGGCGCATTCAAGATCCAGTGCAGTTTAGAAGAGCCGTTGGCTCAGGTGGGCAAAGATCGGCTACTCAAAAATTAGATGGTATCATGAATGATGGTATGCGATCTGTATTAGGGCGAGTTACATCTAATGAAATTCTTTCAACTGATAGAACTGCATTAATGGCTGAAATTCGAGACGCTGTTCGTGAACAATCTACTGTACTTGGGGTTGAGGTTGTTGATGTGCGTATTAAACGTGCTGATCTACCAGAGCAAAATCTTGAAGCAACATTTGGTAGGATGAGAGCAGAGCGTGAACGAGAAGCTGCAGATGAAATAGCTCGTGGTAATGAAGCAGCACAAAGAGTTCGAGCGTCTGCAGATAGAACTGTTGTTGAAACAACTTCTGAGGCTCAAAAAACTGCTGATATTATTCGTGGTGAGGCAGATGGTAAACGAAATGCTATCTTTGCTGAGGCGTTTGGTCGTGATCCAGAGTTTTTTGCATTTTACCGTTCATTAAATGCATATGTGAAATCACTGAGAGGTGATAACTCAACAATGATTATTTCACCAGATAGTGAATTCTTTGATTACTTGAAATCCGATACAATTAAATGAATGAATTTTTAACAGCACTTGGTCTTGTTGCTGTTATAGAGGGGCTGGTATTAGTACTGGCCCCATCGCGTTTTGAGAACCTAATTCGCGCAATTGAAAGTATGAACCATGATACTAGAAGAGTAATTGGATTACTTTTTGTATGTATGGGATTATTTACAATATGGATTGTTAAATCATTCTAAGATTGTTGATTTTTAATTGAATTAAAAGTTAGATTTTCAAGAAATTTGACATTATTTGTTTATAAATTACTTGTATCAGTATATTTCTATTATTTTTTATCAAAAGCCAAAATATCAATTATAATTTCCAGGAGGGAAATGTCGTGATAACTTTCACAACTTCAGAAATAGCAATATTTAGAAAAACTAAGTCTGTTATAATAAATGTAGCTTTAGTTTTCTCTGTGCTAATGTTTACTAACATTTCTATCCAAGCTCGTGGGGCTCCTGAGAGCTTTGCTGACTTAGCAGAAAAACTTTCGCCATCGGTTGTAAATATTACTACATCCACAACTATTGCTGGCGTAAATGACCAGGCGAGACCTCAAATTCCAGAAGGAAGTCCATTTGAAGATTTATTCAAGGATTTCTTTAATAATGGAGAAGGTGGGCAAGGAAGGCCAAGAAGAAGTAGTGCTTTAGGATCTGGCTTTGTAGTTTCTGCTGACGGATTTATTGTAACAAATAATCACGTAATCGATAAGGCAGATGAAATTGTAATAGAGTTTTTTGATGGCAAAGAATTGGTTGCACAACTTATTGGTCGCGATCCAAAAACTGATATTGCGCTACTGAAGGTTGAAGCGTCTGAACCTCTACCGTTTGTAGGCTTTGGCGATAGTGATATCGCAAGAGTTGGAGATTGGGTTATGGCAATTGGCAATCCGTTAGGGCAAGGGTTCTCAGTTTCTGCGGGTATTATATCCGCACGTAATAGGACACTTCGATCAGGCCCATATGATGACTTTATTCAAACAGATGCAGCGATAAACCGTGGGAATTCTGGCGGACCTCTTTTCAATATGAATGGTGAAGTTATAGGCGTAAATACAGCGATAATCTCTCCTAATGGAGGATCAATAGGGCTGGGATTTTCAATGTCTTCGAGAGTAGTTGGGCGTGTGGTAAATCAATTAAAAGAATTTGGTGAAACCAGACGTGGATGGCTTGGTGTCCAAATACAGGATATCGATTCTGATATGGCTGAAGCGCTGGGCTTAAATAAAGCATCTGGGGCATTGGTAAGCGGTGTGCCGGATGGTCCAGGAGCTGATGCTGGGATTTTGTCAGGGGATGTAATACTTTCTTTTGATGGAGTTGAGGTGAAAGATACACGTGGATTAGTTTCGGCTGTAGGAAATGCTGATGTTGGAAAAGTAGTTCGCGTAATTATTTTCCGTGATGGAAAAACTAGAACTATAAAAGTTACTCTAGGTAGACGCGAATCTGCTGAAAAAGTAGAAATAGTTCCAACAGCTAAGGTGCCTGAGAAAATTAAAGAAACTGAAGAATTAGGAATGAAATTAATGTCCATAACTTCTGAGACTCGTGAGCAGTTAAACTTACCAGATGACGCAACTGGAGTTGCTGTTTTAGATGTTAATGAAACTTCAGATGCTTTTGAAAAAGGTATTAGGGCTGGAGATATTATAGTTGAGGCAGGCCGTGCGAAAGTCACAACAGTCAATGATATTTCAAGAATTTTTGAAAAAGCTATAAATTCAGGGCGAAAGTCTATTCTAATGTTAGTCGTAAGAGGTGATAATTCACGATTTGTTGGATTATCTCTCTCTCAAAAGTAAATCTAGATCCACCTAAAATCATATAGATATAGATTTTAGGTGGATTTATTAAAATAAAAATTAATATCTCACAAAAATTTGGAAAAAGTGCTGGTTATCTTTTTTGTCTATGATAACAGTCAAAAAAATAATATGGAGAGTTTCATGCCTAAGATAACTTTTATTGAACATAACGGTACACATCATGAAGTTGAGGTTGCAGTTGGCCTTTCTGTCATGGAAGCTGCAAGAGATAATAACATTTCTGGTATTGAGGCTGATTGTGGAGGCGCATGCGCTTGTTCAACATGTCATGTTTATGTTGATGCATCATGGGTGGAAAAATTACCCGCTAAAGATGCCATGGAAGAAGATATGTTAGATTTTGCATGGGAACCTAACGAATTATCTAGGTTAACATGCCAGGTGCGGGTAACTGAAGATCTTGATGGCTTGGTTGTAAGAATGCCAGAAAAGCAGATTTAAAGTGCTCTCCATCCTATATCTGTTCTATAAAAACCATCTTCCCAGTTAATTTTTTCAATCGTTTCGTATGCAATTTTATGTGCTTCCTTTAGGCTTGCTCCCCTTGCTGTAATATTAAGAACGCGGCCACCTGATGCAATAATGTTGTTTTTTTCTAATTTTGTGCCTGCATGAAAAATTTGAACGTTGGTAGATTCTGATATTTGGTCAAGATCTAAAATTTTCGTTCCCTTTTTATATTTACCAGGGTAGCCATTAGCTGCATAAACGATAGTCAATGCATGATCATTAGCCCAGTTTAATTGAATTTTATCCAGCTCGCCTTTAGCACATGCTATCATTGCGTCTAATGCTTGAGCGCCTAATCGCATCATTAAAACTTGGCATTCAGGATCGCCAAACCTTACGTTGTATTCAACCAACCTTGGCTCCCCATCTTTAATCATAAAGCCTGCATAAAGTACTCCTTGATAAGGCATCCCACGATTTGACATTTCATCTATAGTGGGCTGAATAATTTTTGAAATTGCTTTTGAAGTTACTTCTTTTGTCATTATAGGGGCTGGGGAATATGCTCCCATTCCACCAGTATTTGGCCCTTTATCACCATTATAGACGCGTTTGTGATCTTGTGCTGTTCCAATTGGAAGAATGTTTTTGCCATCTGATAAAATAAAGAAACTTGCTTCTTCTCCCTCCATAAACTCTTCTATAACAACTTCTGTTCCTGCTTTTCCAAAAACACCAGAAAAAATATCTTTTATGCCGTTTATTGCTTCTTCTAATGTCATTGCAACAATCACACCTTTGCCACCCGCCAAACCATCAGCTTTTACAACTATCGGGGCACCTTCTTTATTAATATATTGGATTGCAGGCTCTAGTTCAGTAAAGCGGGCGTATTTGGCAGTTGGTGCATGACATGAATCACATACACCTTTTGTAAATGCTTTTGAGGATTCTAACATTGCTGCTGCAGCCGAAGGACCAAATGTTAAAATATTTTTAGCGCGCAGATCATCTGCAATACCAATTGCAAGTGGCGCTTCTGGACCTATGATTACAAATTGAATATCGTGATTTTCACAAAATGTTAAAATTTCAGAACTATTTTCAATATTTATTTCAACACATTTTGCAATTTTTGTCATTCCAGCATTGCCAGGTGCACAATACAATATATCGCATTTTGGATTCTGATTAACAGCCCATGCCAATGAATGTTCACGGCCACCGGAGCCTAAAATAAGTATATTCATGATTTTGTAATTTCCTTGGCCTTTTATAACAATAGTTCTATTGTTTACTAAAGAAAAAGCCAAGAGAGGATGCGTAAATGTCGGATCTAATTGACAGCCCAGGGCAGGGCGAAAATGCGCCAGAATATTCTGTGTCTGAACTGTCTAGTGTTTTAAAACGTATGATAGAAGGAGAATTTTCGAATGTGCGCATAAGGGGAGAAGTTGGACGTGTGTCCAAGCCAGCTTCTGGTCATTTATATTTTGATTTGAAAGATGATAAATCTGTAATAGCTTCAGTCACTTGGAGAGGCCAAGCATCAAAATTAGCAACTCAACCTGAAGAAGGTTTAGAGGTAGTAGCTACTGGAAAGATAACTACTTTTGCTGGGCAATCACGATATCAAATGATTGTATCTGAAATGTCTGTTGCGGGTGTTGGTGCCTTAATGGCGCAATTGGAAAAAAGAAAAAAGAAATTAGAATCTGAAGGCCTTTTTGATAAAGCTCTAAAAAAAGAAATTCCATATTTGCCTGAAGTTATTGGTGTAATTACATCATCTTCAGGGGCTGTAATTCGTGATATCCTTCATCGCTTAAGTGATAGATTCCCACGAAAAGTACTGATTTGGCCTGTATCGGTTCAAGGGGAAAAATGTGCACCTGAAGTGACTGCTGCGATTAATGGTTTTAATAAACTTACGCCTGGTGGTGCAATGCCCCGTCCTGATTTGTTAATAGTTGCAAGGGGAGGTGGATCAATAGAAGATTTGTGGGGTTTTAATGAAGAATCTGTTGTTCGAGCTGTATCTGAAAGTGAAATTCCATTAATATCTGCCGTTGGCCATGAAACTGATACCACACTAATTGATTATGCTTCTGATTTACGTGCCCCAACGCCAACTGCAGCTGCCGAATATGCAGTACCAGTCAGGGCAGATTTGATGGGGTGGTTATCTTCTATGGATGAGCGCCGTGTTCGCTCTTTATCATCTAACCTAGAAACTAAGCGGCAAAGGTTAAAAGATCTAAGTAGGGGATTACCACTTCCAACTGAATTGGTTGCAATGCAAGCCCAACGTTTAGATTCTATTTCAGATAGATTACCAAGAGCTTTAAGTATTGTTAGCAATAATAAGCGTTCATTATTATTGCAAACTAGCGCTGGATTAAGGCCGCAAGTGTTAAAACTTAAATTGGTTGAACGCACTGAATTAATTAATAGGTTTGTTAAAAATATTAAATCTAATATGAAAATAAAAATCCAACACCACCAGAGTGCATTAGAAGGATTGGAAAGAATACGCCAAACACTTGGATATGAAGCAACATTACGAAGAGGATATACTGTTGTGCGTGATCAAGATGGAAAATTAGTAACTAGTGTTAAGAAGGCCGAAATTAAGAAAGTACTTGAAATTGAGTTTCAAGATGGAAAAACTTCGCTTTATAAATAGTATTATTGCGAATTTTTCGACTTAGAAGTCGTTTTTTTAGGTCACAGATAAATTTTTTATGGTTAAATAAAACTAAATTAACAAGGCGTAGACAATGGCTTTAGATCAAAAAACTGACGGCGTATGGAAATCAGGCAAAGGTAAAGGACGTAAAACGCCTAAAGGGCGCCAGGTCAATGAAGATGCAATTTCTGATGTTAAGTTGCTCTTGGGCAATCGTGAACGTCGAGCAGATCTTTTAATTGAATATCTCCATTTAATTCAGGATAAATATAAACATCTTTCCGCCCAACATCTAGCGGCACTTGCAGAAGAACTCCGCCTTTCACAAACTGAAGTATATGAAGTCGCCAGTTTTTATGCACATTTTGATATTGTAAAAGAGGGTGAAGAAGTGCCCCCTAGTTTAACAATACGTGTTTGTGATAGTTTGTCATGTGAATTAGCCGGAGCGCAAGATTTGCTGCTGAAACTGGGGACTAAATATAATGGTGGTGGTGAAGTTAGGGTATTACGTGCACCGTGTATGGGGCGATGTGATACTGCTCCAACATTAGAAATAGGTCATAACCATATTGATAATGCAAATGAAGAAAAAGTTGCTTTAGCTATAAAAGCTAATGATATTCATCCAAAAATTCCTGATTATCAAACGTTTGAAGTATACTCAGCCAATGGCGGTTATAAAGAACTCAAAAGTTTACGAGGTGGGTCAAGGACGCCTGATGAAATCCAAAATGAAGTACTTGAGAGTGGCCTTCGGGGAATGGGTGGTGCTGGTTTCCCTTCTGGTAAGAAATGGTCATTTGTCAGAATGAATGAAGGTATCAGATATTTAGCTGTAAATGGAGATGAAGGAGAGCCTGGAACATTTAAAGATCGATTTTTTCTAGAGCGTGAGCCTCATTTCTTTCTAGAGGGAATGTTGATTGCTGCTTGGGCAGTAGAAGCTGAAAAATGTTATATATACATGCGAGATGAATACCCTGCAGTATTGGAAATCTTGAGCAAAGAAATCAGTTCACTTGAAAATGCTGGGATAGTTGAAAGTGGATTTATCGATTTACGCCGTGGAGCAGGTGCATATATTTGTGGTGAAGAAAGTGCCATGATTGAAAGTATTGAAGGTAAAAAAGGGCTACCACGTCACCGCCCTCCATTCGTTGCAAGTGTTGGAATATTTAATAAACCAACATTAGTGCATAATGTGGAAACGCTTCATTGGATTGCTAAAATTGCTCGTGAAGGTTCTGCTGTTTTTGGGGCACATGGTGCTAATGGACGAAAGGGATTGAGAAGTTATTCTGTATCTGGTCGAGTGCGAAATCCTGGTATCAAATTAGCTCCAGCAGGAACAACTGTTCGTGAACTAATAGAAGAATATTCTGGAGGAATGCTTGAAGGGCATTCCTTCAAAGCGTACCAACCAGGAGGGCCATCTTCAGGTCTATTGCCTGCTTCAATGGGAGATATTCCTTTAGATTTTGATACGCTACAAGAATATGGCACATTTATTGGCTCTGCGGCAGTCGTAGTCTTATCAAACCATGACAGCGCTAAAGAAGCTGCTTTGAATATGCTGCGATTTTTTGAAGACGAAAGTTGTGGTCAGTGTACTCCATGTCGAGTTGGCTGTGAGAAAGCAGTTAAACTAATGAGCGAAGATAAATGGGATCAAAACTTACTGGAAGAACTTTCTGTAGCAATGGTTGATGCCTCTATCTGTGGGTTAGGGCAAGCAGCACCAAATCCTATAAGGATGGTAATCAAACATTTTAATGATGAAGTTTAAGATCATTATTTATAGTTTGTAATAATTAAAATTATTATTTGTTCTTATTTTGGGAGAATGGGCTTTATTGAAGTCTTTTACTTAATAAAAAATAAGGTTACACAGATTTAAATAATTTGGCTTAAAGATGTCTTTTTTTAAAAAACTTAAATCAAAACTTTTTAGATCTTCTTCAAAAATTGAAGAGGGTCTTGATGCTATTGTTGAGAATAAAGATAATGAAATTGAAAATAAATTATCAGATAACGAAGATAATACTGGACAAGATTTAGAAATTGAAATTTTTCCAGAGCCAGAGCCAGAGCCAGAGCCAGAGCCAGAGCCAGAGCCAGAGCCAGAGC
>OJEY01000008.1_pt1 | contig 65138 bp, 59 predicted proteins | sample 1593981 | NCBI WGS metagenome assembly OJEY01 (sample SAMN05416706, study PRJEB24817) | seawater metagenome | isolation source: Sea water | place: Canada:Atlantic | collected 2013-07 | reverse complement strand
GAGATTCGCCTTAGTCTCGTGGGCTCGGAGATGTGTATAAGAGACAGGTTATTATTGGTATTATTATTATTGGAATTATTGGATTTGCAATCGAAGTATTAATGCGCAAAGCGGAAAGCCGACTAATACCTTGGAAAGGCCGTGGCTAAATTTTAGATACCACCCTTCAAAATTGAAGGGTGGTAAATTTAAAGAAAAATTAAATATTTATTTTTTGTAACAAGGGTAGTAGTTTTGACATGTCTGGACCATGCTCCACCCCTGTTAACGCTTTACGAAGGGGCATAAATAAAGCCTTACCTTTACGTCCCGTAACTTCTTTTATTTCAGAAGTCCAAATTTTCCATGTATTTTCATCAAATGTACCTACCGGTAATAATGATTTTGCAATACTAATAAATTCTAAATCTTCTTTATCAATCAATGGCGTTACACCTTCAAAACATATGCTCCACCAATTTTTAACTTCTGCTTGAGTATTAATGTTATCTCTTACCATTAGCCAAAAATCTGGAATTTTATCAGCTGGAATACCTGAATTTAATAAAAATTCTGATACAACAGAGACATCTAATCCAGAAATATATTTTTTCGAAATTGGGCTGATATCATTTAGATCAAATTTCGTAGGTTGAGCTCCAAAATTAGAAATATTAAAATTCTCAGTTAAATCTGATAAATTATCAAATAATTCTATAGGTTCGCTTGAACCTAATCTGGACATATATGATAATATTGCCATTGGCTCTAATCCATTTGCACGTAAATCTCTTAAAGATAATGTGCCTAATCTCTTTGATAAAGGTTCACCTTTGGGTCCAGTTAGTAATGAGTGATGAGCAAAACTTGGGACATTACCATTCAAGGCTTCAATTATTTGAATCTGCGTAGCGGTATTTGTAACGTGATCAGATCCACGTACTACACTAGTAATTCCAAAATCAATATCATCACAAACAGATGCCATTGTATAAAGAAATTGACCATCTCCACGAATTAAAACGGGGTCAGAAACTGATGCAGCATCAATAGATAGATCACCTAATATACCATCTTTCCAATTTATACGCTCTAAATCTAATTTAAATCTCCAATGCCCCTCACGATTTAATCTTAGACTCTGGATTTCTGCGTCTGACAGTAATAAAGCGGATCGATCATAAACTGGAGGTTTGCCCATATTTAATTGTTTTTTACGCTTTAAATCCAACTCAACAGGAGTCTCAAAACATTCATAAAGACGACCAGATTTACGTAATTTTTCAGCACTATCATTATATTGATCTATTCTATCTGATTGTTTTTCCACTCTATCCCAATGCAAACCTAACCAAGCTAAATCTTCTTTGATTGCATCCGCATATTCATCAGTAGAGCGAACTGGGTCTGTATCATCTAATCTAAGAATAAATTCACCCCCATTTTTACGTGCAATCAAATAATTAAATAATGCAGTGCGTAAATTTCCAACATGGATATAACCTGTTGGACTTGGTGCAAAACGTGTAGTTTTCATTATAATCTCTTTTACTGTTTGAATTTCAATAGCCTGAATTTCTAGAGAGTCCAAGGGTCATAAATCATATCAAATATTTTCAAATTAGTTTATATATTTATTTATTATCTCGCCATCTGTTTGCAATAGGATAACGCCTATCTAACCAAAAAGCTTTTAGCGATAATCTTGCCCCAGGTGCTGATTGGAATCTTTTATATTCTGAAATGTACAATAAGTTCTCCACGTGTTTCACAACATTTCGATCATATCCAGCCGCAACACAATCAGCAACAGAAGCATCATTATCCATAAGCATCTCTAGAATTCCATCCAAGATTTCATAATCTGGCAAACTATCTGAGTCTTTTTGGTTATTTCTTAATTCTGCAGTTGGTGGCTTATTTATTATTTCATCTGGAATAACGTTACCTTTTGGACCTTTCATCCATGAAAAATGATTTTTATTTCTCCATCGACATGTCTCAAAGACACGCGTTTTATAAAGATCTTTTATTGGATTATACCCACCAGCCATATCCCCATAAATAGTTGAATACCCAACCGATACTTCAGACTTATTTCCAGTAGTCAGTAGCATTTCATTAAACTTATTTGATAAACTCATTAATAATAGTCCACGAAGCCTGGACTGTATATTTTCTTCAGTTGTATCTGGTTCTAGACCATCAAAAATTGGTTCTAATGTGCTTAAAACAACGTTGAAACTTTCTGATATTGGTATTGTTTGTATTTTAGCTTCTAATGAATTAGCACAATTTGTAGCATCTTCTAAACTGTTTTTACTGGTATACTCTGAAGGTAACATAATCAAACGTACATTATCAGAACCTAAAGCATCACAGGCAATTGCTGCGACAAGTGCGGAATCAATACCTCCAGACATTCCAAGAAGAGCTTTTTTAAAGCCAGTCTTTTCCATATAATCTCTTAATGCTAACACCATTACATGATAGTCCTGCTCCCAATGATCAGGATATGATGACTTTATACCTTCTTCAGCGACCCAGCCAACTGATGTTCTTTTGAAAGTAATTGTTTCAATTTTTTCTTCAAATAATGGCATTTGAAGTGCCAATGCACCATCTGAATTAATTACAAATGAGCCTCCATCAAAAACCTGATCATCTTGCCCACCCACAAGATTTAAATATGCCATTGGAAGTTTATTTTCTACCGCTCGACTTACCATTAGTGATATACGTTTATCGAACTTACCTCGATAATAAGGTGAACCATTAGGGCTAATTAAAATTTCAGCTCCAGTCTCCTCCAATGTCTCACAAACGTCAGAAAACCATGCATCTTCACAAATTGGGGATCCAATTCTGACACCATTAACAACATATGGACCGTGAATTTCACCACTACTGAAAACGCGTTTTTCATCAAAAACTTTATAATTAGGTAAATGATGTTTGCAAATTTGCGTTAAAATTTTACCATTTTGCAAAATAGCATATGCATTATATACTTTATCACCGTCACGCATTGGAACACCTATTCCAACTGTGGGGCCATCTGAACACTCTTCAGCAAATTTACTCAATTCTCTCTGAGCATCTTCGACAAAAGCTTTTTTTTGGACTAGATCTTGAGTTTGATAACCTGTTAAAAACATTTCAGGCAGAACTAACATATCTGCGCCTTCTTTACGTGCTAAAGAAAATGCATGACGAGCTTTATTTAAATTACCCTCAAAGTCGCCCACACATGCGTTCAGCTGAGCCATAGTAAGTTTAAATTCTTCAGTCATTATTAGTCCTTTTGAATATTTTAATATAATTTATATCTAGCAGAGTTTACAATCTTTAAAAGTGCACAATTAAAACGATTGCCCCTAGTTTTACTTAGTTTTAGAGTCTAATGAGAATAATAATACTTCGCTACGATAAATAGGGATAATCAATGTCGACAATCAAAACAATAATAGTTTGTATCACTTTGAAAGCTTTAGCACTTACAGCTACACCTATTTGGGCTGAAAATGAAGTAATATTAAAACAATATGATGATGGCAGCGTTTATCAAGGTACATTTAGAGATGGAATTAGACATGGTATAGCTTCTTATATTTCATCAAATGGATTTTCTTACACAGGCGATTGGATTGATGGTGAAATTGAAGGACAAGGAGAAGCAAAATATCCAAATGGTTCAATATACATTGGTCAATTCTCTAAAGGCGAACCTAATGGTAAAGGTAAAATAAAATTTAGAGATGGCGGAAGCTATGAAGGCGAATGGTTCAATGGAAAAATCATTGGAAATGGAACCGCTAAATATGCTAATGGATCTACTTATGTTGGAGAATTCAAGGACGCTAATCAGCATGGTAAGGGCATACTTACAACACTTTCAGGAACTACATATAATGGTGAATGGTTGTATGGAAAGCAAACTGGAAAATCAGATATTACATATAAAGATAAAAGCATATTCTCTGGTAGCGTTCTAGATGGCAAACGATATGGTTTTGGCGAAATCAAATATATTAATGGCACAACCTATGTAGGAGAGTGGATTAACGATAAATTTTCAGGAAATGGCCATTTGAAAATGGTTAATGGTGAAAATTACAAAGGAAGCTTTCTTGATGGAAAACGCCATGGATTAGGAAAAGTTAATTATTCTAATGGTGATATCTATCATGGTCAATTCAAGAAAAACAAACGCCATGGTAATGGAATATTTACAAGTAAAAATGGTCATATAATAGATGGCGAATGGCGGAACGATATTGTTCAGGGAAGTGCTAAAACTACTTACTTGGATGGCTCCATATACTTAGGAAAGTATTTAGCAGGTAAGCCACATGGATATGGAAATTTAAAGTATTCTGATGGCAGTATTTATTCAGGAAGTTGGGTAAATGGTAGAATAGAGGGAAATGGTAGAGCAGTTTTTGCAGATGGTTCAATCTACATTGGCAATTTCAAAAATGCAAAAAACCATGGTAATGGAAAGATTACTTACCTTGATGGTCATTCTTACGATGGTGATTGGTATGAAGGTTTAAAACAAGGAATTGGGTTAGAAATCCAACCCGACGGATCGACATATAATGGATCTTTTGAATCAGGACGCCCACATGGAAAAGGCGAATTAAAGTTAACAAATGGTTTTCGATATATTGGTGATTGGACTGATGGTGAGATTACTGGACTTGGAAAAGCAACCTATAGTAATGGGAATATATACTCTGGCTACTTAAAAAAAGCTCAACCACATGGCGTTGGGAAAATGATTTACACATCAGGAAGAGTCTTTAAAGGTATATGGGATACTGGAAGGGAAAAAACTCCTCTTATGTGATTCAAATTAGTAAAAACCTTTTACCATTCAACTTTTTTGCCTGCCCAATCAAAAAAATTACCAGTATCTTCTTGAGATAAAGAATTAATTACATTCAAGATATTCTTTGCAGCTTGATCTGGTGAAACACTTGGGTGATTACCAACGTATTTCTGAGTAAGATTAGTCTTAACAGTGCCAGGATGTAAGGCTATGCAAATTGATTCCTTAAACTTATTTTTAATTTCTAAAGCCGAAGTTCTTATTATTTGATGAACGGCAGCCTTAGAAGTACGATAACTAATCCATCCACCTAAATTATTATCACCGATTGATCCAACTCTTGCAGTTAGAATAACTAAAATACTTCTACGTTCTTTTGGTAATAATTTATGTAAATGTTTAATTAATAAAGCTGGGCCTAATGTGTTTATTTCAAAGTGCGCTCGAAGATTTTCTGGTGTCATTTGTAAAATTGTTTTTTCAGGCCCAATACCATTAATTTCTAATGCACCAGTGGTTACAAAAATTAATTCAAACTCTCCATCTAAACTTTCAAAAAGGTTTTTAATACTATCTTCATTTGTAATATCTAGGCCATCATCAGAGCGTGAAATTTTTACGATGTCAGTTATTCCATATGCAACATTTATTGCTTCAGGTAGAGCTGATCCTATTCCACCTGAAGCACCTATTATTAAAGCTCTGCTAGTTGAGTTGAAAGTATGATTTTCATTCATTTTAACATTGTATCTTTTATTGCTATAATATGGACAGATAGATTTTTAATTATAAAAAACCACTTAATTAAACTTTTATTATAAGAATTGTTTATTAAGGGTTCCAATCTTGATTAAATCAAGTATTATTAAATTATGGTAAATGTAAAAACAATACAAGCTCCTGAAGCAATCATGAATAATGCACTTCTGGCATTATCAGCACTCTTATTACTGAGCTTCCTCTGAGCGTTCATCTTTTTGGGCGCAAAGCTCAGGGGATAGACAATGCGCCAAATAATCTTAAAAGAAAATAAAAAACTATAGCTCTATTTATACTGCCGCTAATATATGAATAAATATAATATATTTAAGCATCGAGTATAAAAGATTAGAGACGAGGTATAAAATGACAAAACAAGATCGTGTATTAATATTTGACACAACACTTCGTGATGGTGAGCAATCTCCTGGAGCCACTATGAGCCATAATGAAAAGTTAGAAATTGCAGGAATGCTTGATGAAATGGGTGTTGATATCATTGAAGCTGGATTTCCAATTGCATCGGAAGGTGATTTTAAAGCTGTTTCTGAAATTGCATCTAATACAAAAAATGCGCAAGTCTGTGGTTTATCACGAGCAATATATAAAGATATTGATAGATGTTGGGAGGCAGTAAAAGGTGGAGTGAATCCTCGTATCCATACATTTATTGGAACAAGCCCTCAACATAGAGCAATACCCAATCTGTCAATGGATGAAATGATTGACCGAATACATGATACTGTAAGCCATGCCAGAAATTTATGCCCTAATGTTCAGTGGTCACCAATGGATGCAACAAGGACTGAGGAAGATTACTTATGCCGAACAGTTGAAACTGCAATAAAAGCAGGAGCTTCTACAATAAATATCCCAGATACAGTTGGTTATACGGCCCCATCTGAAAGTGCTGATATAATTCGAATGCTTCTAGAAAGAGTGCCTGGCGCTGACCAAATTATTTTTGCGACCCACTGTCATAATGACTTAGGAATGGCCACAGCAAATGCCCTTGCTGCTATAACTGGTGGCGCTAGACAAATTGAATGCACAATTAATGGATTGGGTGAACGCGCAGGAAACACTGCATTAGAAGAAGTTGTGATGGCATTAAGAGTTCGTAACGATATAATGCCCTTTAAGACGATGGTAGACTCAACAAAATTAATGAATATTAGCCGCAGAGTAGCAACCGTTTCTGGATTTCAGGTGCAATACAATAAGGCCATAGTTGGGAAAAATGCTTTTGCTCACGAAAGTGGGATTCACCAAGATGGCATGTTGAAATCAGCCGATACCTTTGAAATTATGCGACCAGAAGATATTGGATTATCAGAAACAAATTTAGTCATGGGTAAACATTCAGGTAGAGCAGCATTGCGCTCAAAACTAAAAGATCTTGGCTATGATTTAGGTGACAATCAATTAAAAGATGTTTTTGTCAGATTTAAAGCATTAGCTGATCGCAAAAAAGAAGTTTACGATGATGATTTATTGGCATTAGTTTCAGATGAAGGAACCAATGCTGCAAATGATACAATTCAAATAAAATCGCTTGAAGTAATTTGCGGTACAGAAGGTCCACAAACAGCTTCTTTAGTTTTAATTATTGATAAAGATGAGCATAAACATAAAGCAATTGGTGATGGCCCAGTAGATGCAGTATTCAAAGCCATTCAAGCACTATTTCCTCATCAAGCTCAATTGCAATTATATCAAGTGCATGCAGTGACTGAAGGTACGGATGCTCAAGCAACTGTTTCTGTTAGGATGGAAGAGAATGGAAAGATAGTAACTGGGCAATCTGCAGATACTGATACTGTTGTAGCAAGCGCAAAAGCTTATGTTAATGCTTTAAATAAATTATTAGTCCGTCGTGAAAAAAATGCACCAACTTGATATCACTAATAGATAAATTATTTTTTCTTTTAGAATAGTATAAATTGTAAGCATTAATTAGCCTAAAGGTCTCTTATTGAAGTTGAACATGAAGTCTATGCTTTTAATATAAGCTTTGACTAAGTATGATTTAATAAATGATTAATCCAAAATAAGGAAAAAGAACAAATATGTTTGGTTCAATAAGAAATATGTTTACTTCTGATATGGCTATAGATTTGGGAACAGCCAATACATTAGTTTATGTTAAGGGTAAGGGTGTAATATTAAATGAACCATCTGTTGTTGCTTATACAATTAAAAACGGAAAAAAAGAAGTGTTAGCAGTCGGTGAAGATGCAAAGTTAATGTTAGGACGAACACCTGGTTCAATCGAAGCTATAAGACCTATGAGAGATGGCGTTATTGCTGACTTTGTTGCTGCAGAGGAAATGATAAAACATTTTATACGCAAAGCAAATGCAAGATCAAAAATATCAAAACCGCGTATTATTGTATGTGTTCCTTATGGTGCTACACCAGTGGAAAAGCGTGCCATTCGTGAAAGTGTATTGCGTGCTGGTGCAAGAAAAGCTGGATTAATAGCTGAGCCTATAGCAGCCGCAATTGGCGCCGGAATGCCTATAGCAGACCCTACTGGTTCAATGGTGGTCGATATTGGTGGTGGAACAACAGAAGTGGCTGTTTTATCTTTAGGTGATATTGTTTATGCGCGATCTGCCAGAGTTGGTGGGGACCAAATGGATGATGCACTCATAAGCTATTTAAAAAGACATCAAAATTTATTAGTTGGAGAAGCAACAGCAGAACGTGTGAAAAAAGCAATTGGAACTGCTAAAATGCCAATTGATGGTAAGGGTAAATCAATTAAAATTCGTGGTCGAGATCTATTAAATGGCGTTCCTAAAGAAATTGAAATAACACAAGCGCAAGTAGCTGACGCATTATCTGAATCAGTTCAACAAATTGTTGAAGCTGTAATGACAGCACTAGAAAGCACTCCACCCGACTTAGCAGCAGATATTGTAGATCGAGGTGTTATGCTTACTGGAGGTGGAGCTTTATTAGGAAACTTAGATCTAGCACTGCGTGAACAAACTGGCCTATCAATTTCTATTGCAGAAGATTGTTTAAACTGTGTCGCTTTAGGTACAGGAAAGTCATTAGAGTATGAAAAACAACTATCTCACATTTTAGACTTTGAAGCCTAATTCAATTCTACTTGGAATAACAATTGATAGATAAAAAACACGACGATGGAAAATTTATAAGACCACTAGCTTTTATAGGGATAGCGGCAATTATAATAATATCATTTTCTTTTTTTATATTATGGCGAATTGATAATCCACGTGCAGAACTTATTCGAATAGCTGTTATAGATAAAATTGTTCCCAACTTAGATTGGGCTATCACACCTGCCACAAAAGTATCACAAATGGCACAGAATTTCCAAAACTATAAACGCCTTTATGATCAGAACCAAGAACTGCGCAATGAGTTGCAGAAGATGAGATCATGGCGCGAGGCAGCATTACAACTTGAACAAGAAAATGCACGCTTGTTAGATTTAAATAAAGTTAAATTAAACCCAAAATTAAATTATGTATCTGGGAAAATACTAGTAGATAGTGGCAATATTTTCAGACAATCTGCTATCATAAATTTAGGCTCCTTAGATGGTATAGTAGAAGGTTGGGCTGCAATGGATGGCCTAGGGTTAGTTGGGCGTATTTCTGGTGTTGGTAAAAAAACATCCCGAGTATTATTTCTAACAGATACTTCAAGTAATGTTCCAGTATTAATTAAACCATCTAATCAACGTGCTATTTTATCAGGTGACAATAGCATTCAGCCAAATTTATTATTTATAGAAAATAATAAGCAAATACAGCCAGGTGATAGAATACTTACATCAGGTGATGGTGGAGTTTTTCCAGCTAATTTACTTATAGGCCAAGTATCACTTAATAACTTAAACCAATTTAAAGCCCAATTATCTGCAAATTTTAGTGGTTTAGAATATTTAAGAATTATAAGGCATTCACCTAATGCAACAATTAATCAACCAAGTCGCTTGATTGGTCCGGCCTTAACAAAGGCTGAATCTGATGATTAAATCATACAAAACAAAAGTGCTCTTAAACCAATCTTTATATTTTTTAATATTTATTCTTGGTCATTTTATTTTATTAGCACCAATTTCACTTGTTCCTGTAAATATATTGTTACCTGAAATTATGTTACTAATTACATTAGTATTAATAATCCGTAATCCAGATTATGTACCAATTTGGCTTATATTTTTAGTTTTTATGCTAAGTGATTTTTTACTTACTAAACCGCTTGGCTTAAATACTTTTATAACAATAATCATAACAGAATTTGTGAGGCGTAACCGTCCAGCTTTTATAGAAATGTTATTTTTTAGTGAATGGTTATTAATTGCAATTATATTATTACTGGCAAGTATATCAAAACAAATATTACTTATATTTACACTTTCAGAAAGACAGAATTGGATTAATATATTTCCACAAATTGGGGTCGATATATTGATTTATCCTATTATTGTAGGACTTGTAAGAATTATATTTAAAGTAAAAAAATCTGAAGAAAGCATCTCGTATTCCATAAGGAATAGATCATGAATCGGCCAGTTAAAACTCCTAGACGATTCAGAAGGCGCGCAATATTATTAGCTGGAATGCAGCTAGGAATAGCAGGTACACTTGCTTGGCGCATGAACCAATTAGGGGTTAAAGAAGCTGATAAATTTCGGCTGCTTGCCGAAGAAAATAGAATTAACATTCGGCTACAACCACCTGCTAGAGGCATAATATATGATCGAACTGGGAACACATTAGCATTAAACCGGCAAGTCTACACAATTGAAATTATACGTGAACAAGCAACAAATCCTAAATCTGTACTTTATCGTCTTGCAGAGTTAATTCCCCTATCAGAAAAACGTATTTTAGAGGTGTTAAAAGAGATATCCATTAGAAGAGCTTTTGTGCCCGTGACAGTTGCTACTGGACTTGAATGGGAGCATATAGCAGCAGTATCTGTAAACTCACCATCTTTGCCAGGAATTATACCAAAGCTAGGATTAAATAGGAAATATCCTATTGGAGCAGATTTTGCACACATAATTGGATATGTGGGTCCAGTTAGTGATTATGATTTATCCCAAATTGACGACAAGGATCCCCTCCTTCTTATTCCAAGATTCCAAATTGGAAAAAATGGCATAGAAGCTAAAGTTGAGAAACCACTCCGTGGTAAGGCTGGTTTTAAAACAATCGAAGTAAATTCAGTCGGCCGTGTGATGCGAGTGTTAAAAGACAAAGCCGGATTACCTGGAGTAAATTTACAACTAACAATTGGTCATGATTTGCAAAGGTTTGCTACAGAGCGTATGCAAGGTGAAAGCTCCGCTGCTGTGGTTATGGATGTGAACAATGGCGATATATTAGCACTTGCTTCAGCACCAACATTTGACCCCAATAAGTTTGTAAACGGAATATCAGTCCCTGACTGGAAAGCTCTAAATGATAATAAATATAGACCATTAGCGAATAAAACAGTTCAAGGCTTATACCCTCCTGGCTCAACATTTAAAATGGTTGTAGCTCTGGCAGGGCTAACAGATGGAGTAATAAACGAAAGTGAAGGGATTCATTGCCCAGGCCATAAAGACATAAACGGACGTAAATTCCATTGTTGGCGAAGAGGCGGCCACGGAAAAGTAACTCTAAGAGAAGCATTACGCTATTCTTGTGATGTTTTCTTTTATGATATTGCAATAAGAGTTGGAATAGAAAAAATAACAAAAACTGCCCGAAAACTTGGGCTTGGTATAAAACATGATTTGCCCTTGCCTGCTGTTCGTACTGGATTAATGCCAACAAAACAGTGGAAGCAAAAAAATAAAAACCAAGATTGGTTTATAGGCGACACAGCCAATGCAGGGATCGGGCAAGGCTTTGTGCTGACATCTCCCCTTCAGCTTGCTACAATGACTGCTCGATTAGCTTCTGGATTAGCAGTTCAGCCCCGACTACTTAATATGATTGATAACCAACCTACTTTTATGAGTGGAGCTCAAAAATTAGATTTTAGTCCTAAACATTTAAAACTTATTAGATCTGGCATGTATGATGTTTCAAACCATCCTAAAGGAACTGCATATAGCTCTCGTTTAAATGAAAAATATAAAATAGCGGGAAAAACCGGCACAAGCCAAGTTAGATTTATTAGTAAAAAAGAGCGTGAAAATGGCGTTACTAAAAATGAAGATCTTCCTTGGGAGCGACGTGATCATGCATTATTTGTAGGATATGCTCCATATAAAAATCCACGTTACTCAATATCTGTAATTGTTGAGCATGGAGGTGCTGGATCAAGAAAAGCAGCTCCGATAGCTCGTGATATAATGGAAAAAGTATTAACTTTAGGTAAAAACTCTTACGAACCATTACCAGATCAAAAGCGTTCTAATAGAAAAAATATATCTGGAAGAACAACATGAGTTTTATTACTGAAGAATACAAAGGCATTCCAACAGGGTTTCGTAAAATTTTATATTTCCATTGGCCTTTGGCTTTATTACTAATTGCAGTTAGTTGTATTGGTTTTTTAATGCTATTTTCTGTTTCTGGAGGAAACTTTAGCAAGTGGTCTGAACCTCAAATTATCCGGTTTTGCGTAGGCTTTATAGCTATGATCATGATAAGCTTTACTCCAATTTCAGTTTGGCGAAGCATGTCAATATATGCATATTTAATTAGTCTAATATTACTTTTTTATGTAGAATATTTTGGAATAACAGGAAAAGGTGCACAAAGATGGATTGACTTAGGCTTTATTAGACTCCAACCAAGTGAGTTTATGAAAATTGCTTTAGTTATGGTTTTGGCACTTTATTATGATTGGTTAGATGATCAAAAAGTATCTAAAATACGCTGGCTTATTCCCCCAATATTATTAACTACAATACCAATGGTCCTAGTCCTAAATCAGCCAGATTTAGGAACAGCAATTTTATTAGCAAGTGGAGCAGCAGTTGTAATGTTATTAGCGGGGGTCAGTTTGTGGTATTTCATGGCTGGAATAAGTTCGATTGTCGGGTTAGTTTATGCAGTCATATTATCAAAGGGTACAGATTTTCAAATCTTAAAAAACTATCAATATCAACGAATAGAAACTTTCTTGGATCCAAGCTCAGATCCTCTTGGGACAGGCTATCACATTACACAATCAAAAATAGCACTAGGATCTGGCGGTTACTCCGGAAGAGGATTTATGCAAGGCACCCAAAGTCAATTAAATTTCCTGCCAGAAAAACATACAGATTTCATTTTTACTACCTTTGCTGAAGAGTTCGGATTTTTAGGTGGAATTATTTTATTATTTTTATACATTCTAATAATTTTTTGCTGTTATTTAACAGCCATGCAAAATCATAACAGATTTGCTGCCCTTTTAACTTTAGGTATTGCAGCTACATTCTTTTTCTATTTTAGCGTCAACATGCTCATGGTAATGGGTTTAGCACCAGTGGTTGGAGTTCCTTTACCACTCATCAGTTATGGAGGTTCTGCAATGCTAGTCTTACTAGGTGCATTTGGCTTAGTGCAAAGTGCACATATACATAGGACAAGATAATGATTAATATCTTTTACGCAGGTAATTCTGAAGAGTGGGATGAGTATAAATTACACTTAAATCAAGCTTTAGATAAATTTAATATAAGTTATAGACTAACAAAAAATCTAGAAAATCCCTTAGATATCGATTATATAATCTATGCTCCAAATGGTGAACTGCAAGATTTTACACCTTTTAAAAATGTTAAATTAGTTCAAGGCTTGTGGGCTGGCGTTGAAGTTCCACTTGCAAACAAATCCCTTACTCAACCATTAGCAAGAATGGTTGAGCCAGGGTTGAGTTTAGGCATGGCAGATTATGTTATGGGACATGTATTACGATATCACTTAGGTACCGATAGATTCCATAAAGCAACGCCTGGTGAATGGTTAAGTGAAAATATTCCGCCATTATCAAAAAGTAGATCCGTTGGAATATTGGGTTTAGGTGCACTTGGTATGCACTGTGCAAATAAATTATCTGAATTTGGGTTTAAGGTTTCTGGGTGGAGTAGAAATGAAAAAAAACACTCAAATATAAAATGTTTTTATGGCACCAGTGGCTTAAATAAAATTTTATCATCATCTGAGATATTAGTTTTATTACTCCCAAATACAAAAGAAACGAAAGAAATTATTAATAAAAAAAATATAGAAAAAATGCTTGATGGTGTTTCAATTATTAATCCTGGTCGTGGAACACTTATTAATGATGATGATTTAATAAGCGCTTTAGATAGGGGTAAAATTAGTGGTGCAACTTTAGACACATTTTACATAGAGCCTTTGCCAAAAAAGCATGCCTATTGGTCACATCCAAACGTATTAGTTACACCTCATATTGCATCAACAACACGTATTAATACTGCATGCGAAATTGTTGCAAAAAATATCCATCGAGGTGAAACAAAAAAACCATTTATGTATCTAGTAGATAAACTTTCTGGTTATTAAATTAATATAGGCGGTTTATTAGGGTTTAGACCAGGAGCAGTTGGATGATTTTTTTCTTCTGGTTTAGGTAGATCAAATCTAAGACCATGTTTAGCTAATTTTGCACATACTGGATTTTTAGCATCTAGAAAAATTACATCCAAAATACCAGCTTCAATTCCAGAAAAAATTAATGTTTCAGAAATTGCATTAGCAATAGCCTCCTCAGCTTCAGCTTTTGCATTTATAAAAATGATTACTGAAGATTGCATATCATTATCATATTTTACTTCGGCTAAATAGGCTATGTCAGCATATCCAATCATAGTTGCTAGTTTAGAATCCAAAGCGCTAATAACAACTTCAGGGAGAGTTCTTGGAGAAAAAACTTCTTTTATTTTTGCTTTTGATACAATTGGCCCATTGGAAATGGTTTCAGCCATCCATGATATTACATTAGGTGGTAATATAATAGATGAAGGCGCAACTGCTAAATTTAACCCAAGGCTTATATTTTTTTCTGTTATCATAGAAACTATAGACCGACCTGATAAAGCTGCAAAAGGGACAATTTTATTAGCAAAGTCTGCCAACCTGTCTTCTTTGTCAAAAACTAAAGCAACTTGTTGTTCCTCAACCTCGAACAAATCTGGTTTTATATTTATTCCATCAGATTCTGCTTCAAGTAACATAAATAGTTCACAATCAATTAACCGCTCATAAAACCTTAGTCGAGCAGTGTCATTGCTTTCATCTGCTTTCATGTCTGCATGCGCAATATCAATGGGGGTCATGTAATTGATCCTAAAATAATAAAATATTAATTATTTAACTAAAAAATATAACAAACAAAGCAAGTCCTAATAATGATGCAATGGATATAACCATTGCTCCAGCAGGCCAACTCGCTGCACGCGGGCTATCTGGACCATGACTGTGATGGAATCTGCTTAGCAAACTTTCAAAAATAGAAACTAGAAATATATTAATTAACTTAAAGCATGCAGTTAAAACAAAGCTAACATACAATACAATTGATGGAATTAATTTTCGATAAATAATATCTGTGTCAAGATTAACTGCTCGAATTTCAGGCGGATGCAATCCTCGCCTATAAATAATTGCAAAGGCAAGTAAAGCAAATAGTAATAGTTGTAATTGTCCTGCTATATGTTCCATTGTATATGGTTTATAATTTACGTCATAAGGTAAAATTGAGTAAAGATAGTTTGGAAAAATTCCAATAAATATGCATAAAAAGGCAGTTATCCCCATCGCTAAGAGCATGTGTAAAGGTGCTTCTTTTGGACGTCTACCACTATCATGAGCAAAAAATGTAAAGAATGGTATCTTTATTCCTGAGTGGGATAAAACACCTGCAGATGCAAAGACTAGTGCTAGCCATATATAAGTGTAATGTTCATGAGCTACAGCAGATAAGGTAAGCGATTTTGTAATAAAGCCAGAAAATAGAGGAAAAGCTGATATAGAGGCTGCACCAATTAAACAAAAAATCGCTGTTTTGGGCATAGTCCTATATAACCCACCTAGCTCCGATGCCTTTGACGTTCCCGTTCGATACATTACAGCACCTACTGACATAAATAATAGAGCTTTGTACAAAATATGTGCAAATGCATGGCTAGCTGTACCATTTAAAGCTAATTCTGTGCCTATTCCAACACCAACCACCATAAAGCCAAGTTGGTTATTTAATGAATAAGCTAACACTCTTCTTAAATCATTTTCAATCTCAGCAAAAAAGATTGGAAATAGTGCCATTACAGTACCAATATAAATTAAAATTTCCGTTCCTGCAAATCCACGCGCCAATGCATAAACGGCTAATTTTGTTGTAAAAGCAGATAGTATTACCGTTCCTGTAATAGTTGCTGCTGGGTAACTATCTTGTAACCAATTATGCAATAATGGAAAAGCACACTTCATACCAAAGGAGATGAAAATCAACCAAGTGGCAATCGAACCAAGTTCCATAAGCTCAAAAGTAATAGAGCCAGTGTCATAATAGTACAAAGCAACTCCAGTAATTAATATAACACCTGACATAATTTGGATGATTAAATATCTCATACCAGTCCAATACGAACCTTCAGTTCTACGAGCCCATATTAAAAAAACAGAGGCTATTGCAGTGCCTTCCCAATAGAAAAATAATGCAATCATATCACCAGAAAGGGCGGCTCCTATAGCAGACCCTGCATAAGCCAACGCAGAAACTTGCTGAATCGTATCGCGCAAATGCCATGCAAATAAATTACCTAAAAATGCTGCAAGGCAAAAAATAAGAACAAATATTCGAGATAAGCTATCAAGTCTCATTAACTCTAATTCAAAGCCAAAAAATGAAATTTGTGAAAAGTCTCCCATTCCCAATGTCCAAATTTGGATAGCTGCAATTATAGGTGTACCCAATAAAACAAAATTTCGGGCTAGTCCTTGTGGTAGAAACAACAATATAAATGCTGAACTAAAAAATAAAAAAGCTGTAGGAATTTGATGTAAAAGATCAAGCATTATGATCGATCCTTTGAATTTGATCTTCTGGATATTTTTCAGTGTCTATAGATTTCTCTTCATAAAAGCCTTCACGTACTTTAACTATTTTTCTTAATAATGTTGCCACAAAGATAAGCCCTGAAAAAACTATAAATCCATAAAGTGCATAAAAGCCTTTATAATTTTCTATAGCAAAATAAGCATGTTTTTCATAAGTCCATTCAAGTCCAAAACAAGCAATGCATAATAATATCAAAATATAAAATATTTTTTGACTACTCCCTGGTTTATCAACCCAAGAAATCCATCTGCCAAGTAAAGGATAATTCTTTGTTTCATCTTTAAACTTTTTCATAATTCAACTAGCCACCTATCTTTGGACAATTGGGGTTAAAAAATCTTGCAACACACCCGCATAGAAAAACAAAAAGATACATCCAATAGCTGTAATCGCAGGAGGCAACCAACACAAAATAGGAGCTTCGTTGTATCCTTTAAAAACTGATCCTTTAGTAGGAGCAAAAAAAGCTCGACCGACAATTGGCATTAAATAAGCTACATTTAATAATGATGATAGCATTAAAACTGCGATAATAATATAATGCTCTTTATTGATTGCTGACATTATTAATAAAAACTTTGGCCAGGAACCACCTAATGGTGGTAAGCCAATGATAGATAATGCGCCAATAAAGAATGCAATAAATGTTATAGGCATTGCGCGCCCCAATCCAGACATTTGAGATATTTCAGTTTTGTGATATTTTACATAAATTGCCCCAGCACACATAAAAAGGGTTATTTTACCCATTGCATGCATAGCTATATGCATACCACCACCCAATGCCCCCATAGAATTAGCTAGGGCCATTCCAAGAGTAATATATGATAATTGAGATATTGTAGAATACGCTAATCTTTTTTTAAGGTTATCTTGGTACATAGCAATTACTGAAGCAGCAATAATTGAATATGCAGCTAACCACATTAACCATTCCGATGCGCCGGTACTTGAAAGAAAATCAATTCCAAATATATATATTCCTATTTTCAACATAGTAAAAACCCCAGCTTTTACTACAGCTACAGCATGTAAAAGTGCCGATACTGGTGTAGGGGCAACCATCGCAGCCGGTAACCATTTATGAAATGGCATTAATGCTGCTTTTCCAATACCAAAAGCATAAAGTGCTAATAGAATTGGAACTATCCAACCTGCAACTTTACCTTCAAGAATACCTCCTTGTGTAAAATCTAAAGTTCCAGTCAATACATATGTCCAGATAATCGCAGTTAATTGTAATACAATCGATGTGCCAATTAAAATTGATAAATATAAACGAGCACCTCGGATAGACTCTTTTGTTCCCTTGTGAGCAACTAAAGGATAAGTTGAAACTGTTAAGATTTCATAAAATAAAAATAGTGTGAACATATTTGACGCAAAAGCAATTCCAATAACTGAAGAAATTGCTATGCAGAAACATGCGAAGAAACGTGCATGATGCTTTTCATTATTACCACGCATATATCCAACACCATAAATATGCGTTAAAATCCATAATCCAGATGCAATAATTGCAAACAAAAGACCTAATGGTTCAACACTAAAAGCTATATCTACTCCAGGAAATATATTTAAAAGACTAGTTGCTTGAGTGACACCATTCCCAACGTTTGAAAGTATCATTAATACGCAAGAAAACGTTAATATCGCGCAAATCAATGTAAAAATATCACGGATATCTTTTGAACCAGCAAAAGCCATATTACCTGCCATTGCTAAAATAGGTAGCAACATCGCACAATAAATAGCATTGGTTGTATCCAAATAATAAAACTCCATCAGTTTGTCCCTAAATTTAAAACAGAATCTGACATGCCCATAGATCCACCAAGTAGATTAAGCGCTGCTTGATTGGCAAAATCATATAAAAGATCTGTAGAAAAACCAAACCAAACACATGATCCAGCTAATATCCACATTGGTATAATCATCATAACTGGAGCTTCTGATATAGGAATAGATAAATCTGGCTCTCGAAGAAATAATACCTCAAATAACCTCCACACATAAATGACTGCTAAAAGCGAAGACAAAACAACACTAAGGGCAACCAATAAATATAAACTATTATCAGAACTACGCTCTAGTGCGGCTTGGATCAGTAACCATTTAGATAAGAAACCAGCAGTGCCAGGCACACCGATTAAAGATAATCCACCAATAACAATCGCACCCGCTGTAATTGGCATTTTACGCCCTACTCCGGAGATTTGAAGATAAAAGGAGCTTCCTGTACGTAAAACAAGCGCACCAGCACCCATAAACAACAATGCTTTAGCAAAACCGTGATTAAACATATGTAATAAAGATGCTGTTAAACCTGTTTCATTCAGAATAGCTATTCCAAGTAGCATGTAGCCAACTTGGGCTATTGATGAGTATGCTAACATCTTTTTAAAATTTATTTGAAATGCGGCGACAATAGATGCTGAAAACATTGCAATTATAGCTAATGGGAGAAAAATAATTTCAAGTGTATTTTTTGCAAATGCAAAATCTGGATGATAAACAGAAAATACAAATCTCATTAGTACGTAAAGTGCTGCTTTGGTTGCAGTGGCTGACAAAAATACTGTTACTGCAGAAGGTGCAAACGTATATGCTTTTGGCAACCATAAATGAAGCGGAAACATAGCTACCTTAAGTCCCATTCCAACAATAATAAAAGCAAATCCAGATCTTACAGTTCGATTAGCACCTTGATCAGAAATTCTATCAGCTAGATCAGCCATATTTAAAGTACCTGTTGCCATATAAAGCATACCAAGACCAATAACAAAAAATGTAGCACCTATGGTTCCCATTATTAAATAGTCATAAGCAGCAGTTAATGCACGCCGATCTTTTGATGCCCCTTGTGCAACTAGGACATATGTGGACAGAGACGAAATCTCTAAAAAGACAAATACGTTAAACGCATCTCCAGTTGCAACCATCCCCAACAAACCAGTGAAACAAAGCATCCAACAGGCATAGAATAAGCTATGATCACGAGTTCGAATTTCATCTTTTACTGATGTATATGCAAAGGGCAAAACAACAGCCCCGATCATACTAATCAGCGTTAGAACAAAAGCATTAGTCGCATCAATTCTGTATTCAATACCGAGCGGTGGAGCCCATCCACCAAGTGAATATGTGATATAACCCCCTTCTCGCACACTCAACATTAGTATTATTGATATAATCAACGAAATAACCGATGAAATAAATGCTAATGGCCAAGCCAATCTACGGCTCCCAATCAAAACAATTATTGGAGCCGCACAAAATGGCACCAAAACCTGAAGTAATGGTAAATGATCTATTAGACTTCGCGTTGTGTGTTCAGCTACATGAGCAATGTTTGCCATTAAAGCATACCCTTTGAAATATCATCGTATTTCATATTGTCATCTCGTGTCATTTTTTGTTCAATTTCTAAAATTTCTTCTTCATCAATTGTGTTAAAACTTTCTCGTATACGAACAATTAAAGCTAAGCCTAATGATGTTGTGGCAATACCAACAACAATAGCTGTCAAAATTAAAACATGCGGTAATGGGTTTGAATACAAATTTTCTTGCAACGCATCTTTATCAACATGGTAATTTGAATCCATTGGAAAAATCGGGGCTGTACCACCCGTAACTTTTCCAATTGAAACATAAAACATAAATACTGAGACTTGAAAAATATTTAAACCAATAATTTTTTTTACTAAATTAGTTTTATCTACAACTATAAAAAGCCCAGTCATCATCAAAACTATGAATAAAAGATAATGTATATGACCAGCTAAAAATTCAAATTCAAAAAATTTATTCATTTACCATTCCTCATCTGACATAGATGGAGGTCTACCAGCAAAAGCGTAGTATATTGCAACCATTACACCCGTGACTGTAACGCCAACGCCAAATTCGATTACTAATAAACCCCAGTGCTGGCCATGAGTTGGATGTAAAGGAGAGAAGGCATCATAATCTAAAAAATCATACCCTAAAAGCATAGTAGCCACTCCAGTCCCCGCATAGATCAACACACCAAGTGCAAGTAATTTGTGGACAACCCATTCAGGGAACACTTTTTTAGCAGATTCCAAACTAAAAACTATACCATAAAGTATGAAAGCAACTGACATTATAACTCCAGCTTGGAAACCGCCACCAGGTGAGAAATCACCATGAAATTGAACGTATAATGCAAAGAGTACTATAGTCCCAACCAATAGCTTGGTTACAACGCGGAGTATTAAATGGTGAAAAATCATATATCTTCTCCATCATCATCGCGCCGACGTCGCAGTCCAGATAATAGAAGCAAAACTCCAATTCCCGCAGTAAAGACAACAGCAGTTTCTCCAAGCGTATCGAAGCCTCGATAACTACCCAATATTGCAGTTACAACATTTGGAACATCAATATCTGATGGTGTTCGTGAAAGATAATCAGGACCTACATGAATTTGAGCTGGTGCATCAAGTGAACCAAATGCTGGCATATCCAAAGTGCCATAAATTAAGGCAGCACCTGTAATACAGACAACAATTAAAGGGACAAAAGCATTATGACGTGATTTCTTTACTGCTGGTTTAGTTAATGCGATCGTTCCAAGCATCAAAACTGTTGAGATACCTGCACCAACTGCAGCTTCTGTAAAAGCAACATCAACTGCATCGAGGGTCACAAATAATAATGCTGACAATAAACTGAATACGCTTGAAAGCATCACAACTGCAAAAAGTCGCTCCATGCGGACAATTGCCAAAGCCGTGAGAACTAGCATTGTAAATAATACTGTATTTGTAAAAGTATCAATCATCCATCATTACCTGATATTTTTTGCTTTTTTTTGGTTGGTTTAATCCCAGATACTAATGCAGCATTAGCAACGGCATGTGAGGATGTAGGACCAGTAATAAATAAAAATACACCTATCAAAAATAATTTAAAAGTTATTAAATTAAATCCGGAATGAATACCCATTCCAACTAGAAGTAAAATTACCCCACCACTATCAGTAACTGAGGCTGCATGTAATCTTGACCAAAAGTCAGGAAATCGTAAAGATCCAAGCGCTCCGATAATAACCAATACACTTCCCAATAAAATTGAAACCCAAGCGATTATTTGAAGCATATCATTCAAAAAGTTCATTTTTTCGACTCCCTTTTTATGAGAACATCTCCAATTGCTCGGTAACGGAAAAACTTCAAAATTGCGATAGTAGCTACAAAATTTATCAATGCATACAACAAGGCAATATCAAGAAAATCAGGTCGGCCACTTAAAAAGCCAAGTACTCCAATAAATAAAACAGTATGAGTACCAAAAGAATTAGTTGATAATACTCTATCGTATATAGTTGGACCTTTATACAATCTAATCAAAACCAAGATCATTGCTATAAATAATAAAATAAGTGCAATTAAAAAAACCAAATGAGGCATCGTACCAATCATGATGTTACATTTCCCTCGATTTTAGAAATGCGGTTATTCATTTCAGCCAATGCTTCATGGTCAGTTGGTAAAAAAGTTAGTGCATGAACTAGAAAATGATCTTCTTCGACTTCAACTGAAATAGTCCCAGGCGTTAGGGTTATAGAATTTGCAAAAATAGTTTGCCCTAAATCACTTTTTTGAGAAAATGGCACCTTGAACATATTTTGATTTATTCCCATTTTTGGTGAAAGAATAACTTTAGTAACAGTCCAATTAGATTTAAAAATTTCTAATAAAAACCAAATGCAATATTTAAAGAGCTCTATTGGATGTAAATGTACTTTTAGGCTATCATATTCTGATGCATTTTCCATTCTCCGAACAATCCAGACTGCAAAAATAGATGACCCAACTCCCAAACCTAAAGTTAATGTTTTATCTATACCAGACATTAAATACCAAAGTAGGAATAAAAATATTGCTGTTAAAATAGACCGTAACAAATGAATTCCTTTCCTTTTTTTGCAATTTAAAGTTTTCCCAACTATGAGCAAGTCTCTAAAGCCTAATTATGCATAAATAATATATTTTTTTGATATAATTTTGATTATTCATGCATCAAAATATAGTTCAGCTTGTGAAATTAAGTATAACACCATATTTGTAGATTTAAATTGAGAAAAGAATTACACTGATGCAAAAAATAATTGAATTAAATAATTTTGAAATTTCCAATGATAGTCCATTAACTATTATTTCAGGACCATGCCAATTAGAAAGCGTTGATCACTCTTTAATGATAGCAGAAAAACTTATGGAAACATGCCATAAGTTTGGAGCAAACTTTATATTTAAAGGTAGTTTTGACAAAGCAAACCGCACTTCTATGAGCGGTAAAAGAGGCTTAGGCATTGAAGAAGGCTTGCAGGTTATGCAGGAAGTTAAGCTAAAGCTAGGATGTGCAACAATTACTGATGTTCACACTGCCGAACAATGCTCAAAAACTGCTGAAGTTGTAGATATTCTGCAAATACCTGCATTTTTATGTCGACAAACGGATTTATTATTAGCAGCGGCAAAAACAGAAGCAATTTTAAACATAAAAAAAGGCCAATTTTTAGCCCCATGGGACATGCATAATGTAATAGAAAAAGCATCCTCTACAGGGAATGAAAAAATAATGGCATGCGAAAGAGGGACAAGCTTTGGATATAACACACTTGTTGCTGATATGCGTGGATTACCTGAAATGGCCCGAAACGGAATTCCAATTATAATGGATGCAACACATTCTGTTCAGCAACCCGGGGGCAAAGGTGGTTCTTCAGGTGGTCAAAGAGAGTTTGCACCAGTAATGGCAAGATGTGCTGTTAGCCTAGGAATAGCAGGGGTTTTTATTGAATGCCACGAAGACCCAAATAACGCTCCTAGCGATGGACCAAACATGATTAAATTAAATCATATGCCTAGTTTGATTCAATCACTAATGGAATTTGATATTTTAGCAAAAAAATCTCCAATCAGATTATAATTAAAAAAGCTTAGAGAATACAAATAAATACACGCTATATTTTCTGGTTTTGAGCCAATCATCAAAACTGAATATAGTTTTGGTGAATATTACTAAAAATTCAATGCAGATTGTATGGAGAATTCTCATACTTCTTGCCCTGCAGCCCAACCAGATGACCAAGCCCATTGAAAGTTGTATCCGCCTAACCAGCCAGTTACATCAACCACTTCACCAATGAAGTACAAACCCTTGACGGATTTACACTCCATTGTTCTTGAATTTAACTCATCAGTATTTACTCCACCCAATGTCACTTCAGCCGTCCTATATCCTTCTGATCCGACTGGTTTTATTCTCCATTCATGAACTGCATCTGATAATTTTTTCAAAGAAACGTCCGATTGGTCACCAATATTTCCATTAACATTAGCCATTTCAGTTGCAAATTGTGCAACAGCAGAAGGTAACATTCCGTTTAGTGCGTTATGAATAGCTTGCTTTCCGTTTTTCTGGCGTTTAATTTTAAGAGAACTGAGAACATCCGTATTTCTAAGTAAGTTAACAGAAATCTCATCGCCTTCTCTCCAATAGCTGCTTATTTGTAATATACTTGGCCCAGATAATCCACGGTGAGTAAATAAAAGGCCTTCATCGAATGATACATTATTGCTGCAAACACTTGCCTCAACTGAGGTTCCAGACATTTTTTTTATTGGAGGCAGTTCTTGTTGAGCAAATGTAAGCGGTACTAATCCAGGTCGAGTTTCGACTAAAGACAACCCAAATTGCTCAGCCGTCTTATATCCAAATCCAGTAGCGCCCATTTTGGGAATAGATTTGCCTCCTGATGCTATAACAAGGGACTCACACGTTACAAAACTTGTACTTAATTCAATTTCAAAACTGAGAGACCTCTTTATATTATTAACAGAAGTATTAAGTTCTAATACAACACCTGCATCTGACATCGCTTTATTTAGCATTTCTAAAATATCTTTTGAAGAGTTATCACAAAATAACTGACCTAAGGTTTTTTCATGATACATAATGCCACATGACACAATCCAATCGATAAAATCCCACTGAGTATATCTAGAAAGGCATGAAGCCATAAATCTTGGATTCTTCGAAATAAATTTATCATATCTAATATCTAAGTTGGTAAAATTACATTTACCACCCCCAGAAATCCTTATTTTATCGCCTGCAGACGATGCATGGTCTACGAGCAATACGGTTCTGCCTCGTCTGGCAGCCTGTATAGCACACATCATACCTGCAGCGCCTGCACCAATAATAGTTACATCAAATTTTCTCATATTTTCCAAGTAGAAGCATGGAAGATACAAAACAAGAGAAAATTGCTATTTTTTGACTTGCACGATAATTAAAGTCAGCGTAAACAGCGTCCACGTTGGGTCGTAGCATAATGGCAATGCACCGCTTTTTGGTAGCGTAGAGTATAGGTTCGAGTCCTATCGACCCAGCCAAGAAATCTTTAAATAAATATAAATATAAATATTTATCTAAGCTAGCCAGATTATAATTCGCTTTCTACTTTAATAATGGCTGCTTCCAATATATCAAACATTTCATCAATTTGTTTTAAGGTTATGATCAAAGGCGGGGAAAAGACCGCCATATTAATAAGTGGACGAACTAAAAGTCCCAACTCCTCACATGCTTGATCAATTTTTGACCCCAAAGAGCGTTCCGCTTCTAAATCTTCTGCCTTACATTCAATGCAACCTAGTAAACCCATTCCACGTGCATCCCCTACAATATTATATTTCATCAAATCTTGTAAACGCTCCTGAAAATGAGGTGACACATTGCGCACGTTTTCTAAAATGCGTTCGTTTTCAAAAATTTCAATGTTTTTTAATGCTGCAGCACAAGATACTGGATGAGCAGAGTATGTGTACCCGTTTGTAAAAGCGGAAGGTTCTTCACCCTGGCTTGCTATCTCCAATATTCTATCCGAAATAATACAAGCACCCAGAGGTAAATATCCCGATGTTAGCCCCTTTGCACATGTAATCATATCTGGAATAATTCCAAAAACTTCCTCAGATGCAAACCAATGTCCTAAACGGCCAAATCCTGTAACAACTTCATCCGATATGTAGAGTATATCATTTTCTCGGCAAATCTCCCAAGTTCTTTTTTGATAGCCTTCTGCAGGAACAATTACCCCGCCAGAGCTCAAAATAGGTTCAGCAATGAAGGCACCGATTTTTTCTGCGCCAATTTGTTCTATCATCAATCTCAAATCTTCTACTTTAGCATCGCACCATTCTTCTATACTCATCCCATTTGGGCGAATATAAGGATTCACATCTGGTAAAAAATGAACAAGATTTGTTGCAAAATCAAAATGGGATTTATCTCTTTCCTTTCCAGTTACAGAATGAGCTAAATAAGTAGATCCATGATAACCTTTTTCACGAGCAAGTATTATTTTTTTTTCAGGAAGGCCGCGTCGGTTATTAAAATATTGCATTGTTCTTAAAGCTGTATCAACCGCTGTAGATCCGCCTGTTGTAAAAAATACATTATTCAAATCACCAGGCGCCATATCTGCTATTTTTTTAGATAATATAGCTGAAGGCTGTGTCGAGTTAGTAAAAGGCGATGTAAATGGTAATTTGAGAACTTGATCTGCAATTGCGTCTGCCATCTCTTTGCGTCCATAGCCAATTTGGCTACACCACATCCCGCCAGGACCATCTATATATCGCTTTCCATCTCCATCCCAAAAATAAATGCCATCAGCAGAATCTACAAACATATTATCATAACCTCTCCAGCTATCGATTGCAGCCCAAGGATGAATCTGATGTAGACGATCCCATTTTTTGAGTGTTTCTAGATCAGGTGTATTCGAGGTCGTTAGTGTAATAGACATTCTTTAAACCCTTTTAAAAAATTTAATTGTTATCTTTCTTGTTCTGCAAGCTTTTGATCCAATAGATCACGTTTTTGTTGACGAAACATTATAAGTGCGGCAACCGCGATGCATACAGCAACCACAAGTATAATAATCGTTGCCAATGCATTAATATCAGGACGCAATCCAAGGCGAATGCGTGAGAAAATTAAAACTGGTAAGGTATTTGCACCAGGCCCAGAAACAAAACTCGCTATTACCAAATCATCAAGTGATAAAGTAAATGCAAGTAACCAACCTGAAATCAGTGCAGGTGTAAGGCGTGGAATCGTGATTGCAGTTAATACTTTGAAAGGCTTAGCACCAAGATCAGACGCAGCTTCTTCTAATGATTGTCCCATTCCAGTTAACCTGGCCTGAATGGTCACTGCAACATAAGCCATTGAAAATGTAATGTGTGCAATTGTAATTGTTACAAAGCCACGGTTTTCTGGCCAGCCAAAAAGTTGCTTTAATGTGATAAACATAACTAAAAGTGAAAGGCCCGTAATTACCTCAGGCATAACTAATGGTGCAACTAGCATTCCACCAAACAAAGTACGGCCTCTAAATTTACCAAACCTTACCATCGACAATGCAGCCAACATTCCAAGTATTGTTGCAAAGGTTGCGTTCACAAGTGCAATTTTTAAACTTATATTGACTGCAGCCCAGACCTCTTCAGACTCAAATAATACTTTATACCATCTAGTTGACCAACCACCCCAAACAGGAACTAATTTAGAGTAATTAAACGAGTAGACCACGAGAAGGATCATTGGAATATAAAAGAATGCCATTCCAATCGTTAACATTATAGTTAAAAATCTAGAGCGCTTCCCATACATAATCTATTTATCCTCCGCTGCTTTGCCCTGATAATACTGAAATATTATAATTGGCAAAACGAGTAAAAATAGCATTGCAATTGCAACTGCTGAAGCAACAGGCCAGTCAGTATTTCGAGAAAACTCGTTGAATAAAACACGCCCAATCATTTGTACATTACCACCACCTAATAAATCTGGAATAACATATTCACCAGTTGCAGGTATAAAGACCAATAACGACCCGGCTATAACGCCAGGCATTGTAAGAGGAAGTGTAACCTTAAAAAAGGTATTTATTGGTTTTGATCCAAGATCAGCAGCTGCTTCATTTAAGCTTCCATCAAGTTTTTCCATATTAGCATAAAGTGGTAAAATCATGAATGGCATATAAGTGTAAACTATTCCGATATAAACGGCAAATTCTGTATATAGCATTCTAATTGGTTCATTAATAAACCCTAAAGAAATAAGTAGATTATTAATTGTTCCCTGATCAGCAAGTAATCCCATCCAGGCATAAACACGCAACAAAAAAGAAGTCCAAAATGGCAAAATCACCATGAAAAGTAGAATTGGTTTTGCAATAGGGCCAGAGCGAACAATTCCGTAAGCGATAGGATAACCTAATAAAAGGCTAATTATTGTTGCTGTTGAGGCGATCTTGACCGAATTAAAATATGTATCAACATATAAGCTATCATTAATAATATAGAGGAAATTATCAAATACAATTCGAACGGTCATTATTCCGCCATCACTCCAGTCCACCATCTTTGTAAACGGCGGACTTGCAATTTTTATTTCAGCAAGACTAATTTTAGCGACTATAAAAAAAGGGAACAAAAAAAACATCAACAACCAAATAAATGGTATAATTATTACTACTGTCCTCCAATTTTCTTGGAGACGTCGCATAATACTGTTTATAAAAGAATCGTGTTTTCCAGCGTTCATGCTGTTCTCATTTTTAATTCTAATACTCATGAATTTAGTAACATCGCACTTTCAGGTTCCCAACTCAAATAAACCACATCTTCCCAAGTAATTCCACGCGCTTGGTTCATTGGCCTACTTTGATTTGGGGCCGATACATCTATAATTTGCCCATTTTCTAGACGAACTTTATAAATCGATGTTTCACCCAAATATCCAATTTCCTCAACAACACCTTTTATATGATTTCCATCTAACTTTTTCGTAATAGTTTTAGACAAATGAATCTTTTCAGGACGAATGCCTATCCATATATTTTTTCCTTCTGAAACTGATTGCCCATAATTTACGATCAATTCACCAACATCAGTAGAAACTGTAACATGTCCAGCTTTGCTATTTATAACTTTTCCCTCAAAAATATTTGCAGAACCAATGAAGTCTGCAACAAAACGAGATTCAGGAAATTCATAAATTTCTGTTGGTGTGCCAATTTGTTTAAATTTACCCATATCCATGACCGCCATTCTAGAGGATAGGGTCATTGCTTCTTCTTGATCATGTGTCACCACTATAAATGTAACACCAACTTGCTCTTGAATGTTAGCTAATTCAAATTGGGTTTGTTTACGTAATTTTTTATCAAGTGCCGCCAATGGCTCATCTAACAAAAGTAATTTTGGTTTCTTAACCAATGCCCTTGCCAATGCAACTCTCTGCATTTGTCCTCCAGACAGTTGTTGTGGCCTACGTTTTATATACCCTTCAAGTTCAACTAATTTCAAAATATCGTTTACACGATCAGAAATTTCAGTTTTTGAAATTTTGTCTTGCTGTAGGCCAAAAGCAATATTCTCACCAACAGTCATATGTGGAAACAATGCATAGCTTTGAAACATCATGTTTGTTGGTCGTTCATACGCAGGTACTTGTGACATATCTATACCGTCAATACTTATTGTTCCTGACTCTGGAAACTCAAAGCCTGCAAGCATTCTTAATAGTGTGGATTTTCCACAGCCAGATCCCCCTAGGAGACAGAATAGCTCACCCTGATATATATCCAGATCAATATTATCTACAGCAGTAATTTCACCAAATTTTTTTGTTAGACCCCTAATTTGCACAAATGGTTTATTTTTTTTACCATTTTGAGAAATTGCGCTGTCTAATATTAATCCATCTTCCAATTCAAACTCACCATATTACATAAGTGGATAAATAAACGGCAGCAGTTATACTACCGCCGTTTTAAAATAAATATTAATTGCCTGCTTTAAAGTTAGTCCACGTCCTAGTCTGAAGTCGTTTAACTTTTGGAGGCAGTATTGCTGTTGTATACATCTGATCTACCTGGCCAGACGTTGGAAACGCTGCAGGGCTTGATGTTACTTCTTCATCTACCATAGCTTTGCCTGCAAGATTTGCAGTCGCATACCATGTATAATTACTATCCGCAGCCGCAACTTCAGGGCGCATCATGTAATTTAAGAAAAGATGTGCATCATCTTTGTTACTGGCATCTGCCGGAATAACCCATCCATCAATCCATAACTGTGATTTTCCTTTCCCTTCTGGAAGAAAGAAATCCAATACAACACCAGTATCTGCTTCGGCTGCTCCAGACATAGCCAGTAATCCATCAGGACCCCAAGTAACAGACACACAGAATTCTTTCTGAGGCATTTTTTGATACGCGTAGTTGTCGAATGTTTTTATATGAGGGCGTACTTCAGCAAGCATTTCACCAACTGCTGTATAATCATCACGATTAGTTGAGTTTGGATCAAGACCCATATGTGCTAAAGCCATAGGAATAATATCTCCAGGTGAGTCAAGAAATGAAACCCCACATTTAGAAAGCTCTTTCATATGCACTGGGTTAAAAATCATATCCATAGACCCAATTGGTGCGTCAGCATATGTAGCTTTTACTAATTCTTCGTTGTAAGTAACCCCATGAGTACCCCACATGTAAGGTATAAAATGCTTATTATCTGGATCCCAGAGCTTTGCTAGCTGGCCCATAATTGCAGGATCAATATTCTTAATTTGATCCAGTTTTGAAATATCAAGTGGCGAAATAATTCCTGCCTTAATCAAACGAGCAGTATCACCTCCAGAATGACTAACAACATCATAACCACTACTACCTGCAAGTAATTTTGCATCAATCGCTTCAGCTGAGTCATACGCATCATAAATTACTTTTATTCCATATTCATTTTCAAAATTGGAAATTGTATCTTCTGCAATGTATTCGCCCCAATTCGTTACGTTTAAGACACGCTCTTGTGCCCAAGCCGAACTAGTCATTAGCGAGCCAACTGCTACAGAACAGGCCAACTTCAAAAATTTGTTTGTTATTTTCATAATGAGTATCCTTTTCCTAAATATTTTTTTGTTAATTTTGCGCTTAATCCTTTTAGGATCAAAATATTAATCACAACTAAATTTAAATGAAGTTAAAAGAATTTATCTTTTTAATTTTCCAGATTATTTAAATTGTACTTTTCTCCCTAAGGCAACGCTATTCCAAACAAAGCTTCAGAGTCAAGTTGACTGGTCAGTCAAATAGTTTACCATTATTACTGTTATCCCAACTAATCAAAGGTACTATTAATTAGTAACTTATGTTTCAAAGATGGTGATAAATTGAATACCTTACTATATGTCTAGTGACGGATGTGACGATGGAAAAGAATATAAAAAATTTCAGAAGCCCCCCCAAAAACTGGGACAGATCAGGACTGCCAGGCTGGACATATCATAGCTCTGCACTGCTTGATTTGGAAATAGAAATATTCAAAACACATTGGCAAATTGCTTGCCATATTTCAGATATACCCAATATGGGTGACTTTAAAACATTTGATCTTTGTGGTGAAAGAGCGATAATATTGCGCGATAGTAGTTTAGAATTAAGGGCGTTTCACAATATTTGCAGACATCGCGGTTCAAGATTGGTGGCGAATGATCAAGGTACTTGTAAAAATGCTTTAATTTGCCCTTTTCATGGATGGGTTTACAATCTTGATGGTACTTTAAGAGGAGCATCTCAACCGAAATCTTTCCCACCGTTAGATAAAAATGAGTTTTCTTTGCGCACTGTTGAACATGAAATTTGGAATGGTTTTGTTTTTGTTCGCTTTAAGAAAGGGCCACAACCATCCGTAAAAAAATTATTAGCTAAGTACGAAAAAGAAGCAACAGGCTATAAAATGTCTGAACAAATACCAACAGATGGATTTTGGACTGAAACCTCTCCAGTAAATTGGAAATCCATTCGTGATGTTGATAATGAAGGATATCATGTAGCGATGGCTCATCCTGCCCTCCAAGACCTTTATGGATCAAATTATTATGATGAGTCTTATATAAATGGTGTATCGCGCTCCGAAGGAAAGTTTACAGCCTCCAAGGGCCGTCATTGGGGTGTACGTAATTATAAAAAATTCTCAAAACCTCATAAAGATCTACCAAAAGAGTCTGAACGAAGTTGGGTTTATTACGGAATATTTCCAAATTCAGTAATTGCAATGACGCCGGAAACATCATTATTCTATCAAGAATTTCCCATATCAACGAATGAGTCTATAATTCGAAGTGCCACTTATCGCTATCCTAATGAAGATAGACAGCAAAAAGCTGCTAGATATTTGGCAAGTCGTATAGATCGTGAAACAGTTATTGAAGATCAACAACTGACTATTTGGTCAAATGAATCAATGACATCAGATGCATTTGATGGGTTTTATCTTTCAGATTTGGAATACGGCGTTCGCACTCATCATGATCATTTACGAGCAATACTTCCTATTTATAATATTAAAGAAATACCCAAAGAAAGCGAAATTAAAGACTTAAACACATCTCTTATAAATGCTCAGGAACAATGAATTCAAATCATCACAATCCAAACGAAATAGGAATTCAACAAGCACTTCTTAATTCCAAAATAGGCAATCCTGGCTCAGGCTATGCAAGATACGGGGCAGCAATGTATTTCTACAATCAAGGCAAATTATCAGCAGCCATGCTGGAAATTTATAGACGATGTTGCAAATTTGATAATGAAGATCCTGTTGACTTGGCTAGGTTTGAAAAAATATCTAATTCTAAAATTAAGTTATGAGAAAAATTTTACTATGACTTTGGCGTCACTTAATCCAGATATTGTCGTGATAGGCGCAGGTACCTCTGGCCTATCATCAGCTAAGTCACTAAAAGATTTTGGCTATTCAGTAATTGTAATAGAAGCCAATTCAGATGTTGGAGGAAGGTGTATTACTAATAATTCTATTTTTGATACACCTTTTGACCTTGGTGGATCTTGGCTACACTCAGCTGCTACAAATCCATTAGCAAATATTGCTATTAAAAAAAATGCTAAATTACATAAAAAAAATTGGTCCCCAACTTGGGTTCACTCAAATGGTAGAGATCTATCTCCACAAGAGACTAAAGAATACAGTCAATATATTGAAGATATGTGGAAGAATATAAACAATATTGGAACACGAAAAGACGATTTATCAGTTGAAAAATTAATTCCAAAATCAAAATGGAAAGACATTGCAAAAAACCAGATCTCTCTTATGTTGGCGGCAGATCCAGACGTAAGTTCAGCACTTGATGTATTTCATTTTGCAAATACAAAAGGTGACTGGTTAATTGAATCTGGTTTAGGCACATTCATAAAAAATATTTATTCAGATATCAAAGTTTTTGTTAATTGTCCGGCCTCAAAAATTGATTATTCAAGTAGTGGTGTAAAGGTTGAAACTCCACAAGGAATAATAAATGCGAAATATGCAGTTTTAACTGTCTCTACAGGTGTTCTTGCTCGTGAACAAATCAAATTCTATCCAGCATTGCCTCCAAGAAAACAAGAAGCCATTAATCTTCTTCCAATTGGATTACTTAATAAGATTGGGTTGGAGTTTGATCCCCGATGGAAAGGTGCACATCAAGGTCAAAGTGCTGATTATCTCATTGGTGAAAATGATTTTTGTTCAATCGAATTTGGTTTTTATGACAGTAATATTGCTGTAGGTTTTGTGGGTGGACGCTTTGCTGAACAGTTAGAAATGGATGGTCCAGGTACAGCAACTTCTTTTTGTTTGGATAGTTTGAAGGCTATTTTTGGAAATGATATAGTGAAGTTTATACATAAAACAACTGAAACTGCTTGGAAAAGTAACAAAAATACGCACGGTTCATATAGCTATGCAGTGCCTGGTGGTCATGGCGCGCGCCAGACACTAGCAGAACCGTTAGATGATCGATTGTTTTTTGCTGGCGAAGCAACGATGTCAAATACTCAAGCAACAGTACATGGGGCATATCTAAGTGGAATAGAAGTAGCAGAAAAAATCTCAAAAATTGACAAATAAAATTAATTGCAAAAAGAAAGTAAAAGAGGACCACATGGAAAAATTAAAGCCAATTGCATCAGAAGATAGGCGTGTTGTTAATATAAAAAACGCCGATTATGTACCCTTTATAAGCAATGGTATAGAGGACGGTTCTGTTTTGCAATTAGGTGATAGTAAAGCACTTGGAAGTGGGTTTCACATATACCGAATGACACCTGGTCAAACGACAATTGCACATAAACATCAGAGCGATGAAGAGTTTTATATTATCGAAGGTGATCTAGTAGACCATGACGGAACCAAATACGGTCCTGGTGATTTAGTTTGGCTTAGGAAGGGATCAGAACATACATCATACTCCCCTAATGGTTGTTTAATCGTCGTATATCTAGAATTAGATTCCTGAAATTAAATTCTTAGGCATCCGTTTTTTAAGTATTAGAATACTCATAATAAAAACACATATTTCAGAAACTGGTAGAGCATAAAAGACTGCCATAAAGCCAAATAAATACCAAAAGAGCAATATTAGTGTAACTGGAAAAATAATCGAACGCGCCAATGCTATTAAAGCTGACTCTTTGGCACATTGCATACCTGTAAAATAACTTATGAAAGCTATATTAGCACCTGCAAAGATTAACATGGGCCAAACAATTGAAACTATTGAAATTGCCAATTTAGATATATCTTCTTCGCCATCAGGCAAAAAGATACTTACCATTTCCTTACTCCAGAACAATAATAATAACGTTACCAAAACTGCAATAATTAAATTTGAAGCAATACCCATCTTAAAAAAAGTAAAAATTCTTAATGGCTTTTTAGCACCAAAGTTCACACTTACTAATGGAGATATTCCATCTCCAACACCATAAAAAACTAACAATGAAAAATACATTAGATAATCTACTACTGTAAAAGCAGCGACCCCCATTGAGCCTACATTTGAGATTAGTATCCAATTAAAAACTAAAACAATTAATCCAGCAGAGGTTTCAGTTAAAAATTCTGAGAAACCATTAAATGCAGCCCGTGGGATTTCTCTCCATGATCCAGTTGGCATAATAAATTTGATTGAACCAAACTGCCCAATAAAATGAGGAAGAACAACCAACATACCTATAACAAAAGCAAGGCCAGTTGCTAGTGCTGCACCACCAAGCCCTAAGCCCAATCGAGCAACAAAAATATAATCAAGTAAGATATTTGCAATTGTTGTACTTAATAATCCAAAAAAAGCATAGCTAGGTTTGCCATCTATTCGTAAAAAGAAGCTCATCAAAACAGCAAATCCAAACACAGGATAAAACCAAGCAATGTTCTTTAAGTACTCGACACACATACCGACTGTGTCATCTTTTGCGCCGAGTGCGTAAGAGATATACTCAGGAAAATTATACGATATTATTGACAATAATATCATAGCCATAAATACAATCATAAATGCCTTAGAAAAAATATCACATGCATTATTAGGTTTATCTTCACCTAAATATTTGCCAGCAATTACTGCTGATCCACTTGCAAACATTAATATGAGACCCCAGACAATAGTAATAAATGGCATTATGAGGTTTACAGAGGCAAGAGGTATTGCACCAACAAAGTTACCAATAAAAATTCCATCGATGACAATTGCAGATGAAATTGCTATCATTCCAAATACAGATGGAAACGCAAAGCGAAAGAATTCTCGACTTGGTCTTTCATTAATCATCTTATAGTTTGATGTTTGTTCTCTCAAAAAATTCTCTTTTAATTTGATTGAATTTTTAAATAATAAACAACCATCAAATATTATAATTATTAGTATTAATGAATAAATATTAACTCGTAGCTTTTATTCAGGATAATGTAATGTTTTAACTTCTTGGAAATCCTCAATCCCTAATATACCACCCTCTCGACCATTACCAGATTGTTTATAGCCACCAAAAGGTGAGCCATAATTAAAGCCTCCTCCATTTATATGAATCATGCCTACTCGTAGTTTATTAGCTATGCGTTCTGCCCGTTTTAAGTCACCAGACTGTATATAGGCTGCCAATCCATAAGGTGTATCATTTGCAATTTCAATTGCTTCTTCTTCGGTGTCAAAAGGAATGATAGTTAAAACTGGACCAAATATTTCTTCTTGAGCAATTGCCATCTTGTTATTAGCATCAGAAAAAATAGTTGGGCGAACCCAATACCCTTTATCGAATCCATCAGGCTTTCCAAGACCCCCAACTAATAATGTTGCTCCTTCTTTAATTCCTTTTTCAATCATTGCCTGAACGCGACCATATTGTATCTCACTTACCAGTGGACCAAGGTGATCACCTTCTAATAATGGATCACCAACTTTAACTGCTTCTCCCACACTTTTTGCTATTTTTAAGACTTGTTCATAACAACTTCTTTCGACAATGAGCCGTGTAGGCGCATCACAAGATTGTCCAGTATTTATATAACACTCTTCAATTGAACCCGAAATACGCTCTTCAAGATCACAGTCAGAAAAAACAATATTAGGTGATTTTCCACCAAGTTCTAACGCCACACGTTTGATGCTATCTGCAGCGTCTTTGGACACAGATGAACCCGCTCGTGTAGAGCCTGTAAATGACATCATTCCTATGTCTGGGTGCTTAGATAGGCTAGCGCCTGCTATTGGCCCATCCCCCTGTATCATGTTAAAAACTCCAGGAGGAAAACCTGCTTCATGTACCATCTCAGAATACATTACTGATGAAAGTGGCGTAAATTCAGATGGCTTAAGAACGCAGGTACATCCAGCAGCCAAAGCTGGGAGAACTTTCAACGCAATCTGGTTAACAGGCCAATTCCATGGGGTGATTAATCCACAAATACCAACAGGTTCACGTACTTGTATATCACCATTGGCAAGTTTTTCACGTTCAACTTGATTTATTAATGCTTCAATATACCCCTCTAAATGGCCAACAGCAGCATCAGCCTGCAATTCTAAAGACATTGTAATTGGCGCACCCATTTCCAAAGAAATAACTTTAGCTAATTCTGGCAATCTCTTTTTAGAGATATCTAATAATTTTTTTAATAACTCTAATCGTTCCTCTTTCGAGGTTTGAGAGAAGTTTGGAAAAGCTGATTTTGCTGCTTCTACTGCGAAGTTTACATCTAATTCATTTGCAAGAATTATTTTTCCAATATTTTTTTCGTTGGCTGGATTAATCACATTCATTGTAGTTTTTGAAAGAGGTAAAACCCATTCACCATTAATATAATACTTTTCCAAATTTGACATTTTTTACCCTTTAATTAATTTCAAATTATTTTATCAATAATGAATTTCGATAAATGTATTTGTCCTTCACATGCAAAGCATTTTACATACATAAAAACCTGATCACTCAAACTATTGAATAAAGTATTATGAGAAAACAGTCAAAAATATTGACAACACTAGAAAAAAATATCCGATTATTAAAAACTTTAGAACCTCAACAATATTCAATTATTGTAATAATTACTTTAGCCTCTTTAAATTAATTTTGAGATACAATACCAATCATTCAAATAGCTTCTCAGGTATTTTGGTTAATTTTTTTATTATTTATATACTTGATTAAATACTAGAATAAGCTTCAAATCATTACATAAAAAGGATAAACTAATTGGCCCGTGATCCAAAATACGATATTTTGTTTGAACCATTAAAAATTGGTCCAGTAACTACAAAAAATCGTTTTTACCAAGTCCCACACTGTACTGGAAGTGGCTGGCATAGGCCACGCACGTTAGCCGGATTACGTGAAGTTAAAGCGGAAGGTGGATGGGGCGTTGTTAACACAGAATATTGTTCTATTCACCCGTCAAGCGATGATGCCCCACACCCAACTGCATCTCTATGGGACAAGGGAGACATTAAATCTCATGCTTTGATGACAGAAAAAGTACATGCACACGGTGCTCTTGCTGGTGTTGAACTTGTAATTGGGGGCTCACAAATGGCAAACCTTGGAACAAGAGAGGTTGCTCTTGCTCCTACTAGCCTCATGAATACTAGTGGAAATCCATTTCAAACACGAGCCATGGATAAGAGCGATATAAAAAATGTTCGAATGTGGCATCGCAATGCAGCTTTGCGTGCTAAAGAGGCAGGCTTTGATATCGTTTATGTATACGCTACTCATGGATATTTGATCTCACAATTCTTGTCACCTACGACAAATAAGAGAATAGATGAATATGGTGGAAGTCTTGCTAATCGAATACGGTTTATGCAAGAAATTATTGAAGACACCAAAGAAGCAGTTGGTAATACAATGGCAGTTGCTGTCAGATTCTCTGCAGAGACAAACGCTAATAAACCTGGCGGTGACGGGAACCCCATCCCTGGAGAAACAGAAGAAATTCTTGGTTTACTTGGTGAATTTCCTGACCTTTGGGATATAAATATAAATGATTATTCTCTTGAAATGGGTTTATCGCGCTTTACAAAAGAAGCCTCATTAGCGCCATACGTTAAAGGCATAAAAGAACTCACATCCAAGCCTGTTGTTACTGTGGGCCGCTTCACATCTCCAGATACAATGTTAGCACAAATAAAAGGGGGAATAGTTGATTTGATAGGAGCAGCGCGCCCATCAATTGCTGACCCTTTTCTTCCAAAGAAAATAGAAGAAGGTAAATTTGAAGATATACGCGAGTGTATTGGTTGCAATATATGCTATGTAGGTGATGGCAAAGGTGTTCCTATTAGATGCACCCAAAACCCTACAATGAGTGAAGAATGGCGTAGTGGTTGGCATCCCGAAAAAATTAACAAAAAAATAAGTGACTCAAGCGTTCTAATAATTGGGGCTGGGCCAACAGGATTAGAAGCTGCCCATGCCCTGGGAAAACGCGGCTATAAAGTGATGCTTGCAGAAGCAAGCCGAGAATTAGGTGGACGCGTAAGTTCTGAGGCTAAACTTCCTGGTTTATCCCAATGGGCTCGGGTTCGTGACTATCGATTACAACAGATTGAAAAACTTCCAAATGTAGAAGTTTTTCGTGAAAGTAGAATGACACATGATCAGATAATTGAGGTTGGAGCTGATCATATAGCTATTGCAACAGGATCAGAATGGCGTCGAGATGGATTTGGAGGCACTCATTTAAATGGAATTAATGGTTTAAATTGTTCACCGAACTTATTTACACCGGATGATATCATGGCTGGAAATCTACCTAATGGCCCAACGATAATATACGATGATGATAACTATTATATGGGATCTGTCATAGCCGAAAAAATAAAAGCTTCAGGTATACCAACAACAATAGTTACTCCTCAGGATATGGTTTCTAGTTGGGGAGTATACACTACAGATAGGTGGAGATCACAATCAAATCTTATGAAGCTAGGGGTTAAAATTATTTGTGCAAAAAGTTTAAAAAGTTTTAACGGGAAAAAAGCAGAATTTGAATGCATATATACCAATTCTAAATCAACGATATCAGCAAATTCTATAGTGTTAGTAACCGCACGAAAACCTAATGATGAACTTTATCATAGTTTATTAATGCATGTGAAAAATTTTCCAGCTACAACTTTCAAATCTTTAAAGAAGATAGGGGATTGTGATGCACCAGCAATTATTGCTGCAGCTATTTATGCAGGCCATAAATATGCACGCGAATTAGAAGAAACTATTGATTATGATAATCCGTTTAAACACGATCGTGTGTTTTTTGAAGATGGTTAAATGTTTTAAACATAAATTAAAGACAATAGAAAAATTTAAAAGATAACTAAAAATTAGAGAATTATGAGATTAGAAATGCCAAAGACAATAAAATTAACTCGTTATGATAAAGTATTAAAAATAGAACTAAATCGCCCTGCAGAGTTGAATGCGTTAAACAAGGAAGTATTGAAAGAAATCTTAGAGCATGTTGTTTCTTTGGATACTGATCCAGATCTAGCCTGCATAATCCTAACAGGGAATATGAAAGCATTTGCAGCTGGTGCAGATATCAAAGAAATGTGTGATAAATCTTCTAAAGAAATGCATGAAGGAAGATATTTTTCAGACTGGGAACTATTTGCGAATATGCAAACTCCAAAAATAGCTGCCGTGAACGGATATGCACTTGGGGGTGGTTGCGAACTTGCTATGATGTGCGACTATATATTGGCTGGTGAGAGCGCTAAATTTGGCCAACCAGAAATAAAACTTGGTGTTATTGCAGGTATTGGTGGAACACAAAGAATGACTAAACTAATAGGCCGAGCAAAATCAATGGATATGCATCTGACAGGACGTATGATGGGTGCTGAGGAAGCACTTAATTGTGGTTTAATAGCTAGAATATTTCCAGATGAAGAATTAGTTGAAAATGCTATGGGTATTGCTGAAATTATATCCCAATATTCAAAGCCAGCATTAAAAATGATTACTAATGCGGTCCATAAAAGTGATGACCTTACATTAGAACAAGGCTTAAAATATGAAAGAAATTTATTTTATTCATTATTTGATACAAATGATCAGAAGGAAGGTATGAAGGCTTTTATTGAAAAAAGAAAACCCACATTTAATGGAACTTAAATGTGGGAAAATAAATGGTTTAATTTTAGCGATGCATACGATTTTCAATAAGCTTTTCTACAACTTCTGGCTCAGCTAAAGTAGATATGTCACCCAATGAATTATAATCATTCTCAGCAACTTTTCTCAATATTCGTCTCATTATTTTACCTGACCTTGTTTTAGGTAAACCAGGTGCCCACTGGATATAATCAGGACTAGCAATTGGTCCTATCTGCTGGCGCACCCATCCTCTTAAAGCAATCCGCAGTTCTTCAGTGTATTCTGCATTCGCATTGAGAGTCACATAGCAATAAATTCCTTGGCCTTTAACTTCATGTGGATATCCAACAACTGCAGCTTCAGCTACATCTTTGTGTGCAACCAACGCACTCTCAATTTCTGCAGTTCCCATTCGGTGACCAGATACATTCAAGACATCATCCACTCGCCCAGTTATCCAATAGTAACCATCTTCATCACGTTTACAGCCATCTTCAGTGAAGTAGTAACCTTTATATGCCTCAAAGTAAGTTTTTACAAAGCGATCGTGGTCACCATAAACTGTTCTCATTTGGGATGGCCAGCTTTCCTTAATTGCAAGAACACCTTCGCATGCTCCATCAATTTCTTGGCCTGTTTGTGGATCTAAAATTACGGGCTGCACCCCAAAAAATGGGTTCGTAGCAGATCCGGGCTTTGTAGCAGTAGCGCCAGGAAGTGGTGTCATCATATGTCCACCAGTTTCTGTCTGCCACCATGTGTCGACAATAGGAACATTACCCCCACCCACAACCTCATTGTACCAATTCCAGGCTTCAGGGTTTATTGGCTCACCAACAGTTCCAAGCACACGTAAATCAGATAAGTTATGCTTTGTTACTAAATCATCTCCCAAACCCATTAAAGCTCGAATTGCGGTTGGTGCAGTATAGAACTGGTTTACTTTGTGTTTCTCACAAACAGCCCAAAAACGTGATGCATCTGGGTATGTCGGGGTACCTTCGAACATCAAAGTTGTCGCACCATTAGCCAATGGCCCATATACAATATAAGAGTGCCCCGTTATCCAGCCTACATCTGCTGTACACCAGTATGTGTCCCCTTCTTGGTAATCAAAAGTATATTGATGCGTCATGGAAGCATATACTAAATATCCAGCAGAGGAATGTACTACACCCTTAGGTTTTCCAGTAGAGCCAGAAGTATATAGAATAAAAAGAGGATCTTCAGCATTCATTTTTTCTACAGGGCAATCATTTGATGCCACAGCAATTAACTCATCATAATCATAATCACGGTTTTCTACAAAAGGAGTACTGTTTCCAGTTCTAGCAACAACTAAAGTTTTAACATCACCACATATCTCTAAAGCCGCATCAACATTTTTTTTGAGTGGTATATTTTTACCTCCACGCGGGCCTTCATCTGCTGTTACAACCAAAGAAGCTTTACAATCAGAGATTCTAGAAGCTAAAGCATCTGGTGAAAAACCACCAAAAACTATAGAATGAATTGCACCAATTCTAGCACATGCCAACATAGCATATGCAGCCTCAGGTATCATTGGCATATACAGGATAACTCTATCACCTTTTCCTACACCCAATGACTTATATACGTTTGCCAATCGAGAAACATAGTCGTGTAATTTATTATATGTAATATGTTTATCTATATTTGGGTCATCAGATTCCCAAATTATTGCAGTCTGATTGCCACGTTTAGGGAGATGTCGATCAACACAATTTTCGCACACATTTAGCTCACCGTCTTCATACCATTTGATTGATATATTTGGATATTCGAACGAAGTATTTTTTACTTTCGTAAAAGGAGTTATCCAATCAATTCGCTTTCCATGTTCAGCCCAAAATATATCTGGATTAGAAACAGACGCAGCATACATCCTATCATACTTTTCTTTATTTGCGTGAGCTTTTTCTGAAAACTCGGAGGATGGTGGAAATATTTTATCGCTCATACTCTTCCCTTTTAAAGTTAAAAACTTTTCCTATTCAGTGAATTTTTTTATATGTTACATCAGTTCTCTAAATTGCCAAATAATCATGGCGAAGTTTCTCATTTTCCAAGACCTCTTTTGCAGTACCAGAAAACACAACTCCACCAGTATCAAGAATGACTGCACGATCTGCCAGTTTTAATGCTGCAACAGCATTTTGTTCTACAATTATAGTTGTGATGCCTTGCTCACGAATAAGCCTTAAAGTTTTTTCAATTTCCTGAACAATTACAGGTGCAAGACCTTCATATGGTTCGTCTAAAAGTAACAATTTAATATCACGTGCAAGTGCTCGCCCAATCGCAAGCATTTGTTGCTCTCCCCCAGACAACGTTGTTCCTTCTTGTTTTCTACGTTCACCTAAACGCGGAAATAATTCATAAATTCTTTCTAATGACCAGCCGATAGGTTTTTCAATTTGAGCTAATTGTAAATTTTCTTCAACAGTTAAACCTTGGATAACTCTTCGGTCTTCTGGAACTAACGCGATACCAGCTTGGGCAGCTTCCCAAGCTTTCATATTATGTAAAGGTTGATGGTCCAGCCATATCTCACCTTTATGAATAGCAGGATCATCTAAACGGGCTATCGCCCGCAAAGTTGAAGTCTTACCTGCCCCATTTCGACCCAAAAGAGCTAAAATTTCTCCTTCATGCACATTTAAAGAAATCCCTTGAACAATATAACTTTCCCCATAGTAAGCATGAATATCATGTGCTGAGAAATATATTGGCCGCGATGGCTCTGAATTATCTGGCGTGTTAATCATCTCTCATATTGCCTTCTACTTGAGCTTCACCAAGGTATGCTTCTTTTACCTTTGGGTGGCCTTTTATATTTTCAGGAATGTCCTCAACAATTACGGTACCTTGTGCAAGTACGGATATTTTTTGAGCTAATGAAAAAACCACACCCATATCATGCTCGATTATAGCCATGGTAATTTTTAACTTTTTTTGAATACTTTTCAATAATTCAATAGTGCTCTCAGTATCTGCTCGTGCCATACCAGCAGTAGGCTCATCCAATAACAATAATTTTGGATTTTGCGAGAGGCACATTGCCATTTCTAAGCGCCGCTTGTCGCCACGTGACATTGAAGAGGCTAACATGTCTTTTTTATTTATAAGATCTACATCAACCAGCATTTTTTCTGCTTTTTCTGCCATATCTTTATTATCAGAAACTCTACTAAGAGCATTTAAAGTGAATGACCCATCTCTTTTTGCAAAGCACGGTATTAATGTATTTTCCCAGACTGAAAGTTCTGAGAAAATTTCAGGTGTTTGGAAAACACGACTAACACCAAGTTGATTTATTTCATAAGGTTTTATTCCAAGTAATGAGTGCCCATCAAACATTACTGTACCTGTGTCAGGCGTTAGCTTTCCAACAAAGCAGTTTAGAAGAGTTGATTTACCAGCACCATTAGGACCAATTATTGCATGGATTTTGCCTTCTTCAATATCTAAGTTAACATTGTGTAAAGCTTTTAAACCACCAAAACTTTTATTTACATTTTGGACTTCAAGAATTCCCATCTGGCGCTCCTATTCTGCAGCTGTAGTAGTGGATTTTGACTCAGCGTCATCGTCACCTTTACGGCGTTTCCACCAATTGCCAATTCGTGACATTCCTTCCATTAATCCACCTGGCAGAAAAATCACAATCAACATAAACATTATACCCAATGTTAAATGCCATCCCTTACCAGTAAATAAATGTAGCACCCATACTATAATATTTTCCAAGCCATCAGGCATCCATGAGAACCATCCATGAAGGACAGTATCATTAATTTTTGAAAAAATATTCTCAAAGTATTTAATAAAACCGGCACCCATAACAGGGCCTAAAAGAGTTCCCGTTCCTCCAAGTATTGTCATTAATACTATTTCACCAGAAGCAGTCCATTGCATGCGCTCTGCTCCGGCTAAAGGATCCATAGATGCCATTAAGCCCCCAGCTAAACCCGCATACATTCCCGAAATCACAAATGCAGCTAAAGTATATGGTCTAGTATTTATTCCAGTATAGTTAAGACGGTTTTGGTTTGTTTTAACAGCTCGCAACATCATACCGAAAGGCGAACGAAAAATACGTATTGATAAATAAAATGCTAATAGTAAAAATATAGCACATATGTAATATCCAATATTAAATTGAAAATCCCACGCACCAACTTGCATTGCCCAAGTGTCCCTCATCTCTAAACCAAACAATGTTGTTACAGGTAAATTCCCAGAAACATTTTCTGCAGCCAGAATGCGAGGATCATTTAAAGTAATTTGTAACCCTGTTTCACCATTCGTTAATGGTGTCAGTACAGAATAAGCTAAAGCAAAACTCATCTGTGCAAAGGCTAGTGTTAAAATTGAAAAATAAATACCAGATCTACGTAGAGATATAAAACCAATAAGTAGTGAGAACAGACCCGCAACAATAACTGATAGAATTAATGCAGGAATAATATTCATTGATAGCAATTTAAACATCCAAACTGCTGAATAAGATCCAACACCCAAGAATGCTGCATGTCCAAATGAAAGGTAGCCTGTCAATCCAAATAATATGTTAAAACCAATTGCTAAAATTCCATATATAGCAAAACGCTGCATCAAATCAGGATAGCCTGCATTAAATTGCGCTAATCCTGAATCTGTTGGAAACGGATTTAGTATAAAAGGTGCTAATAATGCTATTATTGCAACGAAAAATAAAGTTTTCATATCTGCTTTTGAAATAGTATTCATTTTATTCCTCCATCACGCCAGCTTTACCCATCAGGCCACGTGGTCTGGTAAGCAATACAATAATGGCGACTAGGTAAATTATAATCTGGTCAATAGACGGAAGATATAGCATTTCAAAGAAACCTTTTACTTCATTCATTGAAGCAAAACTTTCAAGAATACCCAAAAGGAACCCAGCGGAGACAGCTCCAGGAAGAGAACCCATTCCACCGACAACAACGACAACAAAAGATAAAACTAGAAAGTCCATTCCCATGTGATAATTTGGGGAATTAATGGGGGTGTACATTACCCCTGCTAACCCAGCGACCGCAGCAGCAATTCCAAACATTATAGTAAAGCGACGATCGATATTGATACCCAGAAGCCCAACTGTTTCACGATCAGCCATGCCAGCTCTAACGACCATCCCAAATGTCGTAAATCTTAAAAAAGCAAACACAGAACTTATGATTAGAGCAGAAAATGCAAAATAAATTAACCGCCAGTATGGATAACTTGCATCGAGACCAATTAATGCTCCTACATTAAATGATCCTACGAACTGATCTGGTGCAGGAGTGGGAATGGGATTTGCTCCAAAATTTGCCTTAACAAGCTCTTGAATTACAATAGCCAATCCAAAGGTTACTAATATCTGGTCAGCATGGGGGCGTTTATAAAAGTGCTTTATTAAACCTCTTTCCATAACGTACCCAATTAATAACATTACAGGTATTGCGATTATAATCGCTAATGGAACATTCCAATCTATGATTGCATTGCCTATTTTTGGCCCAAACCATTCTATAACGTATGGGGTTTTGACTTTAAGAGGATTTCCTAAAAAATCTACTTGAGATGGATCAATTGTAATTTTTGATACAGCTACTAATTTTTGCAATGAAACTGCACAAAAAGCTCCTAACATAAATAGCGCACCGTGGGCAAAATTAACCACTCCTAATGTACCAAAAATTAAAGTTAGACCTAAAGCAATCAGTGCATATGCGCTGCCTTTATCAAGTCCATTTAGTATTTGTAAAAGAATTGCATCCATGTTTCGTCCAAACTTTATTAACTTAGCTAGTTTAACTTAACTTTTGAAATAGGCCACAGTGAAAACACTGTGGCCTAATATCTAATTATATAAATTATTTTATGCGCCTGGGTTACATTTTCCTAAAGCACCACCCGCAAACATTGGGTGATCAACAGCATATTCAACTTGGCTACGAGGCGTGATTTCCACAACTTCTAGTACATCGAATTCTGATGTTGGGTTTTCTTTACCCTTAACAACTAGCACATCTTTGAAACATTGGTGATCTTCCGCGCGATACTCAGTTGGACCATTACCCATACCATCAAATTTAAAGCCTTCTAAAGCTTCAGAAACACCACAAGGGTTAAATGTGCCAGAACGTTCACACGCATCTGCATACAATAACGTTTGAACATATGTTGTATGCGCAGCCTGTGATGGTGGGAAGCCATATTTAGTACCAAATGATTTTACAAATGCTTTTGAACCTTCATCTGAAAGTGACCAATGCCAGTTTGTAGAGCCAAATATGCCTTTAACATTTTCACCAGCACCACGAGCCATAAGGCGTGAATACAATGGAACAACAATTTCAAAATTCTTTCCATTAACCATTTTATCACGTAGTCCAAATTGAACTGCTGATGTTAATGAATTGATCATGTTTCCACCGTAGTGGTTAAGCACTAGAACATCAGCACCAGAATTTAATACTGGAGCAACATAAGATGAGAAATCTGTAGTAGCTAATGGCGTAAGTACATTGTTTACTGTGTTCCAACCTTTTGCTTCTGTTGCAGCTTGAATAGATTCTTGCTGTGTCCATCCCCATGTATAGTCTGCGGTTAAATGATAAGCATTACGATCTTTACCATAACGTGCTTCTAGAACAGGTGCTAAAGCAGCTCCTGACATGTACCCGTTAAAGAAATGGCGGAAACCATTAGCTTTCTTATCTTTACCAGTTGTATCATTTGAGTGCGTCAAACCAGCCATAAATATGATACCAGCTTCTTGACATAAACCTTGAACAGCAATTGCAACACCTGAAGAAGAACCACCAGTAATCATTACAGCGCCATCTTTTTCTATCATTGATTTTGCTGAAGCTCTAGCGGCATCAGACTTTGTTTGGGTATCACCAGTTACATATTCAACTTTTTTACCGAGAATACCATTCCCAGTAAGAGATTTAGATGAGAAGGTATTCATCATACCGCCATCACCACCACCATTTAAGTGCTCTACAGCTAACTTGTATGCACGCAACTCATCCGCACCCTCATCCGCATATGGACCAGATTGTGGAACATTAAAGCCCAGTGTAACTGAACCGCCTGTGGGTGCATTTGTATATGCAGCCAATGGACTTGTAATAAAAGTAGGCATTGCCAAACCAGCACCAACTGTTGCACTGGTTTTTATTAGCCCACGTCTTGTAAACTTAGACATAGATTTCCTCCCTGTTTCTGCACGGAAATTACCTCCTCGTAATTCTCGCCAGTGTCATTTAGACAATTAACTTTTATCTTAAAATGTAATTTTTTCAACAACTCATTGTTTATAAACGATTATTATGTAAATCTTTTTTATTTTTCATATAGTATATTGTAAACTAATTTACAATATACTATATAAAACGTTAAAAATTAAGGTCTTAGAAAATGGTGGGTGCTCTTTTAGGAACTCGTATTAGGGAAAATAGGAAAGCTTTACGTCTTAGCCAAAAAGATTTAGCTCATGCTGCTGGCATTTCTGCATCGTATTTGAATCTAATAGAACATAATCGACGAAGAATCGCAGGCAAAACTTTAAACACAATCGCTAGAGCCTTAAAAGTCGAACCATCAGAGTTATCTGATGGAATGAATCAAGACCTCATAGATCGCGTAAAAACAGCAGCTTTGCGTAATAAAAAAATTAAAACTGAAGATGATAGAATAGAAGAGTTTTCCGCCCGATTTCCTGGCTTTGCTAGACTAATAGCAAGACAAAGTGATCAAATAAATATTAGAGATGAAGAGTTTGCTGTGCTTTCAGATCAATTAAAAAATGATCCCTATTTTGCAGAAGCGATGCATCTTTTATTATCTAATATTACAACAATAAGATCTACAGCTGATATATTAGCTTCCAATCCTAAAATGTCCGAAAAAATCGCTAAAAATTTTATTGATAACTTAGCAAAAGAATCTTTAAAGTTATCAAAAACAGCAGAAGATATTTTTGATTATTTTGAACCCACATCAGAACAACAAGTAACTTCCTTCGACATATCTCCATTCGAAGCTTTATTAGAAAAAAATAAATATTACATTGATGATTTAGAAAATGGTAAAAAAAATGTTGATCAAGTTTTATCATCATTAACTTTATCTCCAGATGAAATAATTAAAACTAAGAGTTCATTAAATTCCTATATGAAAATGGCTCAAAATCTTCCAATTAAATTATTCTTAGATACAGCTTTTGAATATAAATATGATGCAATTTCATTAGCCAATCACTTTAATACTGATATACTCTCGATATGCTTTAGATTGGCTCATTTACCTATCGGTAAAGATATACCTCAATTTGGATTGATACAATGTGATGCATCAGGAATGGTTTTGTATCGTAAACAACTAAATTCATTTAGTTTACCTCGATATGGGGGTGCATGCCCATTATGGCCAGTTTATAGAAGCTTATCACAACCGCTTCAGCCCATTCGAGCAATGCTAGATATGCCAATGGGTGATCGCTTTCATACCATCAGCTTTGCTTATCCAACCGAGGCAGCTCGAGTGGGTATGCCTGCTCTAACAGAAGCCATAATGCTTTTTACAACTGATTATAATATGCTACCAAAGATAGCATATGATCAAACACCTCAACTAGATGTTGGCCATCAATGTACTGTATGTTCAAGATTAGATTGCAACTCTCGTAGGGCTTCATACCTGTTAAGTTAAAAATAAATTGCACCATTATTGATTTAGGTTAGGATAGTGTTTCACATCCTTTGGGGAGAAAGACGTGAAAAAAACGATAACAATCATTGAAGACGAACCATTTATCATAGAAGCACTGTCTTTTATTTTAGAAAAAGAAGGCTTTATAGTAAAATCAATTTCAGACGGCGCTAAAGCAATAGAATTTGTAAAAGACACCAATCCAGACCTTGTAATACTAGATATTATGCTTCCAAACGTAAGTGGTATGAAAATTCTTGAAGATATTCGGTCAACAAAATTAATAGCTGAATTACCTGTTTTAATGTTAACTGCCAAAGGACAAAAAAAAGATCGAAGAGCCGCTGAAGACGCTGGTGTAAATGAGTTTATGACAAAACCATTTGATAATGCTGAATTGATACAACAAATAAAACACATGTTAAAATTATGAATAAAAGTTCAAGTGCAGAACGTGATGTTAAAAGACGAAAGTTGCGTAAAATTACTGAACTTTCCCTCGGCATTCCAATTTTAGCTATTTGTTTACTTGTTTCTCCTTTATTAAATGGCTTCACTGGAAATTTAGAAAAGGTTAATTTCACATCTGTAATTTTTTATATATTTGGTGCGTGGGGAATATTTATAATATTAGCATTTATAATGGCAAAATTGCTTAAAAATGATCTGGATACTGATTAATGTTAAGCTCAAATGTAATTGTAATAATATGTTTGATATACGTTGGTTTTCTTTTCGCAGTTGCTGGGCTTGCTGAACGCCGCGCTCGTCAAAGTAAATTAGGCTTTTTACAATCGCCTTTGATTTATACTCTTTCTATCTCAGTCTACTGTACAGCCTGGACTTTTTATGGATCTGTGGGCTCTGCAGCTCTTAATGGATTTGAATTTTTAGCAATATATCTAGGGCCAACAATTGTATTTGTTGGTTGGTGGTGGTTTTTAAGAAAATTAGTGCGTATCGGTAGAACCCAAAGAATAACATCAATTGCTGATCTAATATCATCTCGCTACGGCAAAAGTAACACTCTAGGTGTAATTGTCACCTTGTTAGCAATTTTTGGCTCCACTCCTTATATAGCTCTTCAATTACAATCTTTAACATTAAGTTTTGCTGTTTTTACAGAAAATTCCAACACAGAGTATAGCTCCGCTATTGCAGCATTATTTATTGCAGCTGGACTTGCATTATTTACGATACTGTTTGGAACACGAAATTTGGATGCTAATGAAAGACATCATGGTGTTGTAACTGCTATTGCATTGGAGGCAATTGTTAAACTCGTTGCATTTATATCTGTAGGGATTTTTGTAGTGTGGGGGCTCAGTGATGGTCCATCTAGTATACTAAATCTTATGGAAAAAAATATTCCCGTTACGGATAAAGTTTTTTCACCAAGATGGGTAACTTTAACATTTTTGTCCGCTACAGCTATAATCTGTTTACCACGAATGTTTCAGGTCATTGTCGTTGAGAATAGCGCAGAAAAGCATCTAGCAACTGCAAGTTGGGCATTCCCACTTTACCTATTATTAATGTGTATTTTTGTTTTACCTATTGCAGCCACTGGATTAAATATCTTGCCTGAAGGATCTAATCCAGATTTATTTGTTTTAACAATTCCACTTGCAGAAAATCAAGGGATGTTAGCAGCTTTAGCATTTCTAGGCGGTTTTTCTTCCGCTACATCAATGGTAATTGTTGCAGCGATTGCATTATCAACCATGGCATCAAATCATATAGTTTTACCTTTGTGGCTTTATGCTGTTCAAAAAAGAAACCCTGAAAGTGACGATGTCCGAACAGTTCTTTTACGTTCAAGGCGTTTCAGTATTGCTTGTATTATTGGCTTTGGATATCTCTATTACATCCTTACGGGCGGCACCACAGCACTTGCTTCTATTGGATTGATTGCTTTTTTAGGAGTTGCACAAGTACTACCGGCTTTAATAGGTGCATTATTTTGGCGAAATGCAACTCGAAAGGGTGCTATTTTTGGAATCTCCACTGGTTTTATCATATGGGTTTATTCGTCTTTTCTACCAAGCTTTGGCGGTGAATTTATTCTCAGTTCTGATATATTAAATCATGGTCCATTTGGTATTTCTTTGCTTAGGCCTCAAGCTTTGTTTGGGATAAGCATTAATGACCCGTTAACACATGCAGTTTTTTGGTCTATTTTCTTAAACGCATTAGTTTTTATTATTATTTCTCTTACCTCCACGCCCTCTCCTCTTGAAAGATTGCAAGGACAAAAATTTATTAATGTTTATGGGCAAAAATCAAATATAAGATCCGTTGGAGATGGCGTTACTCCAGATGATTTATTCATACTGGCACAACGTATTCTAGGTAGAAAAGATGCTCAAATCCTGTTTGATAAGTTTTCAGATAAACAAGGCCAAAAAGGTTTGCCTGAAATAAATATAGAACTGATGGAGACATTGGAACAAAAATTTGCAGGCTCTGTTGGAGCCGCAACAGCTCACTCGATGATAACTCAAGCTGTAGGCAATCAATCAATAACTGTTGAAGACTTGATTGCAGTAGCAGATGAGACAGTTCAAGTAATTGAATATTCAGCACGGCTAGAGGAGCAATCAAAAGAATTAACAAAAGCAGCAAATGAACTTAGAATTGCCAATAATAAACTTACAAAATTAAGCACGCAAAAAGATGAATTTTTAAGTCATGTGAGTCATGAATTAAGAACACCAATGACTTCAATCCGATCCTTTTCAGAAATATTGCAATCAAATAAAGAATTAGAAAAAGATCAATTAAAATACTTTTCTACGATTATAAATGATGAGAGCAAACGTTTAACACGACTACTAGATGAGATATTAGATTTAAGCTTTTTAGAAAGTGGTCAAGTTAAACTGAACATTTCAAAAATAGAGTTAAATAATGTACTGGAAATTGCACTCCAATCAACGCAACAAACAATTTCAATCTCAAATGCAATATTAGAAACTAATATAGATTTAACTAAGACAGAGATTCAAACAGATGCTGACCGTTTATCTCAAGTCTTTATAAATTTAATTACTAATGCAATAAAATATAATGATAAAAATCAACCTTTAATAGAAATCAATTGTGAAAAAATTAATAATAAATTGTGTATTACTTTCCAAGATAATGGACCAGGTATACCCAAAGCTGAACGCGCCGTAATATTTGAAAAATTCACAAAATTATCCTCCACAGAAAATTCGAGTGGCGTTGGCCTTGGCCTTGCTATTAGTAAAGAAATTATGAAAAATTTAGGTGGGTCATTATTATGTTTGGAAAGTAAAGCTGGCGCTAAATTTCAAGTTCAGATACCATTAAATTAATTTTATTTTAAGGTATCTTATGTTTGCATTTCATAGAAGTTTGTTTTGACAGATCAAATATTTTTTATTTTGTTACTTTCCTCAATTTTTTTATTAGCAGGTATAATAAAGGGTGCAGCAGGTTTAGGTTTGCCAACAGCTGCAATGGGCTTAATGACTATTACAATCGCTCCAAGAATGGCAATTGCATTATTAATATTTCCTCTAATTTTTACAAATGCTTGGCAGATTTATCGTTCAGGAAATATATACCCAACGTTTAAAAAATATTTCACGTTTATTTTTATGTTAATAATATTTGTATGGCTAACAGTAAATAAAACAACCGAAGTAAGCGATAATATTTTAATAGGTTTTTTAGGCGCTTCAGTTTTATTATTTGTAATTGCAAACATTTTTAAAAATGCTCCATTTATTCCAATTCAGCATGACCAAAAAGCTCAGATTATATCTGGTTTTTTTGCTGGCGTTATGGGAGGGTTAACTTCTGTTTGGGCACCTCCATTGGCAATCTATTTATCGGCAAGACGCATACCAAAAGAAGAGTTTGTGCGTGTAAGTGGCTTAATATTTTTTATTGGCTCTATACCACTTCTGCTTGCCTATCTGGCACAAGGTCACTTAAATAAAGAATTATCAGTATTATCAATGTTTCTATTACTGCCTACATTTGTAGGTTTTTGGTTAGGTGAAAAAATTCGAAATAAAATGTCAGAAATAGTTTTCAAAAAATTTATTTTAGTTTTATTTCTGATTATGGGTTTAGATTTAATTCGCCGATCATATTTATATAATTAAACCTTAAAATTAAATGCTGAAATACTATTTTCTGCACCATCAAACATCATGGGCCTAGCAATAGGTGGTTCAGCCCTTTGAGCACAATGAGGCCGTTCACATAAACGACAGTTTTGACCAACATCCGCACGATCAACAGCACCCCCTGATGCATATATCATGTCAGTTATAAATTCAGCTTCACATGCTAGCATGATAGCAGTTTGGCGCATATTTTCGCCATAAGCTCCTCCACTTTGCTTAGTTGAACGGTTTAATGTGAAATATGCTTGGCCATCTGGACTTTCTACGATTTGAGTGAGGAGTTGTTGAGGTAGAGAAACTGCTTTAAATATCGATAGCTTTGGACACTGCCCACCAAATGTATTTTTTGGGTAACCCCTTGAACCTAATCTTCGAACTTTATTCCCTGCTTGATCGACTTCTTGAAGAAAGAATGGAATTCCTTCCATTTCCTTTCTACTTAAGGTGGTCATTCGATATGCAACTTCTCCAAAAGAAACATCAAATCTTTTTGCAATAGCCTCTACATCATATTTCATTCTCTGCGATGTTTGGAAAAAACGTTTATAAGGCAATAGCAAAGCCAAAGCCGCATAATTCATTAATTCAATTATACCAGCTTTAATTGCTTCAGGGGATTTCAGATTTAATCTCAATACTGCATTATCAATTTCACTACTCAACTCACAATTAACTAAATAACATGCAAGCTCAGTAACACGACCATACGAATTTAGTCTGTCTGATATAAATAATCGCATTGAATGCTTATCAAACCTTCGTGTCCATTCTGGCATTGTATTTATTGGAAGTGTTTGCACTGTAATACGATGGTTTTTTAATAGCCTATCCTGAAGGGCCGCAAACATACCGCTGCCTAAGTCTAATTCTGACGTTAATTTTTCAGCTGCACGATCCAAATTATCATAGTAATTATCTCTACTTTCCATTGCACTCTGAACTAAGTCTGTCGGTAAAGCAGTTTGGCTAACATCTAGTCCTTCCGTCATGCCTGCATTAAGCTCTGAAAGTCTTTGTAAGGCTTGCCTATATCCCTCATGCAGCTTTTTAATACCACTTGCAACATTTGGCGCTATGTCGGCAACTTCGAAAAGCTCTTCATATCCAGGTAATTCTCCTTGAAGTAAAGAATCAGAGAATACTTCTTTAAGAGCAGATACAGTTCCATCTGCATCTCCCTCTAATTCTTCAGGGGATATATTATAAGTTTTTGATAGTTTCAGTATTAATTGAACCGTAATAGGGCGTTGATTTCGTTCTATTAAGTTCAAATAGCTTGGAGAGATATTTAATTCATTTGCCATAGCACTTTGACTTAATCCAATCGAATTTCGGATTTTTTTAATTCTTGGCCCAGCAAATATTTTCTGAATATTCATTTTACAATCTTTACAATCTTTACAATTTTACAAAGTATTTTTTACAATTTATTACAACATTACTTTAAATATTCAAGTAAATTCCATTATTATATGGAAATAATTTGTAAATAAATCCACAAGTAAATTAGAAGTTTATGAATATGATCTATTTTATCTATGAATTACTAGAAAACTTAGTAATTTTTTTACAAAGGGGAAAGCAATGGCATACGACGGGACATCACTTGATACTATAAACAATTTAAAATCTGAAAATGGTTCTTCATGGGATGCTATTAATCCAGAGCATGTTCAACGCATGAGAATGCAAAACCGATTTAGAACAGGTTTAGAAATTGCTCAATACACTGCAGATATCATGAGAGAAGACATGGCTGCATACGACGCAGATAGCTCACAATACACACAATCCCTTGGATGTTGGCATGGCTTTATAGGTCAACAAAAAATGATTGCTATAAAAAAACATTTTGGGACAACTAAACGTAAGTACCTATATTTATCAGGTTGGATGATAGCAGCTCTAAGATCTGAATTTGGCCCATTACCTGATCAATCAATGCACGAAAAAACATCTGTTCCCGCCTTAATTGAGGAGCTTTATACTTTTTTAAGACAAGCAGATGCACGTGAATTAGGTGGATTGTTTCGAGAGCTAGACGCAGCTCCAGATGCTGCCACAAGATCGCATGTACAATCAAAAATTGATAATTACGAAACACATGTAGTTCCAATAATTGCAGATATCGATGCAGGATTTGGAAATCCTGAAGCTACATATTTACTTGCCAAGAAAATGATTGAAGCAGGTGCTTGCGCTCTACAAATAGAGAACCAAGTTTCAGATGAAAAACAATGTGGCCATCAAGACGGTAAAGTTACTGTTCCTCATGAAGATTTCTTACAAAAAATTCGCGCTTGCCGTCATGCATTCTTAGAGCTTGGCATTGATAATGGCATAATTGTTGCACGTACTGATAGCCTTGGGGCAGGCCTAACAAAACAAATAGCAGTAACTAAAGAGCCTGGTGACTTAGGTGATCAATATAACAGCTTCCTTGATTGCGATGAGGTAACACTAGACACAATGGGTAATGGCGATGTTGTAATCAAACAAGATGGCAAACTTATGCGTCCAAAACGTTTACCATCTAATCTTTTCCAATTTAAAGAAGGTACTGGTGTAGATCGTTGTGTTTTAGACTCAATAACTTCATTGCAAAATGGAGCTGATATGATCTGGATAGAAACAGAAAAACCACATATTGGCCAAATTGGCGAAATGATAAACCGAGTTAAGCAAACTGTTCCAAATGCCAAATTAGTTTATAATAATTCACCATCATTTAACTGGACTTTAAATTTCCGCCAGCAAGTATATGACACCTGGCAGGAAGATGGCGTAGACGTTTCTGCATATGAACGTGCAAACTTGATGTCAGTTGATTATGATGAAACAGATTTATCAATTGCCGCTGATGAAAAAATCAAAACTTTCCAAGCTGATGCAGCAAGAGATGCTGGCATATTCCATCACCTCATTACTCTGCCAACATACCATACAGCTGCATTATCAACAGATAACTTAGCTAAAGAGTATTTTGGTTCAGAGGGAATGTTAGGTTACGTGTCAGGCGTTCAACGCAAAGAAATTCGCCAAGGCATAGCCTGTGTTAAACACCAAAATATGTCAGGATCTGATCTTGGCGATGATCATAAAGAATACTTTGCAGGTGAAGCAGCATTAAAAGCAGCCGGTGAAGACAACACTATGAACCAATTCAACTAAGGAGAGATATTATGACTGCACAAATAAAGGCCGTAGAACCAACTACATCTGAAAAAATTGATCAAGCAGATCAAGCAATCCGAATGTTAGCTAATGATTTGCACCGCTTAAACCAATCAGTAGCACGCGCTGTAGAAGCTGGCGTAACGGTTGAGCTAATCAGATCAAGCCGTCATCACAATGGAGATGGCAACTGGGGAGATCTTCTAATCCCAGTGATCACGAAAAAGGGATAATCCCCTTGTTGGGCGAGGAATCATAACACCCAAACCCAAAAAGCCCCAGTTTATTACTGGGGCTTTATTTTTTGATGATAGATTAGATTTAATAAAAGTTAATTTAAATCAAACGCGTGTGGTAAAAGTTCAGAAATAGTTAAAATTTTATAATCACCATTCTTATTTGAGCAAATTACCGGAAGATTTTGACCAAACTCCCAAATTACCTGTCTACAAATACCACAAGGAGTAACCATAGTATCCGTTAAGTTGGTTACACATATTGCTTCAATATTTAATTTTCCTTTTGCAGCTCCTGTACTTATAGCTGTTCTTTCAGCACATATAGTTGCGCCAAAAGATGCGTTTTCAATATTACACCCTACTTCAATTGTACCATCCTTATAAAGTATACTCGCTCCAACTTGGAAATTTGAATATGGTACGTGAGCATTAGACATTACAGACGTAGCTGCTTCCAATAGTTTATTAATAGTTTGTTTGTCTAACATATTAAAAATATACCTTTTATATTTATTGCTATTTTTTATAGGGAACGCCTATAGCCGAAGGAGGACTAGGTCTCCCAATAAATCCTGATAACAAAATGATAGTCATTATATAGGGCAATGCAGACATTAATTGCGCAGGCACTTCACCAATCAATGGTAAGTCTATATCTTGTAATCGTGAAGTAATTGCATCTAAGAAGCCAAACATTAAGCATGCCCAAAAAGCTCGAATAGGCCGCCAATTTCCAAAAATTACTGCGGCTAAAGCTATGTAGCCTTTTCCGGCTGACATCTCACGAACAAAATTTGCACCATGAGAAATTGAAAGGTATGCCCCTGCTATTCCACAAAATACACCACCTACAATAAGCGCTCGGTAACGTAACCAAGTAACAGACACACCAGCGCTATCAACAGCTATTGGAGATTCCCCTACTGCTCGCAAACGAAGGCCGAAACGACTTTTATATAATATAAATGAGGCTATTGGAACGCAAAGCAAGGCTACATAAACTAACAAACTATGTCCACTTATTAACTCTCTATAAATTGCTCCAATAACTGGTACATTATCTAAAGCATCAACAAACCAAAGCTCTATGGGTCTAAATCTTTCTCCAGAACTTAGTGTTGGTGTTTGACCACCTCGTTTAAATATCGCAATACCCAAAATAACGGTAAGTCCAGATGCTAAAAAATTAATCGCCACACCACTTACAACTTGATCACCTCTATGGGTAATACAGGCAAATCCATGAAGCAAAGACATCAATACTGATGCACTAATTGCACCTATTAAACCTAGCCATACGGAACCAGTTAAACTTGCAATGGTTGCAGCCACAAAAGCACCAGATAATAATTTACCTTCAAGGGATATATCAACTATTCCAGATCGTTCAGAAAAAATTCCTGCCATCGCACAAAGCATTAGAGGAGTTGCAACTCTAAGTGTGGCATCTAGAGCCCACAACGTTTGATAAAAAAAATCAATCATCATTGGCTCCATTCTTTGTTATTCGGCTGAATACTTTAGAAAGTGCTGGATTAAACATGTATGCTAATGCCCCGGAAAATAAAATAATCATCCCCTGAATAAGTAAGACCATATCTCGTGTAATAGATTGAAATTCAAAATCTAACTCAGCTCCACCTTGAAACAATGCTCCAAATAGTAAACTTGCGAAAAATATACCAACAGGATGATTCCGCCCCATCAATGCAACAGCAATTCCTGTAAAGCCATATCCAGCAGTAAAATTTAATATAGCTCTGTGTTGAACACCCATAACTTCGTTAACAGCGAGTAACCCAGCAAATGCACCTGATATTGTCATAGTGATAATAATAATTTTTGGTACATTAATCCCTGCATAATTTGCAGCATCTTGATTTTTGCCAACAGCTCGAATTTCGTAGCCTAATCTAGTTTTCCAAATTAATACCCAAAAAACAAACAATGCAAGCAGTGCCAATACAAAAGATAGATTTAATGGAGATGACGCTATATCAACCCCAAATAAACCAAGAAATGTTTCAAATGAAGCGAGTTGTGCACTTTCAGGAATCAAATCTGATTGTGGAGATTGTTGTCCTAATTGGATTAGTGGACCTGCAAGCAAATAGACCATTAAAGAAGAAGCTAAAAAATTAAACATTATAGTTGTAATAACTACATGACTGCCTCTTTTAGCTTGTAAATATCCAGGAATGAAAGCCCAAGCAGCTCCTACCATTGCAGAACATATTATACATAATAAAACAACAAATACTGCTGGGAGAAACGGTGCAAATAATGCAGTTGCTAATAAGATACCCAAGCTACCAACATAAGCCTGACCCTCACCACCTATATTAAATAGCTTAGCATGAAATGCGGTGGCAACAGCCAATCCTGTAAATATAAAATTGGTCGTATAGTATAGGGTATAGCCAAGACTTCCTGGATAAATAAATGCACCTTTAAGCATAACTAACAATGCTTCCCAAGGATTTTCACCAATAATATATACAACAATTCCACAAACAAAAAATGCAGTACATAAGTTTATAAATGGTAAAAGAATTAAATCTGCCCACCGTGGTAAAGGTTTCATAACACTCAATTTGAGGCCTCCTCTGAAATACCTGCCATCATAAGGCCTAAGTCTTTCGGATTGGCATCATCACCATTAACAGTTGATACTTCTTGCCCTTTATTCATAACCAATATTCTATCTGATAAGCCCATGATTTCATCCAATTCAACAGATATCAAAATGATTGCACATCCTTGATCTCTTAATTGTATTAATTGTTTATGAATAAATTCAATTGCTCCAACATCAACGCCTCTTGTTGGTTCACCAACAATTAGAAGTTTTGGATTTTTGTAAAGCTCTCTAGCCACAACAATTTTTTGCTGATTTCCTCCAGAGAAACTACTTGCTAATAATTTTGGATTCCTTGGGCGAATATCATATTCATCCATTCTATCAGCCGTATGCTTTAACATATGGTTTTTATCTAATAATTTCTTTTCACCAGTCATTTCTGTATTATGAAAACCCAGAACCATATTTTCATATGCTTCAAATCCCAGTATTAACCCATGTTTGTGTCTGTCTTCTGGAATGTGGCCAATTGCATTTTCTCTCATTGTAAACGGTGATACCTTAGTTTCATGATCAATTTTTTTGCCAAGTATTTCGAAATAGCCTTCATCAGGCTTTCTCATTCCAGCTAAGATTTCCATTAAAGGTGTTTGACCATTTCCTGATACTCCTGCCACACCAAGTATTTCCCCCGACTTAACTTGGAATGTTAGATTATCTAAAACTTTATGACCACGTGACGAGTAGCAGCCCAAATTTCTTACATTTAAAGCTATTTCTTTTGGTTTTGCTTTTGGTTTTTCAACATTTAATAAAACTTTTCGACCAACCATTAATTCGGCCAATTCTTGTGGATTTGTATCACTTGTTTTTCGATGGCCCACCATTTCACCACCACGCATTATTGATACGTTGTCAGTTATTGCCATAATTTCAGCTAACTTATGGGTAATTAATAAGACAGTAACACCATTCTCTCTTAACTTATCTAAAATTTCAAAAAGTTGTGTTGCCTCTTGAGGCGTAAGAACACCTGTTGGCTCATCTAATATTAATATTTTTGCTCCACCTTTTAAGGCCTTTAGAATTTCCACGCGTTGACGCATTCCAACATTCAAGTCACTTACCAAAACGTATGGATCAACTTCCATATCAAATGTTTGGCCCAATTCTTTTAACTTGTTTGCGGTTGATATCCTACCTTTGCTAAGAAGTGCGCCACCTTCTGAACCCAGCATTACATTTTCTAAAACTGTGAACCTAGGAATAAGCATAAAATGTTGATGAACCATCCCTATTCCCAATGATAGTGCATCTGCGCTGCTTTTAATCTTTACTCTGGCACCGTTAACAAGCATTTCACCAGAATTAGCACGGTGTAAACCATACAGAATATTCATTAATGTTGATTTACCAGCTCCATTTTCACCAATAATTCCATGAATTGTTCCAGCTTCAATTTGCAAATCTATATTCTTATTAGCCTCAACTAATCCAAAAGATTTACTTATTTTTTGTAATTCCAGAATATAACAAGCGGTGTCACCACCGCTTGTTTTTATTGATTTATTAATCATCATCTTAGACGGTGATTACATTGTGCATGTGTTATCAGATCGGTAATCATGAACATCGATTTCACCAGAAATGATTTTTGCAGACGCTGAATCAAGAGCTGCCTTCATATCATCTGAAATCAAGCTTGCATTGTGCTCATCTAATGACCAGCCAACACCATCTTCAGCTAAACCAAGCGTTTGCACACCAACATTGAAATCACCTGATAGGCCATCTTTCATTGTATTGTATGCAGCAACATCAACACGCTTCAACATGGAAGTTAATATTGATCCTGGAGCTAAATGGTTTTGGTTTGAATCAACACCAATTGCTAATTTGCCTGCGTCAACTGCTGCTGAAATAACTCCAGCTCCTGTTCCGCCTGCAGCTTGATAAACAACATCCGCACCACGGTCGATTTGACTCTGTGTAAGTTCAGAACCTTTTGCAGGGTCATTCCATGCAGCAGGAGTTGTACCTGTCATGTTACTTAAAACAGTTGCTCCTGAATTTACAGCCATAACGCCTTGCTCATATCCACATTGAAATGCTCTAATTAGGGGAATGTCCATACCACCAACGAAGCCGACTGTTCCAGTTTTAGACGCCATAGCTGCTGCCATGCCTACTAAATAAGAACCTTCTTCTTCTTTAAAAGTATATTGACGTAAGTTTGGTCTATCCAACCAATTAACATCAATAATTGAGAACATTTTGTCTGGATTTGCAGCTGCAACTTTATCAATAGCATCAGCTTGAGCAAAACCAACGCCCAAAACTAGTGTAGCACCACGTTGTATCATTTTTTCCATTGCTTGCTGGCGTTGAGCTTCATTTGTGACTTCAAATTCCATCACAGCTATTCCAGTTTCGTCAGTGAAACGTTTAATACCGTTGTATACACCTTCATTAAATGACTTATCGAATTTACCACCCATGTCGTAAATTACTGCTGGTTTAAAATCAGCAAAAGCCAAAGATCCCATTAAACTCATGATGGCAGCCATCATAATTAAATAGATTTTCTTCATTGTACTCTCCTTGTTATGTGCAGATGCACTATTTATAATAGCAAACAACAGCGTTTGCATACTTATTTCAACCCAATTTCTTTTAATCGTTCATTTAAAAACTCTTCCGCAGTCATCTTATCTAGCAAAACATCAGGACGAGGATGAACAAAAAGAGGCATTGAATAACGTGATCTATTTTCTTGCATAGGGGGATTTACTACACGGTGGGGTGTTGACGGATAGTGGCCTTTACTAGCCATTGCCAACATATCTCCTGAATTTACTGTAATATATCCTGGCTTACATGGAACATCATGCCAATTACCATTAACATCTTTTGCCTGAAGGCCAGGCTCAGTTCCTGTTACTAGAAGTGTTATAAGATTTATATCCTCGTGCGCTGCTGCGCGAACTTCTCCTGGCTCTACGTTATCTGGCAATGGAGGATAGTGAATAATGCGCAGCAAATTCATATCACTACCATTAATCATATTTTCTAACGGTTCAGAAAAACTTACATGGCCATTAGATTCTTGATCCAGCCATCCTAATAAGGTTGAGCCCATTTTAATTAGTTTTTCTTGAAATTCACGTGTTTCTTTTTCAGCAATTTCAGGTAGTGATTTATTCTGATATGCATGAAAAAATTCTTTAAGATCTTTATTAGCACTTCCTTTTGCATTTTCAGACTTATAGCCAAAATAACCTGCAGACTCACCTGGTTGCACAGCAAATTTTGGACCTTCATTGCTTGCAAAGAAATCAGTCCAAACACCATACATTCGATCAATTTCATCCGCATTGATATTATGATCTTTTATGATAGCAAATCCAGTTTCACGAAAAGACTTCGCAAATTTCGCTGGTGCATCTACTTCATCTAATCCAATTGCTAATATTTCAAATTCAGCCATTTAATAAGCTCCTTAAAATCCAGTTTTAATAGTATCAAAAAATATTTTCTTCACTGCGTCAACATCTACTTCTACAGCAACTTTTGCTAATCTACGATTATTATCTTTACTAATTCTTGTTTCACCTATTTTTGAAGGCTCTAAGCATACTTCAATTGGGTGATATTCGTATGTAAATAATTCAGGATATATCGTAGCAATAACTGTGATTGGATCATGCATCTGACAGCCGTTTATTCCAGCTGCTTCTTTATAAAATTTAATGTAAAAATCTGTTGCTTGCTCTAAAAAACCACCAATAATAGGTGCTTTGTTTACTAATGCAGAAAATTCAGTATGTGCACATATAACTTTCTGTGTAACATCAAGACCAATAACCGTAACCTCCCAATCAGCTGAAAACACTTCATCAGCTGCATGTGGGTCGTTCCAAATATTTGCTTCTGCAAAATCCGTTACATTACCACCCGAAAATACCCCACCTCCCATGATGACAACTGATTTTACCTTTGAAACAATCGTAGGATCATATCGTAATGCCATGGCAATATTCGTAAGTGGTCCAACTGGGCATAATATTATTTCACCAACATTAGCGTTTATTAGTTCACAAATATATTTATCTGCAGGGATATTAATTTCTTTTGCGTTTGGTGTTCTGGCTGGGATATCTCCAAAGCCTTCATCACCATGTACGTAATCTGAAACTGGATTTGGTGTCTGCACTAATGGCTTTGGAAAGCCTCGTGAAACTGGAATATTTTGTTCTAAAATTTCAGCTAAAACCATTGCATTACGTGTCGCATTATCCAAAGTTACATTTCCAAAAACACTTGTCAAAGCAACCAAATCTAATTTATTTGATAAGCCAGCAAAAAATATTGCCATAGCATCATCAATTCCAGGATCGGTATCTATTATTATTTTTTGGACGTTCATACTATTTTCTCATTTAAAAATTCTTCGACTTCCTCGAATTTTGGAATTGCTTTAGCTGCACCAATTCGAGTGATTTGAATAGATGATGCGGCAGCTGCATATTCTAGTGATTTTTCAATACTATAGCCATTGTCATGGCATGCTATAAATGAGCCTAAAAAAGTATCTCCTGCCCCTGTGGTATCTATTGGTACAGTGGAAAAACTAGATTGTTTGTATACTTTACCTTCAGTGTGCAATTCAGCTCCACGTGAGCCCAAAGTAACTAATATCATCCTGATATCAAGTTCAAAAACATTTTTATCAGACGATTCTTGGAGCTCTTTAAGTTCTGTTTCGTTCATAGCCAAGAGATCTACATAAGGTAGTATTTGCTGAGCATGCTCAGCATTAAACGGTGCAGCACTATAACAAACCTTAAAGCCTAATTCCTTAGCCTTAGTTGCAATTTCAATAGATAAATTAATTTCATTTTGTAATACAATCCAAGAATCTTTTGATGCAAAGTTTTCTAAAATTTCAAAACATTGTGATTTACTAAATTGATTATTTGCCCCAGCATGGATGATTATTTCATTTTCACCTGAATTATCAACAAAAATAATTGCATGACCCGTTGGCCCATAGCATTTAGAAATAAAATCTGTTTTCATTTCCATTTTTGATATTTGATTTAATATCCATTCATCATCACCAATATACCCAATATGCTTAACCTTACCATTCGCTTGATGAATTGCTACAGATTGGTTAATTCCTTTTCCACCGAGAATCTTCTCGTAGGATTGCGATGAAATGGTTTCACCCGCTTGGGGAAACCGATTTACTCTGTAAACATTATCAATGTTAATAGATCCAAAGTTTAGTATCATTAAGCACCTTTAACAGTTATTATTTTTATATATAGACCTGCCTAAAGTCTAAATTATTATCATAAAGAATTTAAGATAACACCAAAAGAAAAGTTTATCAAATGGTAAAATTTTTTATTAATAAATGAATACTATTTAATTTTGATCCAAACATAGCATTTGTACGTAAAAATAACATGATGAAAATAAACCATACTTTGGGATATATAATAATGCTAGGCTTATCATTTTCCCCTGTTTTTTCTGCAAATAAAGCATTTGCTGAAATTCCATATACTACATTTGATTCAATAGATGGCGGAGAGATCAACACAGCTGACTGGATTGGTAAGCCATATTTAATTGTAAATACTGCTTCAATGTGTGGCTTTACCAGACAATATGCACCATTGCAGAAACTATACGATCGCTTTCACGAACAAGGTCTTCAAATGATTGCTGTACCATCGGACGACTTTAATCAGGAATTAGACACAGATCAGGAAGTAAAAACTTTTTGTGAAATAAACTATGGAATAGACATGCCGATGAGTACCACAACAAGTGTAAAGGGTGAAAATGCTCATCCATTCTTCAAGGCATTAAAAGATAAAGCTGGTTTTGTACCATCTTGGAACTTTAATAAAGTATTAATTGACTCAAATGGTGATCTAGCTGCGACTTGGGGATCTACAACAAATCCAATGTCTGCAAAGATTGTATCCTGTCTCTTATACACATCTGACGCTGCCGACGAA
>OJEY01000005.1_pt1 | contig 114020 bp, 109 predicted proteins | sample 1593981 | NCBI WGS metagenome assembly OJEY01 (sample SAMN05416706, study PRJEB24817) | seawater metagenome | isolation source: Sea water | place: Canada:Atlantic | collected 2013-07 | reverse complement strand
ATTCGCCTTAGTCTCGTGGGCTCGGAGATGTGTATAAGAGACAGGAATAACAGCCGGTCCTCGCAAAATCGCGACGATTGATGCCTTAGTAAGCGTGCGGGCGCAGGTATCGCCAAGAGTCTTTCCGGCAAAAGCTGAGCTAGCGCTCAAAATAATCTGTTCGGTGAACAACCCTGTGGACTTGTCGCCAAGATTTGCGAACTGCCCCAACACCAACGATGTTCCCAAAACTTCGGAGAGAGCCACGGCTTCATCGTCACTGAGATGAATAGAGTCGCTGCAAGAATCCGGGTCTTTTGGGTCAAAGAGGGCTAATTCGCGGTCCCCGCCGCGGTGGGAAATCACTCCCAAACGCCTCCCTGTGCTGGTAACCACATCGTGACGAGTTCCGATGCCGGGAAGATCAACTTTTTCTATGCGAACGCTCACCCTGCGAGGCTACCAGCCTCACAGGGCTGGTGTTAGGGAGTGCCCGCTCGTCGAGCAATCAATCCTCGCCACCACTCGCGAAGTCGAGACACCCAGGGAATTCAGGGGCAACTCCCAGGGGGTATTTATCCACACTCGGTGGTGTCGTAAAGCTGAGTGAACAACCAGTTCACTATGCTCCTACAAGTAATTACAGGTGAAAAAGTGAGCGCACTCGGACGTAACAGCCGTCGCGGTCGGGCCGAGAAATGCAGAAATGAATGATTCCCCACGGAATCGAAAGGGTGTGACCACCATTAGCGCCAAAGAAAAACAACTCCTCTCCACGGCATCAGCCCCCATCCGCGTTGAGCCTGTGCAGGCGCGCAGCACCGCCAGAGTCAACGCGCTCTTGGATGCAGCGTCCGAAACCATGCATGATTTGGGCTACGAACAGCTCACGACCGCGATGGTCGCTGACCGCGCAGGTGCCTCGATAGGGACGGTTTACCGCTACTTCCCCGATCGCATTGCTGTCTTGCAATCGGTGGCTTCCCGAAACCTCGATCGTGCTCTCAACGTTCTCAAGGCTTCTCTCCGTGACGGTGGTTCCTCAACGCTCGAGGGGTCTCTCGATGTCGCTGTCGATGCCCTCGTTGAGGTTTTCCGCACCGAAAAAGGCTTCCGGTCGCTCCGAGTGGGTGACGTATTGGATATTCGCCCCGTAGCGAGTGCCCGGGGCGGTAACGCTGAAATCGCTAGGGTTATCCGCGAAGATTTGGAACAACGCCAAGGCGTGTTGTTGGATTCCAACGCTCGTCTTGCCGTGGAAACTGCGATAGATGTTGCGGATGCGCTTCTAGGCCGTGCTTTCTTGCACAGCGACCGCGGGGAAACCTCCCTGATCGCGGAAGCAAAGCGCGTTTCCATGCTTGCCGTCAGTGGGGTTACTCACTAAGCGCAGCCTCCAGCATGTGTGGGTGAAAAAGGCTTCTAGCAGGAACAACAGCATCACAGCCCTGTGGCTTATGGCCGCCGGGCTGTCTTGTTTACCGGGGATCTTCGCTGACGTTCTTTACTTGCTGCTCCACCGCTTCCACCACGTCTTGGGAGTCAGCAAACCGGTGAAGAACATTCTTGATCACGGCCACCAGCACGATTGATACGGTGACAATGGCGATAAAGACCCACCCGGCCGAAGAAAAAGACGTTTGCAGTTCGCGGTATGTGCCGGCCGCGCCTGAGCCGATGGACACGTAGAGGAAAGCCCATATGGTGCAGGCCGGAATTGTCCAAATCATGAAGGACCGATAGCGCATTGCTGTCGTTCCCGCCGTGAGCGGAATGACCGAGTGAAAAACGGGGAGAAAGCGCGAGATGAAAACGGCAATTCCTCCTCTTCGCTGAACAAAGCGATCGGCTTTGGCCCAGCGTTTCTCGCCTACTTGTCGGCCTAACCAACTCGAGCGAAGCCTTGGACCAAAAAGGCGCCCCAAGCTAAATCCGATGGATTCGCCTGCCAGCGCCCCCAGCACGACCGCAAGCACCGTGAAAAGGTATGAAGCGAGGGTTGTAACGCCGGTGCTGGAGACCAGCACGATCGTGTCACCTGGCACTACTAGACCGACCAAGATGCTCGTTTCCAGCAACACGGCGACCCCGGTGACGAGGACCCGCCATACCGGCGGCACGCCCTCAACCCAGGAGAGTATGGCGTCAAGGACTTCATTCATTAGCGGGAGTCTATGCGGTGAAGTGTGGGGATTCTCCGGGGTTGACGTGCCTGATTGATTGGGCAAGCGCCTGCCACTTCTCTTGCCACGCCGTGGCTCGGGGGTTACTAGTGCGAAGAGGGGGCCCCGAGACGAAGGAAGTGGCGAGTCTGATTCCGTGGAGAGCACTCACCACCCAGACCTCGGCGCCCGCGAGGTCCGCAACGCTCAGGCGTCGTTCGCGGACCACCACCGCTTCGGCGCGGGCGATTTCGGCAAGGAGCCCCTCGGTGACGCTGGGCAGGCGGGGTGAGTCGTAAGCAACGACCGTGAGCGAATTATCATCTGCCTCCCACACCATGAGGCTGCTGTAAGCACCCTCAATAATTCTGTCGCGCTCGTCCACAATGATGGCTTCATCAGCACCGATAAGTGCGCATTCTTCGCGAAGCGCCATCAATGCCGCAAGGTCGGGACCCTTCACGAGAGGGTTTTTTCGTGGATCATCCGGGGCCCTGGCGAGGATGACTTCGGCGCTTGCCGGGGGAGCGGTGCGCTCGTGATAGCGAAGGATGGCACTTTCGGGGGAGCCCACAGCCTCAATTCGGGGAAACCATTCACCCTCGATGGGTAAGCGCTCAAGAACGGCATCAACATACTGGGCGACCTGAACCCTGGCAAGGGTGGTGTTCTGGAGAACACTGGTGGTGAATCTCTGGAGGTGGCGCTCCAGGCCCACCACAGTGCCCTCGCGTACCCTCCAGGAATCAGCCACGAGGGTTGCGATGCCCGGCGGGGAGGGGAGCGACAGCACCTGGAGCCCCTGGGGGGTGAACTCATAGACCGCGGCGCTCATAAGCTAAGGCTATGACGACCGGGGTTCTTCGGCACACTCTGCCCTTTACGCGAGACCCGGAGCGGGCTTTCTTGTCCTTGGATTCTGGAGCCCCCGTTGCGCTGTGGCTGGATGAACATGGGGATCGTGGCCGAGGTGTGAGCTACCTAGCGTTTCCCGACGACATGGAGCTGGGTGATCCTTTCGGCGAATCTGTGAGAGCACTCCAGAGCGCACACTCTCTCGCATCGAATGTGAGCGCCGAGGGGGCGCCACTGGGGGTGTTCTTGGTCCTTCCCTATGAAGCTGGAAGCGCCGTGGGAAGGCGTGGCGCGGAGGGCGGGGCGCTACCGAAGGCTTTGTGGGTTGATCGTGTGGTGGAAATTGACCATGCTTCCCACACCATCACACTCTTAGCGCTGGGTGATTCCTGGGCTGGTGAGTTGGAGCAGTGGAAAGCGTCCACGGAACAGGCTTTGGCCAAGGGGTCAGATGTTCCCTCTCCAATACCAGGAGACGTTGGCCGCATGGTGTGGCGAGATTCCCCAGAGACGTATCGCACAATGATCGAGGGTGCCCATCGCGCTATTCGAGAAGGCGATGCCTACCAGCTCTGTGTCACCACCCAGCTGGGCTTAGAGGGCACGGTTGACCCCGTCGCTTTGCACCGGGTTATGCGATCGGTGAGCCCCACCCACCACCAAGCGCTGATCCGGCTGGGTGAGATCACTCTCGTCTCGGCCTCGCCAGAAACCTTTTTAGATATTTCGCCCCAAGGCAAGGTTGTCACCAAACCGATTAAGGGCACGCGCCCTCGAGGTGCGACTCGCGAGGAGGATGTTCGTCTGGCCGAGGAACTCGTGTCCAGTGAGAAAGAACGCGCTGAGAATTTGATGATTGTTGACCTCATGCGCAATGATCTGTCCAAAGTTTGCGAGGTGGGCTCCATCCATGTGCCCGAGCTCTGTGTCCTGGAGACCTATTCGAGCGTCCATCAACTTGTCAGCACCGTCACCGGCCAGTTGGCGCGAGGCGCCGACGTCTGGGAGGTCATTGAAGCAAGCTTTCCCGCTGGCTCGATGACCGGTGCGCCGAAAATTCGGGCGATGGAGGTGTTGGCAGAGATGGAATCGGGCCCCAGGGGCTATTACTCGGGGATTTATGGTGTGTGGCGAATAGATGGGTCGGCGACACTGGGGATGACCATTCGCACCGCCATCGTGTCGAAAAACTCCCTTTCGCTTGGTGTCGGCGGGGGGATCACCGCACTGAGCGACCCGGATGATGAAATTCGTGAAGTAGGAATCAAGGCCGCAGCTTTCCTTCAGGCACTGGGGGTCTCACAGGGTGACTATTCTTGACAGGTGATGACAACCCCCGAGAGCCCGCATTCAGAGAACGAAGGGGCCTACAACTTCGCGGCCCTCGAGGCAAAGTGGGCGGCGTATTGGGAAGAGCACCAGCCCTTCACCATTGATGACACGGATTCTTCGAAGCCTCGTAAGTACATCCTGGACATGTTCCCTTACCCTTCGGGCGATCTTCACATGGGCCACGCTGAGGTGTATGCCCTAGGCGACATCGTCGCCAGGTATTGGCGTTTACAAGGTTTTCAGGTTCTCCACCCCATCGGCTGGGATTCCTTCGGGCTTCCCGCCGAAAATGCCGCGATTCAGCGCGGCGTGGATCCCAAAGAGTGGACCTATTCCAACATCGAGCAGCAAAAAACTTCGATGAAGCGTTACGCGGCTTCCTTTGACTGGAGTCGCGTTCTCCACACCTCGGACCCGGAGTATTACCACTGGAACCAGTGGCTGTTTTTGACCCTGTACGACAAGGGTTTGGCGTACCGCAAAGACTCGTGGGTGAACTGGGACCCCATCGACCAGACCGTTCTTGCCAACGAGCAAGTATTGCCAGATGGCACCTCGGATCGCAGTGGGGCCGTGGTGGTGAAGAAGAAACTCACCCAGTGGTATTTCAAAATCACTGATTATGCTGACCGGCTCCTCGATGACCTCAACCAACTGGAGGGTCGCTGGCCTTCCAAAGTCTTGGCCATGCAACGCAACTGGATTGGCCGCTCCGAGGGGGCTGAAGTCGACTTTGTGATTGAGGGTCGCCCGACCCCGGTCACCATTTTCACGACCCGGCCCGACACCCTTTTTGGGGCCACCTTTATGGTTGTGGCACCCGACTCTGACTTGGCAGCAGAACTGGTTGCCGATGCCAGCGCGGCAGTCAAAGAACAGTTTGCGCACTACCTGGAAGCCACCCAGCGCATCACCGAAATTGATCGACAAGATGCTGGTCGAACCAAGACCGGGGTGTTTCTCGAGCGCTATGGCATTAACCCCGTCAATGGCGAACGTCTTCCGATGTGGGCTTCGGACTATGTCCTAGCTGATTATGGAACCGGCGCAATTATGGCCGTTCCTGCTCATGATCAAAGGGACCTTGATTTTGCGCGGGTGTTTGATCTGCCCGTGCGGGTTGTCCTGGACACCAATGCGCCGGTAACCGGTGCCATCCCCGTGGTGACCGACGAAATGTTGGAATCTGGCGATATTCCTGCCCTTGATCCTCGTGCCACGGGGGAAGCGCTCTCGGGCAATGGACGCATGATTAATTCGGGCCCCCTCGATGGGTTGAGCAAAGATCATGCCATTGGCAGAATTCTTGATCTTCTCGAAGAAACCGGTGGGGGGCGACGGGCGAAGACCTATCGGTTGCGGGATTGGTTGATCTCACGTCAACGATTCTGGGGGACGCCAATCCCTATCCTGTATGACTCCTCGGGTGCAGAGGTTCCTGTGGGGCTTGAGGACCTTCCTGTCCGGCTTCCCGAAAGCGAGGGCCTCGACCTGAAGCCCAAGGGAACCTCTCCGCTCGGGGCCGCCACAGAGTGGTCAACGGTCGAGAAGGACGGGGAAACCTTCACCAGGGACCCTGACACGATGGACACCTTTGTCGACAGCTCGTGGTACTACCTCCGTTTCTTGAGCCCTAAAGATGACTCCCAGGCTTTTGACAAGAAAAAGGTTGAGGCATGGGCTCCGGTGGATCAGTATGTCGGCGGCGTCGAGCACGCCATTTTGCATTTGTTGTATGCGCGTTTCATCACCAAGGTGCTTTTTGATCTCGGGCACGTATCGTTCACCGAGCCTTTTACCTCACTCCTGAATCAGGGGATGGTCATCTTGGATGGCGCGAAGATGAGCAAGTCCAAAGGCAACGTCGTCTATTTCAGTGAAGAGCTCGATGCTTATGGTGTCGACGCTGTGCGCTTGACGATGGCGTTTGCCGGACCCCCGGAAGACGATATCGACTGGGCTGATGTGTCCCCGGTGGGGTCGCAAAAGTTTTTGGCTCGCGCGTGGCGCCTCTCGGGTGATGTTGACTCGTCTCCCGGCATCGAATTCGGCAACGGGGACGCAGCGCTCCGCCGTCACACCCATAGGTTCTTGGCGGATGTTCCGGGGCTGATCGAGAGCTTCAAATTCAATGTTGCTGTTGCTCGGACGATGGAGATGGTCAATCACACCCGGAAGACGGTTGATCAGGGGCCTGGCGGCTCTGACGCCGCCGTCCGCGAAGCAACAGAAGCGATTGCGCTGGCACTATCGCTGTTTGCCCCGCACACCGCAGAAGATATGTGGGAGCGTTTGGGGCACGAGCCGAGCGTTGCCCTGCAACGCTGGCCAGATGCCGACCACACTCTTCTCGTAGAGGATTCGGTCACGGCCATTGTTCAAATCGATGGCAAGTTGCGCGAGCGTTTAGAAGTTTCCCCGATGATTGGTGGGGACGAATTGAAAGCCCTCGCCATGGAAACGCCGGGCGTGAAAAGGTCTCTCGAGGGAAAGACCATTGTGAAAGTGATTGTTCGGGCCCCCAAAGTAGTGTCGATCCAAACCACTTCCTAGTCCACAGCCCCGGTGGGGGTGAGCTTCTCCCACTCACCGGATAAAGCCCACTCAGGTCCCTCTGCACTCTTTAGAGTCCGGTGATGACATTGACGCGAACACTCTGGGACATTCTTGATTCTCGTGAAGGCGACCCCAGCATTGTCGATTCCCAAGATCCCGAGGTGGAGGGGGCGTATTTTCAAAACAAAAGGTCACGCCTTCGGTGGCGGGTCGGGATTACCTCGGCGATCGCATTAGGCGGTGCGATGGTGCTCGTGGTTGTCGGTTCGGTTTTCTGGCGCAACGCAACCCCTGCGGTGCAAGAAATCGCCTCCCCGGCCGCCGCCATTGCCGTTGCGGTCACCGATTCTCCGGGCGCTGCGCAACTCGTCGTGCATGTGGTGGGAGCCGTGGTAAAACCTGGGGTTGTGAGGGTTCCCGAGCAATCTCGCGTGGAAGATGCCCTGGTGCTAGCCGGCGGTCCCACCGCGGACGCCGAGCTTTCGGGAGTCAATTTGGCTCGGGTGCTCTTTGATGGTGAGCAGATTGTGGTGCCGGTGGTCGGCGAGCAACCCCTCGCCACTTCTGGCGGCGGTGGATTGGTCAGCCTGTCTCAGGCCACCCAGGCGGAGCTTGAGTCACTGCCGCGGATTGGGCCTGCAACAGCAGAACGGATTATGGCCTGGCGCGAGGTCAACGGGCCTTTCCGCAGCGTGGAAGACCTGCTTGCCGTATCCGGTATTGGCCCAGCAACTCTTGAGGGGCTTACGGGCCTGATCGTGCCGTGAGTGAAGGTAGCTCTCGGGGTCGAAAAGACCTCAGGCTTCTTTTTCCTGCCCTGTGGGGATGGCTGGTGTGTGCACTGGGGATTTGGTTGCGGCCATCTCTCTGGCTCGTGATGGTGGTAGCCGTGATTGCTGTGGCTGCGAGCGTGTGGGCCTGGAGAAGTCGAAGGGTCATTATTGCGTGGATTGCGTTGGCCGGCATCATCGCCACCACACTGCTGGGCGCTATTGCATTGGGGGAGATGACGAGGGAACAAACCACGCTGAAAGAGGCTTCAGGAGAAGACGTCGTTGCCGTCGTTCGACTTGACAAAGGATTCTCCCCCGGCATGTCCTCAGTTCAGGTCCGCATTCTGAGCCTCAATGGTGTCGAACTAGCCGGTGGCGGGGTCAGCGCAAGGGTTATCGGTTTCCCTTTCACGAAACGGGTCGCATATGGCGCGGGGGCGGAGCTGGCAGGATACCTCCAGCAGGCTGACCCCAGCGAAAGCTCGGGCTGGATTCTGATCGCGCGCGGCCCCGCCACAAATGTCACCCCGCCCGGAGCTTTCTTGTCAGGAATTGATGACCTTCGCCAAGGCTTGGTGTCTGCATCGCTTGAGCGCCCAGGAGATGGGGGACGCCTGTTGCCGGGTCTCGCCATCGGTGACACTTCTGCAGTAGACCGCGGATTAATCGAAGCAATGCGCATGACCTCTCTGAGCCATCTCGTTGCCGTTTCCGGGGCTAACTGCGCGATTGTGGTGGCGATTGTGGTGGCACTGGTTGCTCTTTTTCGCGGCGGAGTGTGGATCAGAATGGGCTCCGGGATTATGGCCCTCGTGGGTTTTGTGATTCTTGTCACCCCGGAGCCCAGCATCATTCGAGCCTCCATCATGGCCAGTATCGTGCTGGTATCCCTCGCTTCCTCCAGACCTGTTCGGGGAATCCCGGTTCTTGGCATGACAGTATTGGCGCTCTTGGCGATTAATCCTTGGCTCGCCCTTGATTTTGCCTTCGCGCTGTCGGTCATGGCCACCGGCGGCATCCTTCTTTTGGCGCTTCCGCTAACGAAAAAGCTATCCCGCTTTATGCCTGCCCCCCTGGCATTAGTCGTCGCGTTGCCCGTGGCTGCGCAGATTGCGTGCCAACCGATTCTGATTCTGCTGAATCCGATCATCCCCGTTTTTGCTGTTCCCGCCAATGTGTTGGCGGCCCCAGCGGCACCACTCGCCACGATTGTGGGAATGTTGGCATGCGTGTTTAGCGGTGTGTTCCCTGCCCTGTCCGCTGGGTTGGTCTGGTTGGCCTGGTGGCCCTCTGCCTATATTGCGTCCATCGGCCGCTCGCTTGCTGCACTTCCATTTGCGACAATCCCTTGGCCGCCAGGATGGTGGGGTCTTGTCGCTGCTGCTGCGCTCGGGTACTTGGGTATCACCTGGTTGTTGTTGAACAGCCGCTATCATTCAGGGCTCCGGCGGGCTATTGCAGGGGTGTGGGGAATCGTTGCGCTGGCGTTAATGACGGGATTTCTTGCGCCCCGAGTCATTCTCAAGGCTGGTATTCCTGATGACTGGAGCATCGCCCAGTGTGATGTGGGGCAAGGGGATGCGATCCTGATGCGATCCGGAGGGGACGTGGGTCTCATCGACACGGGGGAGGACCCCCGGGCGCTCAGTGAGTGCTTTGAGCTGCTTGGCATTGGCGAGATTGATGTGGCCATCCTCAGTCACTTCGATATTGATCATGTGGGCGGGTGGCCAGCGCTTGCAGGGCGCACCCCACTGGTCTGGAGGGGGCCAGCAATTGGCGCCCAGGACCAAGAGATCGTTTCTTCTTTGGAGCTCTCCGGCGCGAGGGTTCAGGAAGTGGTTGCCGGTGATGCGCTGCGGTTGGGTAATTCACTACTCGAGGTGGTCTGGCCCATTAGGGCCGAGCTTTCGGAGCCGGGCAATGATTCCAGTGTGGTGGTCACCCTCACCCCGCTCGAGGGCTGCACGAATTGTCTCTCGGGGATTTTCTTGGGGGATTTGGGAGAAATCCCTCAGCGCATTCTGAAGGGGAGGCAGCGTCTGGGTGGGGTGGATGTGGTGAAAGTCAGCCACCACGGCTCCTCGGACCAATACGCGGGGCTTTATCAAGAACTCGGAGCCCGGGTGGGGCTCATCGGAGTGGGAGCCGATAACACTTATGGCCACCCCACGGACAAGGCTCTCGGCTTTCTGGAGGCCCTCGGTATTGCAGCGTTTCGGTCCGACCAGCAGGGGACTCTCACGCTTGGAAAAAATTCTGCCGGAGCGCTCGTGGTGTGGTCGCAGAAGGAAGAGCCCTCCGGGTAGTCTGGAATTTCTTGGCGGAAGGGGCCCCATGGCAGTGACACCTGCGGCACCCGTGGTTCCGTGGCATGGCATCAGAGATGCACCTGTCGTCCTCATTAGTGGCCCCGAATCCTTCTTGGCCGATCGTGCCATGAGGATTCTGACCGACCGGCTGAAATCAGCTGATGCGGGCGTCGAGATCAGCGACATTGACGCCTCCAGCTATGTCGGTGGTGAACTATTTCAGATGGCAAGCCCCAGCCTTTTCGGTGAACCGCGACTGGTGAGAGTGACTGCGCTGGAGAAGTGCAGTGATGCTTTTCTGGAAGAAGCATTGACCTATCTGGAGTCACCCGAACACGAGGTGGTGGTGGTGATGCGCCACGGTGGGGGCAACCGCGGGAAAAAGCTTCTCGATGCCCTCAAAAAATCCGGTCCCACCGCGCTCATCGTGGAGTGCAAAGAGATTAAAAAAGATAGCGATCGGATGAGCTTTCTTTCTGCGGAGTTTCAGCGGATGGGGGCTTCTATTACCCCAGGTGCCCAGCGCGCGCTTGCTGACGCCTTTAGTTCGGACCTAGCGGAGCTTGCCTCGGCCTGTCAGCAGCTTATTTCAGACGCCGAGGGCGCCCAGATCACCGAAGCAACCATCTCCCGCTATTACGGGTCTCGCGTGGAGGCGACGTCGTTTCAGGTGGCTGATTCGGCGATCTCAGGTCGTTTCACCCAAGCCACTCTGCTCCTGCGGCAGGCATTGGATTCTGGGGCTGAACCCATTTTGATTGTCTCGGCTTTTGCCATGAAGCTGCGCGCTATGGCTCAGGTTGGCGGAACACGTGGCAGTAACGACGCTGTTGCTGCGGAGTTGGGTATGGCGCCGTGGCAGGCGAGAGCTGCCAGAGGAAATCTCCAGGGATGGGATGAGGCGGGGCTTGGGGTGGCAATTCTTGAGGTTGCTGCTACTGACGCTTCCCTCAAAGGACACGGACTCAACCCGCACTACTCGCTGGAGAGATTGGTGCGGATTGTTTCCCACCGGGGCAAAAAACTGGTGTAGCGGTTTAGCGGGTGATGTGGTCCATTTTTCCATCACCGTAGGTTGCCTGTACTTCTGAAATCACCACCTGGTAGCCGTCATACCACTGGGCATATTTTTCTTTTGCCTCTTGATGGGTGGGGAACCGGGCAAACGTGCGCACGGCTTCCATGGTCTCAAAGTAGTAGACCGCGTTGATTTTCTTCTTGTCTTCAGAAAACCAGGATTCAGAGCCTAGGAAGCCAGACAAGCTCTCCGCGTAGGAGGCAATGGCGTTGTCAAGAAGAAAGAACTCATCATCCCGCGCCCGCGGGATAAACATGAAGGAGCACTGAAACATTTCGCCATTCTGACAGAGGTTTCCCCTCGAACAGGTTCGCGCCTATTTCATCCGGTCGATCCACAGTCTGACCATTGCTTCAGCGTCAACGTCAACAATGACTGTGCATTCTCGGCCCAACCGGGTATCGGAGGGGTCTCCTGTTTTCGGCCGCTGGTCACAGATAGTTTGCCCGCGCCCTGGCCCGAAGGAGGTGTCGACTGAGACGAGCATGGGAATGCCAGTGGCGAGCTCGGGGTGAAGCATGGTGGCGACTGCCCCGTAATCGCCAAGGGTCATGTCCGCGTCGGGAGAATTCAGGCGGTAGTTACTGATGTCAGCCCCAAGCGCTGAGGCCGGCGTTCCCGCGGCACGGAGTTCTGCTACTTCTCTCTCGCCGAGAGTGAGATCGTAAAAAACATCCAGGCCATACATCGTGAGCGGGATGCTGCTCGAAAAAACGATGTGGGCGGCTTCGGGGTCATGCCACACGTTGAATTCCGCGGTCGCGGTGACATTACCTCCCGAAGCGGAACCGCCCATCAGAACGATTCGTTCGACTTTTGCGGCAGCGGCGGGGAAGGTGGAGAGGAAAAGCGCGATGTTGGTCAGGGGGCCAACCGGAACCAGGGTGACCGGTTCGTCGGACTCTTCGACGAGGTCTCTCATGAGCTCGATGGCGTGACGCGGGTCCAGCGTCCTGGAGGTATCTCGGTTTGCGAGGCCCGCAAGTCCATCATCGCCGTGGACGTGGGAGGAATCTCCGACCGGACCCATGAGAGGCCTGGCGGCCCCAGCCGCCACAGGAATTGGGCCTGCTTCTGCGGCATCGAGCACTTGAAGGGTGTTGCGGCAGACCTGGGCAAGATTGGTGTTTCCATCAACACAGGTAATCCCCAGCACTCTGACATCGGGGTGGCGGGTTGCGTAGAGAATCGCGAGAGCATCATCAACACCGGTGTCAACATCGAGGATCACAGTGGGGGCCATATTTTGTTCGCTCTTTTCTGCAAGGAGGCTAGAACGCCTGGGGTAAGTCTGCCCTCTCTTCCCCTTTCCGCGCCAGTGCACAAAGAAAGAAGCGGACAACCCTAAGGTTGCCCGCTTCTTTAGAAGTACTAGAGAGCCGCAGCCTGCTGAGAGATTGCGGACTTTCGGTTTGCGGCCTGGTTCTTGTGAAGCACGCCTTTACTTACGGCCTTATCAAGTTTGCGGCTTGCTGCAGTGACAGCGACTACGGCCTTGTCCTTGTCGCCTGCCTTGATGGCTTCACGAGCTTGTCGCACAGAAGTGCGCACTTCGCTGCGGACAGCGCGGTTGCGATCTGTTGCTTTTTGGTTGGTCTTGTTGCGCTTGATTTGCGACTTAATGTTTGCCACTAAATTTCCTTTTTCGTATGTTGGGCTTAGGGAACATTCCTGTGGGACCCCATCAGGGTGAGAATGTGTTCTCAAATCCGGGAGAGAGGGCCCGGAAATAAGCAAGCCAAAGCGCAACGATACCAGTTGGATGCGCAGGGTGCCACCGCGTAAGCATGGGACAATCAACTCACATGACTTCTCACTCTGCTAGCGATATCCAGCCGGCGTCCACAGATACGTGGCGCCTGCGTAATTTTTGCATCATTGCGCACATCGACCATGGCAAGTCGACTCTTGCCGATCGAATGCTACAGCTCACCGGCGTTGTTGATGCTCGCCAGATGCGTGAGCAGTATCTCGATCGAATGGATATCGAACGCGAGCGCGGGATCACCATCAAGTCTCAGGCGGTGCGGATGCCCTGGACGGTAGATAACAAGACTCACGCGCTGAACATGATTGATACCCCCGGGCATGTGGACTTCACTTATGAAGTTTCCCGGTCGTTGGCCGCGTGCGAGGGAGCACTTCTTCTCGTGGATGCCGCGCAAGGAATTGAAGCCCAGACCCTAGCCAACCTCTACCTCGCGCTGGAAAACGACCTCACCGTCATTCCGGTGTTAAACAAAATTGATCTACCCGCAGCGGATCCTGATCGTTACGCCAAAGAGCTGGCCAGTCTGATTGGTGGCTCACCGGAGGACGTATTGCGGGTCAGCGGCAAGACGGGCGCGGGCGTTGCCGAGCTTTTGGATCGGGTGGTGGAAACCATCCCTGCTCCCCGGGGGGATCCCAATGCTCCTGCTCGGGCACTCATCTTTGACTCGGTCTATGACTCGTATCGAGGGGTGATTACTTATGTGCGCATGGTGGATGGCTCGCTTGCGCCCAAAGAGCGAATCGAGATGATGTCGACCAAGGCCCAGCACGAGCTATTGGAGATTGGAGTGAGTTCGCCAGAGCCCTCGCCATCCAAAGGGCTTGGGGTTGGCGAGGTGGGATACCTGATCACCGGGGTGAAAGATGTGCGGCAATCCAAGGTGGGAGATACCGTCACCGGTGTCAAAAACCGCGCCACGCAGTCCCTGCCGGGATATACCGAGCCCAAACCCATGGTCTTTTCCGGACTGTATCCCCTCGATGGGAGCGACTACCCGGTCCTTCGGGAGGCTCTCGACAAACTGAAACTTTCTGATGCGGCACTCGTCTACGAACCGGAGACATCCGTGGCCCTGGGTTTTGGGTTCCGCTGCGGATTCTTGGGGCTTCTCCACCTAGAAATTGTCAGTGAGCGACTGGAACGGGAATTTGGTCTCGAGCTCATCGCCACAGCACCGTCGGTGGTGTACTCCGTGGAACTCGATGATGGCTCGGAGATTCTGGTGACGAACCCCAGCGAGTTCCCCACCGGCAAGGTAGCGAAAGTATTGGAACCCGTCGTCAACGCCGCGGTGTTGGCTCCCAAGGACTATGTGGGAGTGATCATGGAATTGTGTCAATCTCGCCGCGGCGTTCTCCAAGGGATGGAATATCTGGGGGAAGACCGGGTCGAGATTCGGTACACCATTCCACTGGGTGAAATTGTCTTCGATTTTTTTGACCAGCTGAAGTCGAAGACGGCAGGGTACGGCTCGCTCGATTACGAACCCGCGGGTGATGCTGAAGGGGATCTGGTGAAGGTCGATATCTTGCTTCAAGGGGACCGGGTGGATGCCTTCAGCGCGATTGTGCATCGTGACAATGCCTACTCCTACGGGGTCTTGATGACCCAGCGGCTTCGGGAACTCATTCCCCGCCAACAGTTTGAAGTGCCGATCCAGGCAGCCATTGGTGCCCGCGTTATTGCCCGAGAAAACATCCGGGCGATGCGCAAAGATGTTCTTGCAAAGTGCTATGGAGGCGACATCACCCGCAAGCGAAAGTTGCTGGAGAAGCAGAAGGAGGGCAAGAAACGTATGAAAATGGTCGGTCGCGTGGAAGTTCCTCAAGATGCCTTCATCGCCGCCTTGTCCGGTGATGTGGAGAAGAAGAAAGAAAAGTAAACCGATGGCGCACCCGGTGGCACCTGTTTCGACCTCGCCGACGAGGTCTATAGCCCTGCACCGAATCATCGTCGCCCTCTACGCAATTTTGAGTCTTGCCGGCCTAGGTCGATCAAGCTTTCAGGTGTTGACTAAGTTCGACCAAGCCCCACTTGCTTATTCTCTTTCCTCCTTTGCCGCGCTGATGTATGTTCTTGCTACCCTCGCGATTGCACTCAGTGTGCGAAAAGGTGCACGAGGCGTGGCGATGGTGGCGTTAGGAATTGAGCTGGTGGGAGTAGTCGGAGTTGGCGCTGTGTCGCTTGTGCGCCCGGAGCTATTTCCCGATGCCACCATTTGGTCCCAGTTTGGTGCCGGTTACGCGTTCATTCCTCTTGTCCTGCCCCTCGTGGGGTTGTGGTGGCTAGTTCGCCCGAAGGTATCCTCGTGAGCCCGGTCTCCGTGAATTACGGGCTTGATTCCTTGCCTGGAGATGGCCGCAGGCGGGCTGTATCGATCGGAAAATTTGATGGTGTCCATCGCGGCCACGTCCAGGTTATTCAGCAGCTCACCGCCATGGCGGGTCAGGCGGAAACCACCGTCATTACCTTTGACCGCCACCCCCATGCCACGCTGCGCCCAGGCGAGGAACCGCTCCCCATTGTGAGCGAGAGCCAGAAGGTTGAGTTGTTATCCCAAGCGGGTATTGCCCGCGTGGTGGTGTTGCCTTTTGATGACGAGCTCTCTGCGCTCAGCCACGAAGAATTTTCGAGAATAGTCCTCGCGGAGGGTCTCTCCGCAGCCGTGGTGCTGGTCGGGGGGGATTTCCGATATGGCCATGGCGGCGAAGGAACTATCGACATGCTGCGACACGAAGGAGAACACTGGGGTTTTCGGGTGGAAGTGGTCGCCGACGTGTGTCAAGAACAGGGCGAACGGGTTTCTTCCACCATGATTCGAGGCCATATCACCCGCGGCGAAGTGGCTCAGGCTTCTCGATTGCTGGGTCGCAACCATTCGGTTCGGGGCGAAGTGGGAAGCGGCGCGCAACGGGGCCGAGAATTGGGTTATCCGACAGCTAACCTGGCTCAGCGCTTGGAGGGACTGATGCCCGCTGACGGGGTCTATGCCACCGTGGTTACCCATCAGGGTCAGCGATACCCGGCCGCTACCTCGGTAGGTGTGAATCCCACTTTTGGCGAGCTCACCGAGAGCGTGGTGGAGTCCCATCTGCTCGATGTTTCGCTGGATTTGTATGGCGAGATGATTCGCGTGGAGTTTGTCGAATTCATTCGCGGAATGCAAACTTTTCCCTCTAGTGTGGAATTGGCCGCGCAAATGAGCGAAGACGAAAAGGTCATTCGCACCATCCTTGCCGGCGCCCTCGAGGCATAGTCTTATCCGGTGCCAGAAACCCGTCGCTCCACCATTGTTTTCGCCCTTACCGGGGTCATTCTTCTCGCCCTCGGTATTAGAACCGGGGTGGCGGCGATTGCGCCCTTGGCGCCGTCGATGGATCTGGATCTGGCAATGGAAGGCTTGCCGCTAGGAATCATTGGCACCATCCCGCCGATTGCTTACGCCTTGGCGGCCTGGTTTGCACCGTGGTTGGCGCAAAAAGTGGGGCTGGAAACCGCTGCGATTGCTGTGGGAGTGCTTGGTGCACTGGCGCATGTGTGGCGGGGTGTGTCGCCTACCTTTCTGTCCCTTTTCGCTGCGACAGCAGTGTTGATGGTTGCTGCTGGCGTAGGAAATGTGATTCTCCCTGGCCTTGTAAAGCTCTATGCGCCGCACGCTATTGGCTCGGTCACCGCGGCATACGGCACAGCCATGGCTGTTTCCTCTTCTGCTCCGTCCTTCTTCGGAGTGTGGATGGCAGACCTTGCGGGGTGGCGTGTCTCTCTAGGTGCGTGGGCCATTATCAGCATCGTGGGCGCGATTCCCTGGCTCTTGGTGTTGCCCTTTGCGAAACGTCGCGGCCTGGCTGAAGCAGAGCTTGCAGGCGGCCTGGCTGCGGGACCACCCAAAGTTTCGTTGTCGAAATCCCCCACAGCGGTCGCGATCATGACTATTTTTGCCGTCTCTGGCGCGATGGCGTACACGTGGTTTGCGTTATTGCCACAGTTGCTGATTGATGAAGCTGGCATGAGTGTCGAGCAGGCTGCGCTAGCTCTGGGAATTTTTACCATTACGGGATTACCGATGTCGCTCATCATCCCGCCCCTAGCCCACCGGGTGGGGTGGTCGAGTATCCTCACGGGAGTTGCTGTGGCCTGTGGGATGGCGGGAATGGTAGGCCTGCTGATTGCCCCGACCTTTGCCCCCTACCTCTGGGTCGTTCTCCTAGCATTCGGACCACTGACTTTCCCGTTGGCGCTCACCCTGATTGGCCTTCGAACCGCCAACCACCTCTCGGCCTTAGTGCTGAGTGGTTATGTCAACAAGATTGGCTACCTGTTCTCGGCAGCAGGGCCTCTGGTGGTGGGTTTTGTTTTGCAGGTGACGGATTCGTGGACCGTCAGCGTCCTGTTTTTGATGGCCGTGATCCTGATGGAGGTCCCTGCCATCTGGGTGCTGGCACGAGAGCGGAGCGTGGATGACGAACGGGCCGAAACGGACGCTTCTGCTCATTTGAGCAACTAAGGCAACAATTGTTGCGAACGAGGCTTGAGCGTCGTAGCTTGGGGTAATGGTTACGCCCATGGTAGACAAAGAACTGCTTGCTGTTCGGGCCGCAGAGCTCTATTACCAAGAAAACAAAACGCAAGATGAAATTGGGGCGCTTCTTCACATCACCCGCTGGAAAGTGAGCCGCCTGATTGCCCAGGCTCGCGAAGAGGGCATTATCCGTATCGAGATTGTTCACCCGCGCGCACGGCGTTTAGGGCTGGAACACGATGTGTGTGCGGCCTACGATTTGACCGCTGCAATTGTGGTCCCTCGTGACGTTGAAGATGCCGGCATTCACCACCGAGTAGCGTCGGCGGCTGCGGATTACCTCGTGTCGATGCGCCCTTTAACTCACGTGTTGGGCGTGAGCTGGGGTAAGACGCTCCACCTCGTTGCTCAAGCCCTTCCCCAGCGGTGGCGCAACGGCGTGAAAGTCGTTCAGGTTAACGGTGCTGTGAGCCACAGTCAGTCACCCGGGTTGGCCTCGGCCACCGCGACCATGATCGCAAATAAGGGTCATGGTGATGTCACCCTGCTTCCTACCCCTGCCATTCTGGAGCGAGAAGAAACCAAACAGGCGATCGAATCTGATCGCTCCATTCGGGGTGTTCTCGCCCACGCGGCCCAGGCAGACACTTACCTTTTCAGCGCTGGACCCGCCACCGAAGTGAGCATTCACGTGCAGTCGGGGTATATCAACCACGATGATGTGCAGCGCCTACAGGACAAAGGTGCGGTGGGGGATGTTCTTGGCCGCTACATCACCCAGGAAGGCAACATCGCCGATACCGAGCTGGATAACCGAACCCTGGGGCTTTCCTTGGAAAGCCTTCGTCAGGCTCCCCGCAGCATTGCGGTGGTGTCAGGCGCGGATAAACACCAGGTGGCCCTGGCTATTGCCCGCAGCTCGTTGGCCAGTGTAATGATTATGGATGAAGCCACCGCAACTTTTTTGCTCGACAATCAACCAAAGGACACCACCCCATGAGCACCAGAGTCACCGCACTCGCGCCCACTGATCGGTCTCACTCCGTTCTGGGCTCCGGGGCAACCGAGAAAGCCCTGACCACCTTCCTCAATGGCATCCCGGGTGTTGACACGGTCGGCGCAGAGGCTCGAGCAGCAGGCTTTGCGACCCGGTCGATCAAGACCACCTCGAAGATGGCCGGTCTTGACATGATCATGTCGATGGTGGACTTGACGACGTTGGAGGGTGCGGACACCCGCGGCAAGGTGCACACGCTTGCCCAGAAAGCAACTCTGCCTGACCCTTTCGACCCCACAGCCCCGTCGGTGGCAGCGGTGTGTGTCTATGGCGACAAGGTGGCTGAAGTCAGAGAGTCACTAGGTTCCTGGCACATTTCACATCGAGCGGATGGAATTGCCGTCGCAGCCGTGGCAACCGCGTTCCCGAGCGGTCGGGCTAGCTTGCCAGTCAAAATTTTGGATACCGAATATGCCGTGTCTGAAGGTGCCGATGAAATCGACATGGTGATCGACCGTGGCGCCTTCCTCTCGGGCTCCTGGGGCTTGGTTTATGACCAGATTGTGGCGGTCAAGGAAGCGTGCAGGCGAGGAGATGGCAGCTACGCCCACCTCAAGGTCATTCTGGAAACAGGCGAACTTGCCACCCTTGATAACGTCCGTCGAGCCAGCTGGTTGGCGATACTTGCCGGTGCTGATTTCATCAAAACCTCCACCGGAAAAGTTGCGCCCGCGGCAACCTTGCCGGTGACGGTGACCATGCTCGAAGTCATCCGCGATTGGTATGCGATGACGGGCGAAAAGATCGGCATGAAACCTGCCGGCGGAATCAAGGCGAGCAAAGATGCGCTGCGGTATTTGGTGGCGGTTGCCGAGACAGTCGGTGAAGACTGGCTCACGCCGGACCTCTTCCGCTTTGGTGCTTCCAGTTTGCTCAACGACGTAGTAATGCAAAGACAAAAGATGCGAAACGGTCACTACAGTGGCCCCGATTATGTGAGTGTGGACTAAATATGACGTTTTTGGATTATGCCCCAGCGCCAGAATCGACCTCGATTCTGAATCTCAAGCCCTCCTACGGGCTCTTCATCGGCGGGAAATTTGTTGACTCCAGCGGGTCAACCTTCGACACCATTTCACCCTCCACCGAGAAGAAAATCACCACTGTTTCTCACGCCACGGAGGACGATGTTGACCGCGCGGTGAAGGCAGCCCGAGCGGCGTATGACAAGACGTGGTCAAAATTGTCGGGGAGCGAGAGGGGAAAGTACCTGTTCCGGATTGCCCGGATCATTCAAGAACGGTCTCGCGAACTTGCGGTTGCCGAAACCCTCGACAACGGCAAGCCCATTCGCGAAACCCGTGATGTGGATCTCCCTCTGGTGGCAGCGTGGTTCTTTTACTACGCAGGCTGGGCCGACAAGCTCGAATATGCAGGGCTTGGACCCAACCCGCAGGCGCTAGGGGTTGCCGCGCAGATTGTGCCGTGGAATTTCCCGTTGCTGATGCTGGCGTGGAAGATTGCGCCGGCACTCGCTGCGGGAAATACGGTGGTCTTGAAACCGGCGGAAACAACACCGCTGACCGCTCTGCTTTTTGCAGAAATTTGCCAGCAGGCGGGTTTGCCCGATGGTGTGGTGAACATCATCACCGGAGCTGGTGCTGCTGGGGCTGCATTGGTGTCCCACCCGGGGATCAACAAGCTTGCTTTCACCGGATCCACTCCGGTGGGGCGCCAGATCGCTTCAACCCTCGCGGGGACCGGGACAAAAGTCACCCTCGAACTTGGCGGCAAGGGCGCAAATATCATCTTTGATGATGCCGCAATAGACCAAGCAATCGAGGGGATTGTGAGCGGAATTTTCTTCAACCAGGGCCACGTGTGTTGCGCGGGATCGCGGCTGCTTGTCCAAGAAAACATTCACGATGATGTCGTTCACCGACTTCAGAAGCGCCTGTCCACCCTGCGCTTAGGTGACCCGCTCGATAAGAACACGGACATTGGCGCTGTTAATTCCAAGGCTCAGCTCGAACGGATCACGGAATTGGTCGGCAGCGGCGAGGGCGAGGGCGCAACGAGGTGGACCTCCGCGTGTGCGATTCCTGAAAAGGGTTTCTGGTTTGCCCCAACGGTGTTTACCGATGTGCACACCAGCCACCGCATTGCCCGCGAAGAGATCTTTGGACCTGTTCTCTCAGTGATGACCTTCCGCACCCCCGAGGAGGCTGTTGCGAAAGCAAACAACACCCCCTACGGATTGAGTGCCGGAATCTGGACGGAGAAAGCATCGCGCATGCTGGCAATTGCGGACAAGCTTCGTGCCGGTGTGATTTGGGCCAACACGTTCAACAAGTTTGACCCCGCCAGCCCCTTTGGTGGATACCAAGAATCGGGTTACGGACGCGAAGGAGGCCGTCACGGTCTCGCCGCATACCTGAGCCCCAGCGATCAGAAAGCAGGGGGAAAATAATGGCCAGACTCGGTGTTCCCAAGACCTACAAGCTCTACATAGGCGGAAAATTTCCTCGCTCAGAGAGTGGACACACTTTTGAGGCGAAGACTCCTAAGGGAGAGTTTTTAGCCAACGCAGCATCGGCAAGTCGAAAAGATGCCAGGGATGCCGTTGTGGCAGCACGGGCCGCGTTCCCCGGGTTCGCAGGGCTCACCGCGTATAACCGCGGCCAGATTCTTTATCGAATCGCCGAGGTGCTGGAGGGCCGACGAGATCAATTTGTGGCGGAGATTCGCGAAAGCGAAGGTGTCAGCTCTAGGGCTGCGGGCACCCAGGTTGACGCCGCCATTGACACGTGGGTCTGGTACGCCGGTTTTGCGGATAAGTACGCTCAGATAGCCGGAAACGGTAACCCCGTGTCAGGTCCCTACTTCAACCTCTCCACGCCCGACCCCACCGGGGTCGTAGTGGCCCTAGCTCCACAGGGGGCAACAGGAGAAAGCCTGTTGGGGCTTAGCGCTGTTCTTGCCCCCATCATTACCAGCGGTAACACCGCGGTCATCCTGTCGCACTTTTCTCAACCGCTATCAGCGATGAGTTTTGCCGAAGTGCTGGCCACCAGCGATGTTCCCGGCGGTGTCGTTAATATCCTGACCGGTGACCCCTCTGTCATCATGCCGTGGATGGCTTCTCACGCTGACGTCAATGCTCTGGATCTCGCCGGCGGGAGTGGTTACGAGGCTCTCGGGTGGGAGCAAGCTGCCGCCGAAACGCTCAAGCGTGTCTCCCCTCCGAGGGAGGGCATCCCTGCACCGGGCTTGGGTCGGATCACTGCGTTTGTCGAAATCAAGACCGTGTGGCATACCAAGGCGCTGGGTTAGATGATTTCGGGGATAGCCCTGGTTGATAAAGAGCTGGGTGTTTCCTCCCACCATGTCGTCGCTCAAGCAAGACGAGCGCTGGGGACCAAAAAAATCGGCCACGCGGGAACTCTGGACCCCGCAGCAACCGGACTGCTCGTATTGGGGGTGGGGCGGGGAACACGTTTATTGACCTTTATTGTGGGGGCCGACAAGACCTATCGCGCCACTATGCGTTTGGGCTATGCGACCACGACAGATGACGCACAAGGCAGGGCGTTGGAGGCACAAGGGAATCTTTCTCTCTGCACTCCAGAAGCCATCGCCCAGGCGGCCGCGGGGTTCACGGGCGTGATTGAGCAGGTTCCTTCAAGCTTTAGCGCCATCAAGGTGGATGGAAAAAGGGCCTACGCGCTGGCGCGTGAAGGCAAGGAAGTAACCCTCAAAGCCCGGCAAGTGACCGTTCATTCCCTGACGGTTGGCCACAGCGTCGCGGGGCAAGGTTTCATCGATGTCGAGCTGGTGGTGGAGTGTTCTTCGGGGACCTATATCCGGGCGTTGGCCCGCGATATCGGTGCCGTATTGGGGGTGGGCGGTCACTTGGTGGCCCTGACCCGAGACCGGATAGGTCCTTTTAGCGTTGAGTCAGCATCGCGCGCCGAGGATTTGACTGAGGCGTCGCTGCTCAGCCTGGCCGAGGTGGCCCGCCACATTATGCCTGTGGTGAAGGTTGGCGTCGATGAAGCCGATGATTTGCGACACGGCCGCGCCGTTGACGCCGAGTCCTGGCCTGCTGATCAACCTCTGGCTGCGCTGGAAGAAGCATCGGGTGAACTTGTTGCCGTGGTCGAGTCCCGTGCAGGTGCAAGCCGTATCCTGATGGGCGTAGCCAGCTAAGCAGGAGTGATTCGTGATCGAGTGGTTTGTGTGGGCACAAGTAGTCCTTGCCGCGGGCGCTGGGGTCAGCGCCGTGGTGTTCGCCATTCTCGGCAAAACCCCGAATGATTTCACACTGGGGCCGGTGACCGTGGTGTTGCTGCTTTTGGTGGTGCAGTTGGGGATGGGAGCCTTCGCGCCCGCTCTGGGGAATTCCCCCACGGGTTCGCTACTGGAATGGTGGATGTATGGCGTTACAGCGGTTCTGATGGTTCCTGCCGCCATGGTCTGGGCACTCGTGGAGCGCTCAGTCATGTCGAACGTCGTGTTGGGTCTTCTCGCTGGCACTATCGCTGTGATGTTGACCAGAATGCACACCATCTGGTTTATCAATGTCTCCTAGCCCTCTTCCCGATGGCGACATTGCACCCGGGGATGGGCTGCTTCCGCCCTCTGTGGCACGGGGCGCGCAGCAGCGAGCCTTTGGCCTCTACATCCACGTCCCTTTTTGCGCGCACCGCTGTGGCTACTGTGATTTCAACACTTACACCGCGGAGGAACATCGCGGTGTCTCGAGGGATTCCTATCCTGACCACGCCAAAGCCGAAATGGTTCTCGCGGCGCGGGTGATGAAAGAAACCGGTATTGCGCCGAGAAAACTCAACACCGTGTTTTTTGGCGGGGGAACCCCGACGCTCTTGGGACCGAAACCTTTGGTCGAACTTCTCCAGCAGGCCAGGGACACCTGGGGCGTGGCGGAAGGCGCAGATGTGACAGTCGAAGCCAACCCGGACAGCGTCACCGGTGAAGAATTGCAGGCTTTGGCCGACGGGGGCGTCACTCGAGTGTCCTTCGGGGTGCAATCGGCGAACACTTCGGTATTGGCAGTACTGGATCGGACCCATGACCCTGAAGTGGTCCCTCTTCGGGTGAAGGAAGCCAGGGATGCGGGTCTCGCGGTGTCCTTAGACCTCATTTACGGTTCGCCCGGAGAAACGCTTGAGATGTGGGAAGAAACGCTGAGCTTCGCGGTGGCCTTAGAGCCCGATCATCTCTCGGCCTATGCCTTGATTGTGGAACCTGGAACAGCACTTGCTCGACGGATAAGCCGCGGTGAATTGGCGAGCCCCGATGATGACACTCATGCCGACATGTATCTTGCAACGGAATCGCTGCTGAGCGCTGCGGGCTACGGCTGGTATGAAATTAGCAACTGGGCTCGAAGCCGCGAGCAAGAATCTCAACACAACCGCAGCTACTGGAATTCCAGTGATTGGTGGGGAGTTGGGCCTGGCGCCCACTCCCACGTGGGCGGGGTGCGCTGGTGGAATGTGAAACACCCCGCGGCGTATGCCGATCGTGTGGGGGCGGGTGCGTCCCCGGCCCATTCGCGGGAAATTTTGACCGCACACGACCAGGCGGTGGAGAAAGTGCTGCTGGGAATTCGCATGCGCGAGGGAATTTCCCAGGACGATGTTGCAGAGGGCACCTCTGGGTTTATCGCTCAAGCCATTGGCAACGGTTTGCTCGAGGGCAAGGCGGCGCTTGCGGGGAGGTTGGTCCTCACTCTTCAGGGCCGACTCGTGGCGGATTATCTTGCCCGGGAGCTCACCTGAGTCACTCCCAGAGTCTTCCTCGATACAATTAGCAATCACCCGCAGAGACTGCTAGCGAGGAGGCCGGTCACCATGGTGTCTCAACGCGCCCTCGACGTCTTGAAGGTCATCGTCCAGGATTATGTCGACTCTAAAGAACCTGTGGGGTCAAAATCGATCGCGGATCGACATGGTTTTGGTGTGTCGGCGGCCACCATCCGCAATGACATGGCGTTGTTGGAGGAAGAAGACCTCATCAGCGCCCCCCACACCTCTGCCGGTCGGGTCCCGACCGACAAGGGTTATCGAATGTTTGTGGATCAGCTGGCAGGAGTTCGGCCACTGTCCCTGGGCCAACGAAACGCCATAGAACTGTTTTTGCGGGAATCTGCAGACCTCGATGACACCCTCGGTCGAACCGTGCGTCTACTTTCCCAACTGACCAACCAGGTCGCTATTTTGCAGTATCCGACTCTCAGCGTTGCCCTCGTGCGTCATGTTGAATTACTTCCCCTGGGTGCCCACAAACTCATGACCGTCTTGATTACCGATAGCGGTTCGGTTGACCAGAACATTCTCGAATGCCCCCGCGACATTGACGAGGTTGTCATTGCCGAGCTTCGTGCACAGCTCAACCAGTTGCTGGTGGGCAAGGAGATGGCAGAGGTGGTGGGTGTCCTCCAGGCCCTGCCAGGATCGGTTTCCCCCGATCGAGCTCCGCTGGTGGCCGGCATTGTGGAGGCTCTCTCCCATGCCGTGGAAGGCCATCGCACCGATCGGCTAGTGATGGCGGGCGCAGCCAATTTGGTCCGTGGCGAAGGCGATTTTTCGAGCAGCGTGTACCCCGTCTTGGAAGCCATTGAAGAGCAGGTCACGCTGCTCAAGCTTTTCACCGAAATGCACTGGGACACCTCGGATGTCCAGGCGAGAATCGGCCGCGAGAACGAAGGGGCGCTTTCTGAAGTAGCCATTTTGGCTTCGGCATACCAATCGGGTGGCGAATCCAGCGCCACTTTGGGGGTCGTGGGCCCCACCCGGATGGATTATTCCAACAACATGGCGGCCGTTCGTGCAGTCGCAGGCTATTTGTCCAGACTTTTGGGTGAAGACGATAAGGAAAGAGCTTAATCTGTGAGTGTTGACCACTACGAAGTACTGGGTGTGAGCAAGGATGCCGACGCGGAAACCATCAAAAAGTCCTATCGAAAGCTCGCCCGTGAGCTCCACCCCGATGTGAACGGCGAGCCTGGAGCGGAAGACCGTTTCAAGCAGGTTACCCACGCCTACGAGGTTCTCTCAGACCCCGCGCAGCGCGCGTCCTACGACCGCGGTGGTGACCAAGGTTTTGGTGGTTTTGGACCTTTTGGCGATATTTTTGAAAACTTCTTTGGCGGAGGGGGACAGCAGCAGGGGCCACGCTCTCGCAAGGAGCGCGGCCAAGATGCGCTGCTGCGGGTCGATGTTGACCTCAAAGATGTGATTTTCGGGGTGCAGCGGAGTATTGAGATTGACACGGCTGTGGTGTGTGAAACCTGTGATGGGTCGTGCGCCTCGCCCGGAAGCTCCCCCCGCTCTTGCGATATCTGTGGCGGATCCGGGTCGCTCAAGCGGACCGTGCGCTCTGTCCTTGGCAACATGGTCACCCAAAGCCCCTGTGGTAGTTGCCGTGGTTTCGGAGAGGTGATCGATAGCCCCTGTCCTACGTGCGCAGGTCAAGGCCGGGTGCGCGCCACGAGGGCGTTGTCGGTGGATATTCCCGGCGGAATTGAAACAGGACAGCGCATTCACCTTCCCGGACAGGGAGAAGTTGGCCACGGCGGTGGGCCAGCGGGCGATCTCTACTTGGAATTCACGATTCGTGGTGACGCAATTTACTCCCGCTCCGGCGACGACATTATCGCGACCCTAGAAATTGACGTGATCGATGCCATCGAAGGCCAGATGGTGACTCTCGAAGCACTCGATGGCGAAGTGTCGGTGACGGTAAAGCCAGGCGCACAAAGCGCTGATGTGATTACCGTGAAAAATCGCGGGGTGACGAAGTTGCGGGGAAATGGGCGCGGCGACCTGCGTTTTGGTCTTCACGTGATGACGCCCACCAAGCTTTCTTCCAAAGAGTCCGAGCTTGTGGCAAAGCTTCGAGAGCTCCGCAAGCCCGCCGCCCCGTCGCTGGCGGGTGCCCAACAGGGGATGTTCCATAAATTCCGCGACCGGCTTTTTGGCTAAATGGCTCATCTCTATTTAGCGGGTGCTGATGAGGGGCTTCACGTTGGCGACAGCGCCGAGCTCGTCGGGGATGAAGCCCGTCATGCTGTCACGGTGGCTCGACTGGCCGTGGGTGAGTCGATTGCGCTGACCAATGGCCACGGAGCCATGGCGCAGTGCGTGGTGCTCGAGACGTCGCCGAAAAAAGTACTCGTTCGAGTCGAGAGTGTTGATCAAGTAGCCCCGCTGCGCCCCGAAGTGTGGTTGGTACAGGCTCTGGCCAAGGGAGACCGCGATGAACGCGCGGTGGAAGCCTGCACAGAACTAGGGGTGGATCGAATTATTCCGTGGCAAGCAGCGCGCAGCATTTCTCGGTGGTCAGGCGAGAAAGAAACAAAAGGGCTAGCGCGGTGGGGAAAGATTGCCGCCGAGGCCAGTAAACAATCGCTTCGCGCGTGGGTGCCCCAGGTTGCCCCGCTTGTCGGGTTGGCGCAACTGTGCGACCTGGCCAGAACCCATCACATGGTGCTTCTGGAGCCCACTGCCTCCGCGTCGCTGGCGCAGGGCCTGAAAGACGCGAGTGGGCCTGTGGTCTTGGTCGTGGGCCCCGAGGGAGGAATCGCTCCATCCGAGCGAGAAGCACTCGAGGCCGCGGGAGCAGTGTCGGGGTCTGTAGGACCCCTGGTGATGCGCACCTCGAGTGCGGGGATGGCTGGCTTGACCATCGTCAATCACGTCTTAGGACGCTGGGAATGACTCGCCGCGCGAGAAAACCCTCCGCTCTAGACTGGGGACTATGAGCATCGAGAACCCGTCCATTTTCTCGAAGATAATTTCTCGGGAAATCCCCGCAGATATTGTGGCGGAAACTGACACCTTGATCGCATTCCGGGATGTTGCGCCCCAGGCACCGGTTCACCTTCTCGTTGTGCCCAAATCTGAGCAGTACGCCACGGTTTCCCAGCTTGCTGCTTCAGATCCGGGATTACTCGCCGAGATGGTCCTCATGGCGCAAAGCCTTGCCACCGAACATGCCCAGGGTGACTACCGACTGGTCTTCAATTCTGGTGAGAGAGCGGGTCAAACGGTTTTTCATGTTCATGCCCACGTGTTAGCGGGGACCCTGGAAGAGGGCACTCTTGCCGGCTAAGCCCTCCGCTCAACCCCCCAAGATGCTCACGGCCACCCTGGATGATGTCTCCATGGTGGAGGTCCTGGGTGTCAACGACGCGGTCTTGGCCCTGGTGGAAGAACACTTTCCCTCTCTCGCCATTGCTGTTCGCAGCAATACCATCACCGTTTCAGGTCCCGAGCAGGATGCGCGACGGGCCCTAGATCTTTTGGAAGAAATGGGTCGGGTGGCCCGGAAAAATTCCGAGCTATCTGCAGAAGACATGATGCGTGCTGCGGTAGCGGCGCAGCAGAGTGGGATGGCTCCGACTAATTTTTTGTCCGAACCAATTCTTTCCAGCAAGGGCCGCGCACTTCGCCCGAAAACGACGGGACAAAAGAGCTACGTTGACGCGATCGATTCCCACACCATCGTGTTCGGGATTGGTCCTGCAGGAACGGGTAAAACCTATTTAGCAATGGCCAAAGCCGTCCAGGCGCTGGAGAGGAAAGAGATTGACCGCATCATCTTGACCAGGCCTGCGGTCGAGGCGGGCGAGCGTTTAGGATTTTTGCCGGGAACCCTGACCGACAAAATTGACCCCTATCTGCGGCCACTCTTCGATGCCCTCCACGAAATGATGGACCCCGAGCTTGTCCCCAAACTGTTGGCCAGTGGAACGATCGAAGTTGCCCCCCTGGCGTATATGCGTGGACGCACGTTGAATAGGGCCTTCATTATCTTGGACGAGGCCCAAAATACCTCGCCCGAGCAGATGAAAATGTTCCTCACGCGGCTAGGTTTTGAATCCCGAATGGTCATCACCGGCGATATCACCCAGGTCGATGTGCCCGGCGGACACAGCGGTCTCAGGCTGGTGGGCGGAATTCTTGAAGATGTTGAGGATATCCACTTTCACTACCTGACCTCCAGTGATGTTGTCCGCCACTCCTTAGTGTCGGCCATCGTTGAGGCCTATGCCGCCCACGACGCTCGCGAGGTGAACGCCCGTGAGCGTTGAAGTTAGTAACGAGTCGGGAACCAGCCTCGACGAAGCGAGCCTTCAACAGGTAGTTCTGTTTGCGATGTCGGGTTTGCGGGTCCACCCCGATGCGGAAGTTGCGGTTGTGCTGGTGGATGAAGCAGCAATGGAAGAGCTCCATGTGCAGTGGATGGGCGAAACCGGGCCCACCGACGTGTTGAGTTTTCCCATGGACGAATTGCGTCCAGGGCGTGAGGGCGAAGAGGAAGCCGAAGGGATCCTTGGAGACATTGTGCTGTGTCCCACCGTCGCTGCCGCACAGGCAAACACAGCGGGTCACTCTCTGATGGCTGAGCTGCGCATGCTGACCGTGCACGGACTACTGCACCTCTTGGGCTTTGACCACGCGGAGCCAGATGAGCAAAAAGAAATGTTTGGCCTGCAAGGCGACATCCTTGCTCGATTCGATGCCTTGGCAGAGGAACCCGCGTGAGTATTGTTTTCCTTCTGATTGCGGTTGCGCTCATTGTGGTGGGTGGGTTGCTTACCGCTATTAGCGCAGCGCTGGGTGTCGTGGGGCGAAACGACCTACTGGAGGAGGCGGCAACCAAACGCAAACCACAAGCGCTCCACGCCCTTGCTTCCAACATGCCTCCCCACCTCACCGCGGTTCGCTTCGTTCGGGTGGTGGTCGACACCATTGCGGCCATTTTGATTACCTTGGGCGTCTCTGCGTGGTTTTCACAGTGGTGGGAAGTGTTACTGGTCGCTGGCGTCATACTGATTGCCGTGTCCTTCGTTGTTGTGGGGTCATCCCCCCGGTCTGTGGGAATTCGGCACGCCAAGGTCATGGTTCGAAACTTCGCCCCGCTGGTTCGGGGTCTTCGCCTGCTGGTGGGGCCTGTTGCAGAGGGGCTGGTTGTTCTCGGAAATATTGTCACCCCCGGCTCTGGCGGTGCAGCCGTGTTGCGAAGCGAAGACCAGCTGCGCAACTGGGTGGACGAGGCAGCAGATCAGGACATGTTGGAGGATGAAGACCGAGAGCTTATTCACTCCATTTTTGAACTCGGCGACACTATTGTTCGGGAGGTCATGGTTGCCCGGACCGACATGATCACGCTCGAGGCGGGCGATTCCCTCGCGGATGCCATGAAGGCCTTTCTCGACACGGGTGTCTCTCGCATTCCTGTGATCGGCAAAGACAGCGATGACGTCGTAGGGATTTGTTACCTCCGGGATGTTGCCAGAGTGCAACACGAGGCCCCGGCACAAGCAAAGAAGACGGCCATCTCTTCCCTCGCTAAACCAGCGGTGTTTATTCCCGAAAGTAAAAAGGTCGATGACACGCTCCGGTTTTTGCAACGCGAACAAAATCATCTTGCCATGGTGGTCGATGAATACGGCGGCATCGCGGGTTTGGTGACAATGGAAGATTTGATGGAAGAGCTGGTGGGAGAAATCTCTGATGAGTACGACGTCGATGTGAAAGAAATCACGGATATTGGACCCGATTCCTACCGTGTGGCAGCGAAATATTCGTTGGACGACCTCGCTGATTTTTACGACATTGATATGGATCACGACGATGTCGATACGGTCGGTGGTTTGCTGACCAAACTCATTGGTCGCCTACCCGGTGCTGACTCGAGTGCGGATACCGATGACATCCGCTTGGTGGCAGAAGCCCCGGAGGGGCGAAACCAAAGAGTGTCGTGGATTCGGGTGTATCCCACGGCGGGGTGGCTCGAGCGCAAGGCGCTGCGTGAGGAAATCGACCAGGCCCGAACCGGAGAGATCCCCCTGCCATGACCGGACCACGAGGGTTTAGCGCAGGGTTCGTCACGTTTGTGGGACGCCCCAATGTGGGCAAGTCCACGTTGATGAACGCTCTCGTGGGGGACAAGGTGGCGATTACGTCTTCAAAACCCCAAACCACCCGCATGGCCATTCGGGGCATCGTTCATCGCGAGCACGGCCAGATCATTATTGTCGATACCCCCGGCGTTCACCGCCCGCGGACTCTTTTGGGCCAACGTCTTAATGATGTTGTCTCCCACACGCTTGGTGAAGTAGACATCATCGCGATGTGTGTTCCGGCCACCGAAAAAGTAGGGCCTGGAGATCGTTTTATTGCCCAGAGCATCATGGAATACCCCCGGGCCCTCAAAATCGCACTGGTCACCAAGACTGATGCGGCCTCCAACGCGATGATCGCTGAGCGGCTCATGGAAGTTGATGAACTGGGGGACTGGGCGAGCATCATTCCCGTCTCTGGATTGAAGGGTTCCCAGTTGGATGTGTTGGTAAAGGAACTTCTCGCCCTGCTCCCGGAGTCGGAGGCGTTGTATGACGGCGAGGCCACCACCGAACAAAGCGAGGAAACCCGGATAGCAGAGCTCATCCGAGAGGCCACCCTGGAGGGTGTCTCGGACGAATTGCCCCATTCGATCGCGGTGACCGTCGATGAAATGACCGAGCGTGATGATGGGTTGTTGCATATTTTTGCCAATTTGTGGGTTGAGCGTGACAGCCAAAAAGGCATCATCATTGGTCATCGAGGTTCCAAGCTCAAAGCAATTGGCAGCGAAGCTAGGGCTGGAATCGAAGAACTGTTGGGCAGGCGGGTGTATCTGGCCCTCCACGTGAAAGTTTCCAAAGAATGGCAACGCGACTCAAAGAAGCTCGACAAGCTGGGGCTCTAGGTGCCCTTTTATCTCAGAGGGTGGCGTGTTAGCCTACAGAAGTGAACAACGCACTCCTCCTTCTTCCCCGCCGCGCCGGGGTCCTGCTTTAGGCCACCCCCCGTCGCGGCTGAGCACGGTCTGGGCCACACTTCGAGGGAAAGTACGTTCATGATTAATAACCAAAAGCCATCTTTGATGCCGATTCACAAGTATCGGCCCTATCACGAGGCGTTCCCGCTCGATCTGAGCGATCGCACCTGGCCTGGTGCCCACATCACGAAAGCACCGCGCTGGTGCGCGGTGGACTTACGTGATGGGAACCAAGCCCTCATTGACCCGATGAGCCCCGAGCGCAAAAGGGTGATGTTTGACCTGCTGGTGCGCATGGGATACAAAGAAATCGAAGTGGGATTTCCTTCCGCTTCGCAAACCGATTTCGATTTCGTTCGAAGCTTGATTGACACGAACGCGATTCCCGATGATGTGACCATCCAGGTGTTGACTCAGGCGAGAGACCACCTGATTAAGCGCACATACGAGTCGCTGGTGGGGGCAAAGCAGGCGATTGTGCACCTCTATAACTCGACAAGTACTCTTCAACGGGATGTCGTCTTTCGCACCGATAAGCAGGGCATTATCGATATTGCTCTCGAGGGAGCCAGGTTGTGTCGCTCGATGGAATCGATGGTGCCTGGCACGGATGTCTATTACGAATATTCGCCTGAAAGCTATACGGGGACCGAACTCGCGTTTGCGGTGGATGTTTGCAACCAGGTGTTGGAAATTTTGGAGCCCACGCCTGAGCGGAAAGTCATCATCAACTTGCCGGCAACGGTGGAGATGGCGACGCCTAATCGCTATGCCGATTCCATTGAGTGGATGTCCAGGCACCTGAATCACCGCGAGAACGTCATCGTGAGTCTTCACCCCCATAACGACCGAGGAACCGCGGTCGCTGCCGCTGAGTTGGGCTACATGGCAGGGGCGGACCGTATCGAGGGATGCCTCTTCGGTAACGGTGAGCGCACCGGAAATGTTGACTTGGTGGCGTTAGGCATCAACCTCTTCACACAGGGCATTGACCCGCAGATTGATTTCAGTGATTTGGATGACATCAAACGGACCGCGGAGTATTGCAACCAGCTGACCGTGCACGAGCGAAGCCCGTGGGCTGGTGACCTTGTTTATACCGCGTTTAGCGGATCCCACCAGGACGCCATTAAGAAAGGTTTTGAAGCGATGGAGGCCCAAGCGAGCAAGCAAGGTGTCTCCGTGAATGACCTGGAATGGGCTATTCCCTACCTCCCCGTGGACCCCAAGGACTTGGGACGCAGTTATGAAGCCGTGATTCGGGTGAACTCTCAGTCGGGCAAGGGCGGCGTGAGCTACCTCCTCAAGACCGACCATGCGCTCGATCTCCCGCGAAAGCTACAGATCGAGTTTTCCCAGGTGGTCCAAGCGAAGACCGATGCGGATGGCGGCGAGGTCACCAGCGAAGAAATTTGGAGTATCTTCCAAGACGAGTACTTGCCCTCGAAAAAGCACGAAGCGAAGTGGGGGCACTACGAGTTGCTGTCTACCCGCTCGGCCAGCGATATGGACGGAGAGGTTTCACTTGAGGTGAAGTTGCGCGAGGGGGATAAAGAATCCGAAGCTGCTCACACGGGAAACGGCCCGATTGCCGCCTTCTTAGGTATTTTGGAGCGCCATGGCGTGGCCATCAAGCTGTTTGACTACGTTGAGCACACCCTCAGCGCTGGCGGGGATGCGCTCGCAGCAGCATATGTGGAACTTGAAGTCAATGGCACAACCCTCTGGGGTGTGGGCATTGATGGGGATATTTCCACTGCCTCGTTGAAGGCAATCGTATCTGCGGTTAACCGGGCACTGCGCATGGATACTCGGGCTCACGAGTCAGAGTTGGTGGGGAGCCACTAAGCGCAACCCTCAGCCATGAGCTTGTGGTTCAGGCCCAGTTTCGCTCTAAGAGGGGGGGGCGACTACCAGAGTGCCCCGATTATCCGCCTGCGGAGCCCACCCTCTTCTCCGACGCTCTCCCGTGTAGCGCTAACCCCACAGCGCGGGAGTTGGCATGCTCACCCTGGCACCGCTCATATATTCCAGTCCGTCGGGTATGTCTTTTTCCAACAGAAGTGGGCCATCGATGTCCACGACACTGCATAATTGGCCCACAACATACGAAGGCGCCATCGACAACGATGTCCCGGTCATATTTCCCACCATCACCTCGAGCCCATCCAGCGTCGCTCTGTGTGCAATGGCGAGGGCTTCGGTGAGCCCACCGCACTTATCAAGTTTGATATTGATGACGTCATATCGGTCCTTGACTCTTTCGTAATCCTCCAGGCCCAAACAGCTCTCATCCCCACCCAAAGAGACGGGGGACTGGTAGCCAATCAGGGGCTCATCGTGGCCTCTGGGCAAAGGTTGTTCGATGAAGGACACGCCTAACTCCGCAAGGCCCGGAGTGTAGGTCACGAGTTCTTCCATCGTCCACCCTTGATTCACGTCAATCACCAGAGTGGCGTGAGGCCGGACCTCCCTGATTGCGCTGATTCGTTCCAGGACCAACTCGTTATCCAGCTTGATTTTTAGCGCCGGAAAATCTGCCCATTCCCTCGCCTTCGCCGCCATTGCCTCAGGTGTATCAATACCGAGCGTGGCCACCGTCGTCAGCTCGTGGGGCACGACACCCACAAGTTGCCATATCGATGACCCTGTTTGCTTGCATTCCAGGTCCCACAGTGCACAGTCAAGGGCATTGCGGGCTCCCCCAATGGGCAACACAGTAGAGAGCTCTTCACGGGTGATCCCTGACTCCACTCGAGTGCGAATTGATTCAATGCTTGCGATGAGAGAGCTGGGGGTCTCTCCCAGGTAGTAGGAACCTGTCCCCTCGCCCCGGCCACAGAATCCTTCGTGTTCGAGCGTTACCCACACGCAGTTGAGTTCCCTAAAGGTATAGCCCGTGATGGAAAACGGCGCAGCAAGCGGGAAGGTTCGCGCTTGAACCGACATTTTCACGATCGTTACCAGGTTGTCAGGGCCGAAACCAACGGTTCCACCCCGCCATGCAAAGGGTCAACCGCGGGCAGCGACCAGCGTTGAGCAAGGCCTTCGAGATAAGGGGCTCTCTCCTCCGGGGCGAGGCTAGAGGTGTTGGAGCTAATCCCCAGGCATCGAATTGCCGGGTTTACTCTCTGCGCCATGAGAACGGTGAGCTCAATGACCTCGCCGATGCTCGGCAAGGGAAAGTCCGGCCACCCCGCCATATGTTCCCTCGTTGCATGAGTACACACGACAAACGCATCGGGCTGTGAGCCGGTGAGCAACCCTGCGGTAACCGCGGAATATCCCGGGTGAAAAAGACTGCCCTGTCCTTCGATAACGTCCCAGTGATCGGGGGAACCCGCATCGGGAGAGAGCATCTCGGCGGCACCCGATACGAAATCGGCGACAACGGCATCGATAGGGATTCCCGCCCCCGAAATCAGAATTCCCGTTTGGCCACTGGCACGAAAATCAACGTCAAACCCTTGGTGTGACATCTCCTGGGCTAACGCCAAAGAGGTGTACTTCTTTCCCAGGGCGCAATCTGTTCCCATCGTGAGAAGGCGCTTGCCGGTCCGCTTTTTCCCTGTTCCCACGGGGATTTCTTCGGGCGGAACACGAACATCAATGATGCGGCGGCCAGACTTCTGGGCGGCCTCTTGGAGCTCGGGGATATCTCCCAGGCGTTGGTGCATACCGGCAGCGATATCAAGGCCAAGCTCCAGGGCTTGACGCAGAATCGTCAGGGTTGCCGGCGGAATGCTGCCACCGATGACAACAACCCCGAGAACCACAGTGTTGGCACCGCGCTGGAGCGCCTCGCCTAGGGTGACATCGGGAAGCCCCACGTCGACTGTTTCTGGGGTGAATCTAATTTGACCCACGCAGTTAGTGGCATCCCAGTGCGCGATGCCGAGCCCAGTTTTCGCGTATATGGGGTCCGTCTCATTACCCATTAACAACACAGAGGGCTTGGCAATATCGAGCACTAAAGAACTCACTCTCGGTGGCGGAAGGTAGTCCAAAACTAGCGCAGTGTGAGCGAGGGGCAAACGCCCGCAGTAGGCGAGAAATCACCCTGCAGGAGGGGCCTGAAAATCTCTATAGCCTGGCGAGGGACTCAATGTCCTCCAGAAAACCACCCACCATCTCACTGGATACTGTCATCCGAGTGTCTCCGATTGCCCAGAGATAATCTTCAGTGGTGGGTCCCGTTGGTGCTTCTGGCGCCGTGTCATACACCGCAGCTTCCAGCGCCCGCTGGGCAGCTTTTCGAGCAGCAAATTCGATGTCGGCAGGTGAAAACCCGTCTGTTCTCGTCACCAACTCCGCGATGTCAACAGTGTCAACGGTCTCCGACGGGATGTATCGGCGCCATATCGATTCCCGAGCGGTTTCATCAGGCAGGCCTATAGGAATGACATAGTCAAACCGGCCGTGCCGCAAGAAAGCGTCATCTAGAGCCCTGATGAAGTTTGTGGCAACGATAAGCAAGCGACCGGGGCGCTCACGAAACAGGGGGATGAGCTTGAGCAGCTCATTGGTGACTCCTTGCAACGCCGTGGGCGGTTCGCCTCCGCGCTGTGCTGCAATTTCTTCCACCTCGTCGATAAACACCACGACATTATCGAGATCTGAGATTCGTGTGAAGGTATCTCGCAGTGCTCCGGCAAGCCCTTTCTGGTCTGCTGCGAGTCTCGCGGGGAACACTTCAACAAAGGGCCAATCCAATCGGGACGCAACCGCTTTTGCGAACGTTGTCTTTCCGGTGCCCGGGGGACCAAACAGGACAATCGAGCGGGGAGGCTCAACGCCGAATTTTTCTGCCAGATCCGCGTCGGACAGGGGCATAACAAGTCTGCGTTCCAACATTTCTTTCTCCCGCTGCATCCCCGCAATTCCGGCCCAGAGGTCCCTGGGCAATATTCGCCCACCCAATTCAGCGAGGATGCTTCTCTCCTTTTCTGAGATGGGAATTTCACGCTCGAAATATTTGAGATGGTTTTTGTCAACAAATCCGGCATGGTCTAACACGTCGGACTTGTCTTGGCTTTCCGGCACCAAAATGGAAAGTTTTGTCAGGCCTAGCGGTGCCATGCGTGCTTCCAGCGCGGCGAGCAATGAACTGCCAATCCCTTGACGTCGAAAGGATGGAAGTGTTGAGAAAAAGACGATCCAGCCTTGTTCGTGGGCGGCCCGGGCTACCGCTGCACCAACAATTTTCTCGTCGGCAACGGCCAAAACTGCGTGATCCTTCTGGCACGAGGCCAAGACCTCGGCTAGTCCGTACACCGGGTCAAAACCTTCCGACTTTGCGCTGTCCCACAGCTCGAGGACGGCTTCGGTGTCAGCAGGATGGTATTCACGAATACGAAAAGACATCTGTGTTCCTCACCAAAGAAAGAAGAAGTAAGCCGATGGGCAATATTGGAAGGCAACCCGGGTGAGGAGGCCGCTCGCTGAGAGGGCGTTGTGGACCCTCGTTGTTACGCGATGATATCCGAGAGAGTACCGCAGTCAAGGTGAGAGTGTCGGCAGTCCCCGCCACACCAGGTGAGAAAGAGCGTGCCGCCCAATGAATGCTGGGGTTAACCCGGGATACTAGGGGGGTGCCCACCTACCGAGACGATGCAATTGTGCTGCGCACACATCTGCTCGGTGAAGCCGACAAGATTGTCACGTTGCTGTGCAAAAAGTCGGGCAAAGTTCGAGCGGTAGCAAAGGGGGTGCGCAAAACGACAAGTCGTTTTGGCGCCAGGCTTGAGCCCTTTACCGCGGTGGATGTTCAACTCTTTGAAGGGAAAAGCCTCGACATTATTCAACAGGCTGACACTATTGGTGCCTATTCCTCTGCGATCAGCCACGACTACGCGAAATACACCTCCGCCATGGTCATGGTGGAGACTGCGGACACACTGAGTGACCACGATTACCAGCAAGCCCACTACATGCTTCTTCTGGGCGGCCTGCGGTCTTTGGCGCAGGGAGACCACCCCTCTGGGCAGGTTGTGGATAGCTACCTCCTGCGGGCGCTGGCCCTTGCCGGATGGTCACCGAGTCTGGAAGTGTGTGCCGTCACGGGGGAGCCTGGGGACCACCGCGCCTTCGATGTTTCCCTCGGTGGCGTGGTGGCCGCGAATATCGCCCCACCGGGAACGCCTCAGTTGGCTCCCGGAGCCAAGGAGCTCCTTCAGGCTCTCCTCGCGGGGGAGTGGGAGGCTGTCGAGAGGGCAGAATCAGGGGTTTCCTCTCAGGTGTCAGGGATTATTGCCGCCTACACCCAGTTCCACCTTGAGCGCCATGTTCGATCCTTCGCCCACCTTGATCGCAGCGAAAAAACAACGGTGACCCACTGATGACTAACTTTCTGCCTCTGAATTGGACAGGGCTTGAGCCACCCGACTTTGACAATTCCAGAATCCCCCAACACGTTGCTGTGGTGATGGATGGGAATGGGCGCTGGGCAAACGCGCAGGGGTTGCCTCGAATTGAGGGCCACAAAGCCGGAGAGACAGCGCTTCTCGATGTTGTGGCAGGGGCCTTGCAAGCGGGAGTTAGCCACCTCTCGGTGTATGCCTTCTCGACCGAGAATTGGAACCGATCTCCGGAGGAAGTGAAATTTCTGATGGGTTTCAACAGGGATGTTTTGCGCCGCAGGCGAGACCAGCTCAATGAGTGGGGTGTGCGCATCAGGTGGTCGGGACGGCGCCCCAAACTTTGGTCCAGTGTGATTAAGGATCTTGAAACAGCGGAGCAGCTCACCAAGAAGAACACCACGTTGACGCTGACCATGTGTGTCAACTATGGCGGGCGGGCGGAAATCGTGGATGCCATTCGTCAGATTGCGAGCTCTGTTGCATCAGGATCGGTCACGCCCGGGCGGATTAGCGAAAAAACGGTTGCCCAAAATCTTTACCTGCCCTCTCAACCCGATGTGGACTTGTTTGTCCGAACCTCGGGTGAGCGGCGGACCAGCAACTTTTTGCTGTGGCAGAGCGCGTATGCGGAAATGGTCTTCTTGCCCACACTGTGGCCGGATATGACCCGAGTGCAGTTGTGGGAAGCCATTGAGGAGTACCAGCGCCGCACGCGCCGTTTCGGGGGAGCTGTGGACCAGCCGTCTGGTTCGTCTGAGCCCTCTCGATAGGATAGTAAACAGTTGTTTGGTCTGATTGTTACCTAAGGGAGCTCCGACGTGGCGCCACAAAGCAAGCTTGACAGCGTCATTGCGCTCGCCAAACGCCGGGGGTTCGTGTACCAATCCGGTGAAATCTATGGCGGTTCTCGCTCAGCGTGGGATTACGGGCCCCTGGGTGTAGAACTCAAGGAAAACATCAAGCGCCAGTGGTGGCGAAACATGGTGACTACCCGCGCAGACGTCGTGGGATTAGATTCGGCCGTTATTTTGCCGACGGCAGTGTGGAATGCATCAGGCCACGTTGACGTCTTTAGCGATCCTCTGATCGAGTGTCTTTCCTGCCACAAGCGCTACCGCGCCGACCACTTGTTGGAGGAGTTCGAAGAAAAGAAGGGTCGGGTTCCCGAGAACGGCCTCGCCGACATCGCTTGCCCGCATTGTGGAAATAAAGGCTCATTTACCGAACCTAAAGAGTTCAGTGGGCTCCTCAAGACGTATTTGGGACCCGTCGATGATGAAGCAGGGATGCACTACCTGCGCCCCGAAACAGCACAGGGAATTTTTGTCAACTTCAATAACGTGGTCCAAACCGCCCGAGTGAAACCACCGTTCGGGATTGCCCAAATTGGCAAGAGTTTCCGCAACGAAATCACCCCGGGAAACTTCATCTTCCGCACCCGAGAATTTGAGCAGATGGAGATGGAGTTCTTCGTGAAACCCGGCGAAGATGAGACCTGGCACCAGTATTGGATTGACCAGCGGTTTGCCTGGTACACGGGGCTGGGGATCAACCCGGACAATTTGCGGTTATATGAACACCCCGTGGAAAAACTGTCGCACTACTCCAAGCGCACCGTTGATATTGAATACCGTTTCGGCTTCCCCTCCGGTGAATTTGGTGAGCTCGAAGGTGTGGCAAATCGGACCGACTTTGACCTTTCCACCCATAGCGAGCACTCCGGCACCGACCTGTCCTATTTTGACCAGGCCTTGGATGAACGCTGGACTCCCTACGTCATCGAGCCGGCTGCCGGTTTGACTAGGTCGCTGATGGCTTTCTTAGTAGACGCCTATGAAGAAGACGAAGCTCCGAATGCAAAGGGCGGGGTGGATAAGCGCACCGTTCTGCGCCTGGACCGTCGTCTAGCGCCGACCAAAGTTGCTGTCTTGCCGCTGTCTCGACACGAAGAGCTCTCGCCTCTGGCGCAGAAGATTGCCGATGATCTGCGCAACTACTGGAGCGTGGAATTCGACGATGCCGGCGCGATTGGACGTCGCTACCGCAGAGGCGATGAAGTCGGAACGCCCTTTGCCGTGACCGTTGACTTTGAATCCTTGACGGATAACGCCGTCACCATTCGCGAGCGCGACACCATGGCGCAAGAACGGGTATCGCTGGATAATCTTCAGGGCTATCTCGCACAAGCACTGATCGGCGCGTAGCGGGAATGGAGGTCCAGACTGCCTCAAAGCCCCTAAGTATCGGGCCTTTGGAGCTGTCTATTCCCGTGGTTTTGGCCCCGATGGCCGGTATCACCAACACTGCTTTTCGCCGGTTGTGCAGGGAGTATGGGGCGGGGCTGTACGTCTCGGAAATGATCACCTCGCGCGCGTTAGTGGAGCGAACCCCCACCAGCATGCGATTGATTAAGCATCACGAATCAGAAACCCCACGCAGCATCCAGCTCTACGGGGTGGACCCGCACACGGTGTCCGAAGCCGTGAAGTTCCTGGTGGATGAGGATCTGTGTGATCACATCGACCTCAACTTTGGGTGCCCAGTTCCCAAGGTGACCAAGAAAGGCGGGGGAGCCGCGCTTCCCTGGAAAAAGAGCCTGTTTCGCCAGATTGTGGAGGGGGCAGTGAACGCTGCGGGAGATATCCCCGTCACCGTAAAAATGCGCAAGGGCATCGATGATTCTCACCTGACTTTCATGGAGGCGGGAAAATCTGCCGAGGGCGCCGGTGTGGCCTCCATCGCGCTGCATGCCAGAACCGCGTCTCAGTATTATTCCGGTAAAGCGGATTGGGATGCGATTGGTGAACTGAAATCCAGCATTTCGAGCATCCCTGTCTTGGGCAACGGAGACATTTGGAAGGCGGAGGACGCCCTAGCCATGGCGGCTCAGAGCGATTGTGACGGCGTCGTCGTGGGCCGAGGCTGTCTCGGACGCCCATGGCTCTTTGGTGACCTTCAAGAGGCCTTTCGTGGCAGCATCAAGCGCTATCAGCCGGGGGTAGCCGAGGTGGCGAAAGCTTTCCGGCGGCACGCGGAGCTTTTGGTGGAATTTTTTGACGGCCAGGAAGACCGAGCGTGCCGGGATGTGCGCAAACACGTGGCCTGGTACTTCAAGGGCTACCCGGTCGGGGGAGATCTCCGCGCGCGACTTTCCACAGTGGAATCTCTCGCCCAAATGGATGACTTCCTTGGGGAACTTGATTTTGACGCCCCCTACCCAGGAAATAGTGTGGAAGCTCCCCGCGGCCGCCAAGGATCGGCGAAGAAAACCCACCTGCCGGACCAGTGGTTAGATTCCCAAGAACTCTCCTCCAGCCAGCGCAGTGCGCTCCACCTTGCGGAAGTGGATTCCAGTGGAGGCTAGAGAATACGGAGACGCCGACCGCGAACGTTTTGTTCCCGAAGTTCACTCGTCCTCCCGCAGCGACTTTGCCAGGGACCGCGGTCGCCTGCTGCATTCCTCAGCGCTGCGCCGTTTGGCAGCAAAAACCCAGGTGCTTTCGCCCTCGCAGGGTCTGGATTTTGCCAGGAATCGGCTTACCCATTCTCTCGAAGTTGCCCAGATCGGGCGGGAATTGGCCTCCCGGCTGGGCCTGAACGCGGACGTGGTAGAAACGGCTTGTCTGGCCCACGACATTGGTCACCCCCCGTTTGGACATAACGGTGAAAAAGCCCTTTCCGAATGGGCCAGTGATTGCGGTGGGTTCGAAGGCAACGCGCAAACTTTCCGGCTCCTTGTTCGATTGGAGCCCAAAGTTCTGGACGCCCACGGGGTCTCCCGCGGCCTCAATCTGACCCGAGCCAGCCTGTTGGCCAGCATGAAATACCCCTGGGGTGTTGAGAGCGCGGTGAGCGACCCCAGCGGGCGTGAAAAATTTGGCGCCTACCCCGATGACGAAGAAGTCTTCTTGTGGGCGAGGCAGGGACACCGGGACCGGGTTCTCACCGCTGAGGCCCAGGTCATGGACTTTTCTGATGATGTGGCGTATTCCGTTCACGATTTTGAGGACGCAATCGTGAATGGCTATGTCGACCCCCGAAGCCTGAGCAGTCCCCGCACACGAGCGGACGTCCTGACGGGAATGGGCCCCTGGGTGGGAAACATTCCCACGGCGCACATCGAGGGCGCTTGGGATCGTTTGGCGAGCGTTTTCGATTCCGTTGCCCTTTATGCCGGCACCCGCAGAGACTTAGGAGTCCTCAAGACGCTCACCAGCACCCTGATCGGCCGTTTTGCGGTACAGGCGGAGCTCGAGGGCTCGAGGGTCAATGTTCCTGACGACACCCAGGATGAAATCACCCTGCTCAAGGGTATTGTGGCGATTCATGTGATGTCTCACACCGCACGTCAGGCGCTGTATGTGCATCAGAGAGGGGTGTTGAAATCACTCGCCGAGGCAATGCTGGAAGATCCCACCCACCTGGATACTGTGTTTGCCGAAGACTTCCTCCTCGCCTCCACGGCAGCACGGCAGAAGCGCGTGGTTGTCGACCAGGTGGCCTCATTGACCGACCAATCGGCCATGGCGCTCTATGAGCGCCTGGGCTTTGCCTGATTTTCCACAGCTTTCTCCTCCTCAGCGCGGTCTCGAGCCGGATAACTAGACTGAGCGTGTGGCGGGAAAAATAAAGCGGAGCGATATTGACGAGGTTCGCACTCGAATCAATATTGCTGATGTGGTGGGCGATTACGTAGCGCTGAAGTCTGCCGGAGCAGGCTCGATGAAGGGCTTGTGCCCGTTTCATGATGAGCGCAGCCCCAGCTTTCATGTGCGCCCGCAAGCAGGTTTCTATCATTGCTTTGGGTGTGGGGAGGGCGGCGATGTCTATTCCTTTTTGCAAAAAATGGACCACCTCAGCTTTCAAGAATCCGTGGAACGCTTGGCAGGAAAGCTCGGATATGCCTTGCATTATGAAGAAGGCGGGCAAGCCCCCGACACGAGTAATCGCGCCCGACTGCTCGAAGCCAATGGCGCCGCGGAAAAATATTTCCGAGACCAACTTCTCACCGCCGAGGCCGAGGTGGGGAGAAAATTCCTCGGCGAGCGTGGTTTTGACGCTCTTGCTGCCGAAAAGTTCGGGGTCGGATATGCCCCGAACTCTTTTGATTCTTTGTCCAAGTACCTCACCGGCAAGGGCTTCACCCTTCCCGAGTTGATCGAGGCGGGTCTGCTCTCCCAGGGCGATCGAGGGTCCTACGACCGCTTTCGGGGGCGCCTGGTGTGGCCCATTCGCGATGTGTCAGGTCAGACGATCGGTTTTGGCGCGAGAAAACTTCGCGACGATGACCAGGGCCCGAAGTACCTCAACACCCCCGAAACTCCGGTCTATCACAAGTCTCGCGTGTTGTATGGCCTTGATCTTGCCAAAAGGGATATCTCCCGCAACCGTCAAGTGGTTATTGTCGAGGGCTATACCGACGTCATGGCCTGCCATCTTGCAGGAATTACGACCGCGATCGCCACCTGCGGTACCGCGTTTGGTTCTGATCACATCACGGTGGTGAGGAGGGTGTTGGGTGATTCTGATGACCCCTCCCAGGGCGCTCGGGGAGAGGTCATCTTCACGTTTGACCCCGATGAGGCTGGTCAAAAAGCTGCCTCCCGCGCGTTTGTCGAAGAATCACGCTTTGTCGCGCAGACTTTTGTTGCTGTGCCCCCAGAGGGATTAGACCCGTGTGATGTCCGGATCCAACGCGGTGATGAAGCGCTTCGGGAAGTCATTGCGCTCCGTCGCCCGATGTATGAATTCATGATTAAGCAGGTGATGAATTCCTGCGACCTCAATACGGTGGAAGGCCGCGGGCAGGCGCTAAAAATGGCTACTCCGATCGTGGGAAAAATCCGTGACCGCGTGATTCGCGATGGATACGCCCGGGAGTTGGCCGGGTGGTTGGGGATGAACCCCGATGATGTTGCTCGAGAAATTCGCACCACTGCCCCCCGCACACCCGCCGCACCACTGCCGATCTCAGGTGATGCCTCCCCCGGGGGCCAAGAAGCCCCGTATCAAATGGCATCGCTCTCGAAGGATCCCGTCACTGCACTAGAAAGAGACGGGCTGATGGTGCTTTTGCAGCATCCCGATATCGTGCCGCTAGAGCGCGCAACTGCGGTGCTGGCAACCCAGTTCTCCCATGGTGCGCTGGCTCTGGTTCGAGACGCCATGATTTCTGCTCTTGAGTACTACCCCACACCGCAGTGGGTGGCGAAGGTAACGGAGGAAACACCCTCAGCGTTGTCGACCCTGGTCGGCCAACTCGCTGTGGGACCTCTGCCAGAGCAGGCTCATCAAACCGCCCGGTACTGCGAAGGGGTGACTTCCTCTTTGCTCGACCGCGAGCTCTTGAGAAAAAAGGCGGAGGTGCTGAGTGCCTTGCAACGCAGTGATCCCACCGGAGACCCGGACAATTATCGCGCCTTGCAAGAATCCCTGGTTCACTTGGAACGCGATCGACGAGAACTCAGGGAGGAGTAAAGATGGTTCAACACCGTGAGATTGTTCCCGAGGTCCGCCCCCACCGGGTTCTCACCCCGGGCCCGCTCTCGCTTGCTCCGGATCCGTCGGAGTTTTTCCTGAGCGCCGCCGCTGGCACGGGCGTGGACATTGTTCCCTTGGGCCCCGATACAACAGGCCTCGTCTGGCTCAGTGAACAGCGAGCCGACGAGTTGCAGGCCATTCTGGAATCCCACCCCAGCATTCGCTGGGTTCAACTGCCCTGGGCAGGCGTCGACGCTTTTGCTTCGGTGTTGCTGTCTCTCGCCGCCTTACCCGAGGCCGCAAGGCCCGTGGTGACCTCCGCCAAAGGTGCCTACTCCGAGCCCGTCGCAGAGCATGCGCTCGCTCTGCTTTTGGCCTGTCTGCGCGAGCTTCCTCGAAAGGCGAGGGAAGCGAGGTGGCAAGAACATCGATCCGGGCTCTCGCTTTTCGGTCGCCACATCGTCATCCTGGGTGCTGGTGGGGTTGCGCGAGCGCTGATGGAGCTGGTCGCACCGTTTCGCCCTCAGATCACCATCGTTCGACGAGGAACCGTGCGTGTTCCAGGCGCTGGGGAAACCATCACCCCGGATGCCCTGCATACCGCGCTCCCTGCAGCGGATGCCGTCGTGATTGCTGCTGCCGCAACGACAGACACCAGGCACATTATTGGCGAGCGTGAATTGGCATTGATGCCGGATCACGCCGTACTGGTGAATATCGCGCGGGGAAGCCTGGTCGACATCGATGCAGTAGTGGGTGCGCTCGCGGCGGGGACATTGTGGGGGGCGGGCTTAGATGTTATGGATCCCGAACCTTTTCCTGACGATCACCCTATCTGGGAGCACAACCGGGCTGTGATTACCTCGCATTCGGCCGATACACCCGAGATGACAAGGCCCTTGTTGGCGGCGCGGATTAGAGCCAATGCCGAGGCCTACGTGGCGGGAGAGCCACTGGTGGGTGTTGTGGACGTGGAAGCGGGCTACTAGCCTAGTAATCGAAGGAAGAGGTCCCGAATGCTCTGGTAGCATCGGGGGTTAGCTTCGTAATCCTCGATAGCTCAATTGGCAGAGCGACCGGCTGTTAACCGGTAGGTTCTTGGTTCAAGTCCAAGTCGAGGAGCCACAGGTGGGTTGCGCTCCACCCCGCCAATCCCACGTTCGCACACACTGTTGAGGAGCCCATGGCACGGTTTATTCTTCAGAATGCCTTGTGGCTTGTCCCGACACTATTGGGGATTCTTGTTGTTTCCTGGGGGGCCCTTGTGTGGGCGTCGCGCGCAAAATCCCCTCGTTCCTCGAGCTCTAGCGCCAGGGAAGAAAACCTGAGCGCCTTCTTGGAAAAATCTGACCTCGAAATGGTGATCGCCGAACAAGCAGATCGCATGCGCATGATCACTGAAGTGCACGAATCGGCGGCGACAAGCTTGGGGGCGATGATTGCCCAGGCCGAGGGCGCCGCCTTCACGGCCACTTCTGATCCGCAGGTGGCTTCCAGGGCCGCTAAAGCCCTCGCGGATTCGGCTCGCGCAACTCTCGGCGACGTCAGGCGGGTGGTGAACTCGGCGCGCGGTGGCGTGGAGGAGGTTGAAGCGTTACCAAGCCTCGTCTCGATTCACGATCTTTTTTCTGCAATGACAGATTCTGGTGTCGCGGTGTCCTATGGAGAAACCGGCACCCCTTTTGTGCTCGCGCCAAGTGCTGAGCTGGCGGTCTATCGGATCCTCCAGGAGAGCCTCAATAATGTCCGCGCCCACGGAGGGCCGGGAACGACCGCAAAGATTGGGATGTCGTGGAGCGCACAGGGTCTTCACGTTCGCGTGGATGACGACGGGATCCGCACTCGGCGCCGATTCGCCTCTGACGAGGGGACCGGCTACACCATCGGGGAGGACCAGGCAGCGCTGGTCGAGACGCTCGATGGTCGGGGAATCAAAGATATGAAACACCGAACAGAAGCGTTTGGTGGTGTTTTTTCGGCCCACTGGGTTCCCGGTGTTGGTTTCAGCGTTTGCGCAGCGTTTCCTACCCTGAAGTTCCATAACGGTGTCCACGGGGTGGAGCTTCGTGAGAGCGCCAGCTCCAGCAATGACTGAGGGATTCGCCGCTCCTCGACTGCGAAAAGCTCGCGCGCAAGGCTTCCAGGTCGCTTTTGCGGTGTCGCTCTCTGGGGTATCTTTCGGAGCCTTGTCGGTGGCGTTAGGCTTCACGCTGTGGCAAACCATGGTCTTAAGCCTGGTGATGTTCTCTGGCGCTTCCCAGTTCGCCTTCATCGGGGTTGTAGCCACGGGGGGGCTTGCTGCTATTCCTGCCGCTATTGCCACCTCGGGGTTACTGGGGGCGAGAAATTCTCTGTATGCGCTGACCATGTCCCCTATCATCGGGAGAGGTTTTTTTCGCCGGGCACTTGCCGCTCACTTCACGGTGGATGAAACAACGGCAGTCTCCACCGCACAGGAAGGCCGCCTCCCCTCTCAACACGGTTTTTGGGCCACAGCCTTCTGGCTCTATCTCGGGTGGAATCTGTCCACCCTCGTGGGCGCTCTTGCCGGTGATGCTCTGGGCGATGTTCAAACCTGGGGCCTGGATGCGGTTGCCGCTGCTGCTTTCCTGGCACTGCTCTGGCCGAGGCTCACCTCCCTTGAGCCCGTGGTTGTTGCGGTGGCTGCCGCTGCGGTGACGGCGGTGTTGATCCCGGCTGTTCCGGCCGGAATACCGGTGTTATGTGCGGCAGCGGTAGGGATTGCCACCGGTTTCTATCGCCACCACGTGGCGCCCCATGCCCCCGAGCCTGGCGAAGCGGGTGTTCGATGACCGTGTGGCTAGGAATTATTGCCGCTTCCTTACTGGTGTGGGGCTTGAAAAACTCCGGCTACGTGATTCCGCAACGCCTGGTGGAGGGGGCCTTGATTTCTCGTATTGCCGGCCTCGCCACAGTGGCTTTGCTGGCGTCTTTGGTGGTGGCGCAAGCCCTTCAAGAAAATGCAAGCCTGGTGGTTGACGCCAGGGTCCCCGCCGTGGGTGTGGCGGCAGCTCTGCTCTATTTCAAGGCGCCGTTTCTTCTGGTGTTGCTCGCCGCAGGTTTGGTCGCTGGAGGTTTACGTTTCTTCGGTCTGATGGCCTGAGTTTTCGAAATCATCCACCCCTGGCACCCACGCCAGGCCAGGTTTCCCCCAGCCCGCCTCGCGGATATCCGCTCGCGCCTGACGGCGCAAGCGGAAACCGAGCCGGTCGATATAGAGATCACCTTGAAGGTGGTCCCACTCGTGCTGGAAAATTCGCGCCAACCACCCGTGTGCGTCAATGCGCAGGGGTTCCCGGGAGGGGGAGAGACCGGTGAGCACCACTTTTTCTGATCGTCTGGTGGGATAGCGGAAATCGGGAACCGAAAGACACCCCTCGCTGTCGGCGTCCTCGTCCAGTTTTCCCCGGGGCCTGGATCGCCACAGCGAGGGGTTAACGATGGCCCCCTCGTGGAGGACGTGTGAGTCGTCTTCCCACTCCCAGACGAAGACTTGCTTGGCAACCCCAATTTGTGGTGCTGCCAATCCCACACCTGGGGCCTCGCGCATCGTTTCGATCATGTCGGAGACGAGGGTGGCAAGGTCGTCACCAAAGTCGGTCACGGGTCGTGCCGGGGCGTGAAGGACAGGGTCTCCGGTGATCCGGATGGCGCGAATGGTCACTTCTTGGGAGCAGGGGAGGCCGCGGGGGCATCCAGGCTGACGCGCGTGATGGGGAGGGCATGGGGGTGATTCTTTTGAATCCAGGTGACCATGTGTTCTCGCACTTCGCAGCGCAGATCCCACTGCTGAGAGGAATCACTGGCAGAAATAAGGAACCGGACCTGCACATATCCGCCCACGGCGTCCGTGACCAGCACGCTCGAGACTCGGCCGTCAAAGAGCGGGTTTCCTTGGAGGAAAGACTCAAATTCTTTTCTCACCTTGTCCAGGGGAACTCTCCAGTCGAGGTCCATATAGACGGTGCCCATGACTTGGGAGGATTTTCTGGTCCAGGTTTCAAAAGAATTGCTGGTGAAGTGGGTGGAAGGAACGATTAATCGGCGCTCATCCCAGATATGAACGACCACGTAGGACAGCGTGATTTCTCCAATCGTGCCCCATTCGCCTTCGACAACGACGACATCGCCGACACGAATAGCGTTACTAAAGGCTAGTTGGATACCGGCAAACAAGTTTCCCAGCACTGCTTGGGCGGCAAGGGCTCCCACGACGCTCAACACGCCCGCAGAAGCCAAAACACCTGCTCCTAGGGCTTGAACTTGGGGAAACACAAAGAGAGCGAACCCGAGCGCGAGAATGCCAATGATGGCGTTTGCGAGCCGCCGGATCAGGCGAAGCTGGGTGGCCATGCGCCTGGTTTCCGCATCGCTTTGATCCTCGGACTCAAACTTGTCAATGAATTGGCTCACCGCGAAGTTGACGGTTGCTTGGAGGAGGAATCCGGCAGAAAGAATCAACACCACGAGAAAGAGCGGGCTGGTGATGAGCCACCAGCGCTCTCCGGAAAGGTCCACGACCTGAAAACTAAAGTGCAGGGCAACGGTGAGGATGAAGAACCGCAATCGGGGCCGGATGGCGGTATATCCGGGTTGCAGCCACTGAATTCTTCGACCCACGATTCGGACAAAAAGCCACACCCCAAACAGCACGATGAGGGCGATACTGAGTGTTGCTAGTGCAGAAAGTCCAATCGAGACCCATATCTCCATGAAAAACGCCACCTTGCCTGTGTTGGGTGCCAAGTCTAGGGCGGGGGCATTGAGTCATGCCACCGCAGCGCTTAGAGGATCTGGGAGAGGAACTTCTTGGTGCGTTCTTCCTTGGGGTGGTCAAAAATCTCCGTGGGAGTTCCCACTTCGACGATTTCGCCCTCAGCCATGAAGACCACTCGGTCGGCAACTTCTCTTGCAAAGCCCATTTCGGTTACAAGCCACTTCCCGCGCAACGGCGGGGGAAGTGTGATTGTTACCCAAGTGAGACGCGAGGGGTTTCTTCCCTTTATCTGTGAAGTTCATGATGTTTCCGTCAGATTCACCCGTTATTGTAGAAATACGTGCCGTTGATGACGATGTCAGCGAACCAAGCGAAAGAGCTCAGATGACCAATCGCCCGTGGCTTGCCCACTATCCCGAAAACGTGGACCACGAACTGGCGACTGCGCCGTTTGCCACCCTTCCCGAACTGGTTCGTGCGGCAGGAGGCTCCTACGCCGACACCAAGGCGTTCACGCAGTGTATGCCTAACGGAATGAATGGTTCACTGACCTACCGGCAGGTCGATGACCTCTCTGATGATTTTGCGGCGTATCTTCGCGAAGTGGTAGGGGTGAAGCAGGGCGACCGCATAGCGGTTCAGATGCCCAACTGCCTGGCCTATCCCGTTGTTGCCTTCGGGGTCTTCAAAGCCGGATGCGTTTTGGTCAACACCAATCCTTTGTATACCCCGCAGGAAATGACCCATCAGTTCGCCGACTCGGGGGCAACTGTTTTGGTGGTCATTGATATGTTCGCGGACCGTCTCCCCACAGTGCTGGACCACACCGACATCACGACCGTGGTGACTGTGCGCATTTCTGAATACTTCCCACCCCTGATTCGCGGCGTGATCCGTATGGTTCAAAAATGGTGGACCCGCTCGCTTCCTGCGGTGACGGTAGAACACCGCACCTTCACCGAGGTGATGGCACAAGGGAGGAAAGCGAAAAACGCAGCGGCACTTCCCTCCTACCTCAGCGGGGTGGGCTCGGAAACCGTTGCTGCCCTGCAATACACCGGAGGCACCACGGGGGTCTCTAAAGGCGCCATGCTCTCTCACGGCAACCTCGTCTCTAACACCCTGCAGATGATTTCGATGAATGGCGTCTATATTCGCCCCGGTAAAGAGGTGGTCGTCACGGCTCTTCCGCTGTACCATATCTTCGCTTTTACGGTGAATTTGCTGGGCTTCTACCATTCGGGGGCTCGTAATATTTTGGTTCCCACTCCACGTCCACCGAGCAACCTCAAAAGAGTTCTGGAAAACTACAAGGTCACCTGGATTACCGGTGTTAACACTCTCTTCAACGCACTCCTGAACGAGCGATGGTTCACAGACAGCCCTCCCAAGCACCTGGTGGCTTCCGCTGCCGGAGGAATGGCGCTTCACGAGTCCGTTGCCACCTTGTGGCGCGAAGTCACGGGGACACCCATTGTCGAGGGGTATGGCCTGACCGAATCGTCCCCGGTGTTGACCTTCAACCCTCTGGGAGGGCTTGGAAAAGACGGGTCCATTGGTATCCCCGTCCCATCGACCGATATTGACTGCGTGGACGACAACGGAAAATCCGTCCAGACTGGCGAATCCGGAGAGCTCATTGCGAAGGGTCCGCAAATTATGCAGGGCTATTGGCAGCGGCCCGAGGAAACGAGGGATTCCTTGCGGGAAGGATGGCTCCACACGGGCGACATCGCCACCATGGACTCCGATGGCTACTTCACGATCGTTGATCGAAAGAAAGACATGATTTTGGTCAGCGGTTTCAACGTCTATCCCAACGAGGTGGAGGAACAAATCGCCAGCGCGCCAGGAGTGGTTGAAGTGGGGGTCATTGGGGTTCCCAACGACAAGACTGGCGAAAGCGTCAGCGCCTTTGTTGTTGCGGCCGTTCCGCCTCCCTCGAAGGAAGAAATCCTGGCCCACGCGAGAGAAACTCTTGCCGCCTATAAAGTTCCCTCGACTATCACTTTCGTTGACGAACTTCCCAAGAGTCCGATTGGCAAAATATTGCGCAGGGAGCTTCGGGATTCACTCCTGGCTGCCAGCGCTGACCAGAAAGGTGGCACAGCATGATTGAGACTGTGATTCTTGCAGCCGAAGCGGTTGCCGAACCCACTGTTGTGACCCCGTTTGAAGAGGCGCTCCTGGGCGGGTTGGTCTTCGTCATTATGTTTGGGCTCGGTGCAGGCTTGACACCGCGTGACTTCCGGCTGGCCATTCGCCGGCCCTGGGGCTTGATTATTGGCTGGGTCACGCAATTTGGCTTCATGCCCCTGATCTCTTACCTGTTGGTTGTCACCCTCCTCTTCCCCTTTTTCCCCGTCGATGATGTGGCTTTGATTGCTTTGGGGGCTTTGCTCATGGGGAGTGTTCCGGCAGGCACGACGTCGAACATTTTCACCTACTTCTCCAAGGGCAACCTTGCCCTCAGTGTCATCATGACCGCCAACTCCACCCTGTGGGCCATCGTGATGACACCGCTGGTGATCTGGATTTATGGCCGGGCACTCTTCCCGGCGGGCTCTGATGTCGAAATCCCCACCAGGAATATTGTCCTCACCCTGGTCATTTTGTTGATTCCGGTGGTGTGTGGCATGTTGATCCGACGCTATAGCGCCAACATTGGCGCCATTTTGGAACTCATGGGGGGCTTCTTCGGTCTGTTCTTCATCGTGTTCCTCCTGGCCACCTGGGTGCCGAGGAACTGGGAGCTGTTGACCAACACCACATGGCAGACCTACATGGTGGCTATTGGTTTAGGCCTCTTTGGGATCACCCTCGCCTATATCTTTGCGAAAGCTCTCAGGCTGCACCCGATGAACGCCAGAACGGTGGCTTTGGAGACCGGCATTCAAAATGGCCCGCTGGCGATCGCCATTATTTTGGTGACCTTCCGGGGGAACCCAGGCATTGACGAGATTTTGTTGGTGCCAGCTCTCTACTCGCTGTTCATCGTCATCGTCTCGACTTTCGTCACCTTCGGGTTCCGCAGAGCCAACCTCAAAGAAGAGCAGAAGATCCCGAACCTTCTTTAGTGGAGGTTCGGCAAGTACCCGAAGACGACCTCTTTAGCGTCCGATAGCGGACGCTGCGGGGCAGTCGAACGGGTCCCTGGCGGCTAATCCAACCTCATTCAGATACCTCACGACAATTCCGTAGGACTCGAATAACCCTGCCTCGGTGTAGGCAATCTTTTTCTCCCTGCAAAACTCCCGGACAAGTTTTGCGGCAAAGAATAATTTGGGCCTTGCCATGCTGGGGAACAGGTGGTGTTCTACCTGATAGTTCAGGCCGCCCATAAAGTGATCCATGAAAAGCCCACCGCGGATGTTTCTGCTGGTGAGCACCTGGCGGCGCAAGAAGTCGACTTTGACGCCGGGCAGGATTTGGGGCATTCCCTTGTGATTCGGGGCGAAGGAGGCTCCCATATAGACGCCAAAGAGGGCCATGTGGGTCACTAAAAATACGGCTGCGACATACCACGGCATGAGCATCAGCAATATGACGGGGTAACCGAAGTTCCGGACCAGAAGCAGGGAAATCTCGGTTGCGCGATGTTTGATGGGCTCTTTGCTAAACACCCGACGGAACGCTTGAACGTGGAGGTTGAGGCCCTCCAGGGTGAGAATGGGAAAAAACAACCACCCCTGACGTTTCACAAAGGCTCGCGTGAAGCCTTTGGTTTCGCGGGCTCTTTCTTCTTGGAAAATGACAAAGTCACTCTTGATGTCGGGGTCTTTGCCCACCGTGTTGGGGTTGGCGTGGTGTTTCGTGTGTTTTCCCATCCACCACGAGTAACTGATTCCCACAACCCCATTGGCGAGGATGCGCGCAACGTTGTCGTTTTTGCGACCAGAGGCAAACACTTGCCGGTGGGCTGCTTCATGGGTGACGAAGGAAAACTGGGTCATGATGATCGCCACCAGGGGCGCCAGAGCAACCTGGACCCAAGAGTCACCGAGGAAAAACATTCCGGTAAAAGTCGCCGCAAGCGCCACGCTCAACACGACGAGCAAGGTCATGTAGTAGCCCACGGTGCGATCCAAAAGCTTGCCGTCCTTGATCCGGCCAAGAAGCTCTGAGAACTCAGTGGTGTAGGCGTGGGGCCGGGGTAAAGCAGGCGAGAGAGTGGCTGTCGACATCGCGGTTATTCCCAACCCTGACTTCTCAGCCTATGAGGAAGAGGAAACCTCGCCCTTGATTTGCCCAAGCTAACAGAAGGGGCTTGGAGAACCCTGGCTGACACGGTGGCGTTCCGCTACTTTTCCTGTCAGGTCAGTGAGACGCAAAAGGCGGGGATTTGACTGGGCGTCAGGCAGCTCGGGTTTCCCTGCCGTCCTAAAAATGTTAAACCCCTGAGGGGCGCCACAATTTCCCATCCACATTATCCCCGGGGTGGATTGAGCGCTTCCCTCTGCCTAGGGCTGCCATACGCAAAATACCCAAAGCTGATTCAGAGCCTGGATCTTCACAGCCGATCATGCCCGACACCGCAGGAAACATATTGAAGTGGCAGAAATCAGAGCAGTATGCCTCGAAGCTCTCTTCCCTGGCTGGTAGCCTCAAGTTGTGGCAAACCGAAGGGTTTTGCACCAGGGGTGGTAGCTCAGCTGGTTAGAGCAGCGGACTCATAATCCGTCGGTCACGGGTTCAAGTCCCGTCCGCCCTACAGGGTCAAAATTTTTCACATCACGATTATGAGTCCGGTGGTGAGCGATGTCGAGGGGTAGGCGACAACCCCGGCTCACCAAGGGTGGCTAAGGCCAAGTTGGCGTCGGCGCGCAGGTTTTTCGACATTTGTCTCTAGTTCGGCCGCAACGGTGCCCCCCCTGGGGGAGAAAAATGATAAGGTTTACTTATCATGTCTATTGTGAAGCACGCACGAGATATTCGCCAGCACTGGCAGGCAGAGCAGTTGGCCAACGATGATGCTTTGTTTGCCCTGCGTGAAACCCTCACGATTCACACACAACGGTCTTTGGCGAAGCACTTAGGGGTCTCGCAGTCTGCAATCGCTCAGCGTCTTCGAGGATTTACCAGCGACTACGATACAAATCCCTATTTCACGCTTCGCTCGCTCGCTGAGGTCCTCGCGCAAGACTTGCGCGAGGAGCGACCTGATCTCAGTGCCTGCATACGGTTGGTTGCTCAAGCCATCAGTGATTTCCGGCGTCTCCGTTATGCCAGAGATCGCAGAACTTTTTTGCGTCAGCCTCCGACAACGGGGGATGGTCGGTGGGATGCACTCGTCGCAGCGGTCGCAGCTCGGGAGGCCAGGCTTAGCGGCATGGACGTTCCGGTGTGGAGTGAGAAAGCAGAGTTCTTCCTAGACCAGGCGTGGTTTGTCACCCAATCACCGGGCCTTCGGGCATTGGCCTTCGTCGAGTCTCCTGCGGATTTTGCGCTGCGGAATGTTTACCTTGACCCAGCGGAACTGGAGTCGGTCTAATGAGTGGACTATTCAGCAGCGAACGCATCCGAGCGGCCTTGGTGGAACTCGGCAGCAGGCTTGATGCCCAGGGACACCGTGCCGATCTCTACATTGTGGGGGGTGCTGCGATGGCTCTTGCCTTTGATAGAAACCGGGTCACCAGGGACATTGACGCGGTTTTTGCCCCCAAAACAGTTGTCTACGATGTCGCCCGGACGATGGCAGAAGAGTCAGAGGATCTTGATCAGAACTGGCTCAATGACGCCGTCAAGGGGTTTCTCGCTAAGACAGAGGATGATGATGCCACGGTCTTCCTCGAAGAAAAGGGTATTCGAGTCCTGGTGGCATCGCCGAGGCGGTTGTTGGCTATGAAGGTTTTTGCTGCGAGGGCGGATCGTGATCGCGACGATATCCTGAGCCTCTGCTCCCACATCGGGGTAACCAGCATCCAGGAAGTTCTGGATTTGACCGCGGGGCTTTATGGAGACTTGTTGACTCCTAAGAGCAAGTTCATCGTTATTGAGCTGCTCCAGGACATTCTGCCGATGGAGGTGCCGTCGGCACAGGACTTCGCTGGGTGAGAATGCTTTCTCGCCTGATTACCAAGCGGGGGATTGCTGTTGGTGAAGAGACGATATGACTCACCCGCTGCGGCAGTTACCAACTTGGAACACTTCGGTATGGAGCCCATATTCGTCGGTCACGGGTTCACGCCCCGCTCACCCGTGAACGAATCACAGAGGGGAACCGATTAGCCTTGAGCGGTGATTGGACTTGGTACCCTCCTGAACATCACCACCATCGTGGTCGGCGCCACCATCGGCATCCTCATTGGCAAGCGACTTCCAGGGCGTACGAGCAGAGTGGTCACTGACGCTCTAGGGCTCGTCACACTTGTGCTGGGTGGGCTCAACCTGGTTTCGCTCACGGATGTGGAGTTCGTGAGCGTAGTGGGTGCTGGGGGCACTTTTCTCGTCGTCATCGGGGCTCTGTTGATCGGCAGCATTATTGGTTCGTTGGCGGGCATCGAGTTCCAACTCGAGCGCTTTGGCGGATGGCTTCAAAACACGATGACCCGGCCAGACCACGCTTCCGGATCAGACTCTGAGGTGGGCACGGGTGTCGCGTCGTCTCTCTCCGATGCCCCGCTCCCGATTACGGGCCGGCAGCGGTTCATTAATGGTTTCGTGGACGCGTCGCTGGTGTTTGCCATCGGACCCCTAGCCATACTGGGTGCTTTTCAAGATGGCACGGGTCAGGGAATCGACCAGTTGGCGCTGAAATCAACCCTTGATGGCTTTGCGTCGATTGCGTTTGCCGCCTCGCTCGGCTGGGGTGTTGCTTTTTCGGCCATACCTGTGGGCATCTGGCAGGGACTGTTGACACTGCTTGCCCTCAGCCTTGGCTCCGTCATGTCTGGTGCGGCGATTGCGGCCCTGACCGCCACGGGGGGAGTGCTGCTGCTGGGGGTAGGGTTGCGCCTGCTCAACCTGCGCGCCGTTGCAGTGGCGGATATGTTGCCAGCGCTCATCATCGCCCCACTCCTGACAGTGGGCGTGCAAGCTTTTCTCGGCTAGTCCGCCTCGTCCCCAGGAACCAGCGGGACGTATGCTTAGCGAAAGAATAAGTGTCTGTGGTCTGAACCTCGCGAACCCCTCACTTGACCACCGCAACCAGCCCAGAGATTAGGACCAACACTCCGTGACACCACCCGTCGCACCGCCGAAGATAGTGTTGTGGTTTTTTGCCGCTGCCGGTTTGTTTTTTGCCCGTGCCTTACTCTTTTCCACCTGGCTTTCGCGCGCACCTGAGGTGCAGGCCGCGCTCTCCCTCAACACCGTTCAAATGGGATTATTCGTGATGCTGTTTCCTTTGGGTGGCCTGGCGGGGATTTTGTTTGCCAACGTGCTCACGGTTCGTTTTGGTTCGACCGCGTCGGGGATTGGAATCTTCACCCTTGGCGGGGCTGCCTTGGCCACCTTAGGCTTCTCTCTCGTTGAAGGGAACCTTGTGGTGTCCTCGGTCGCGCTTTTTGCGATGGGACTCCCCATGGCAATCGCCGATTTTCTGGGGAATTTTGAGGGCACCGCAGTCGACCGTGTGTCGAAGAAGAGTTTGTTCCCCGCCATCCACAGCGCCTTCGGAATGGGCATGCTCTTGGGCGCAGGTGGGGCATCCCTCGCGATTGACGCGGGGTGGAGTCTCACCCCGAACTACCTGATCGTCGCGGGGATTGTGGTGGCACTGGCAGTGGTGGCCTCGTTGCAATTTCCCAACCGCGATAAGCCACTGGTAAGGCCCAAAGGCGAGGAACGAAAGATGTCTGTGGCGGTCTGGAAGGAAAAGCGGACACTGCTGATTGCGGTCATCGGTTTCTCCTTCATCATGGCGGAGATTTCCGCGGGAACGTGGGTTCCGATTGCGTTGACTGTCTCCGGTTTTTCTGGATCCGCTGCCGCTTTTGCGTTCGGAGTGTTCTGGATTGTAATCACCATTGGACGTGTACTCGGGGGATTCGTGGTTGAAGCAATCGGGCGATTCCGGACCGTTCTGATCTCGACCCTGGTGACCGCCGCCGGCATTCTTGTTTTCATGCTGGGAGAAGTGATCGCCCTGCCCTTCTTGGGTCTGGTGCTGTGGGGATTAGGCATGTCGATGGGTTTCCCCATGGCTGTCGCCGCCATGAGCGATGATCCACGCAAGGCGCCTTTCAGGATCAACATGATCATCACCGTGGTGTATATCTCGAGTATCTCGGTGGGTCCGGCACTGGGCAGCGTCGGGGAAGTAGCAGGAATCTACGTAGCCTTTTCCATCCCTTTGGCCCTCATGATTCTCTCGGCCATCTTGTCGCCGGTCACAAAAAAATTGCCTCTCGAGGAGCCTGAAAACATCTTGGTGCGCTAGCGGTTCTTGCGGGAACTTTTTACTGGGAACGGTGGCGGAGGCTTTGGACGAAACCGATCGCTGAGGTGGACCATAGCGCCAACACCACCAGCAGGGGTTGGAAGAAAAGTCGAGTGACTCGGGCTTGGTCGGAATCAAGTCCGAAGGCAGCGATTCCTTCGACAAGCTGATTGATGTTGCCGGGGAATATTGCGATGAAGAACGCGGCTGCTGCCAGACCCGTAATCGGCACCACTTTCCCCCAGGTGAGGAGCCCTAACCCCAGCACAATCTCGACAACACCCGAAGCGAGAACGACGAAATCGGCGTCGAGCGGAAGCCAGACTGGCACTTGAGCCTGGAACTCCAGCCGCGAATAACTGAGGTGCCCCACCCCTGCATAGATCAGGGCTAGCCCAAGAGTAAGACGTGCCACCAAACGGGCGGTTCTCCCAAGCGTTTGGGGTTTCTTCATCGGCTACAGTTCTGATTCGGACGGACACCGCGGCGGTGTGTGACGGCCAGGGCTTGCCGCACAAAGGGCTCAAGGGCTCCCGCGAGGATATCTTTGCGTTGTAACACCCAGCAAACCGTACAGGGAGATTCTATGAATTACTGACCCAGTGGTCAGGTTGCCTGCATCAGGTGTAACCACCTAACTAGGGGGCCAACCATCGGAGCTCGGATTCAACACCATTGCTAGGGTTGGGGGAAGAGAATCCACACGTTGGGCTACCGAAAAGGAACTTTCATGGCAAAGAAGCAAAGGACAATAGACGAGAAAATCACTCGTCTGCGGACGTTCAATATCGTCGCTGGCTCACTGCACCTCATCCAGGCTTTGGGCCTTGGCTACGTGCTCACTCTTCTCGATGACCAGGTCACCTTCCCCGTGACCGCCGACTACCTCGGGGGTCCCCCCGGTGTAGATCTGCCGGCAGAGCGGGTCATCCTCTTTGACGTCAACGTCGGTATCGGTGTCGCAGCGTTCCTCGCGATGTCCGCGTTCTTCCACTTCCTTATTTCCTCCCCCATGTTCTTCACCCGCTATGGAAACGGTTTGAAGCGAAACCGCAACTACTTCCGTTGGACGGAATACTCCCTGAGCTCCTCCGTGATGATTTGGCTTGTCGCCCAGATCACCGGAATCACCGATGTTGCTGCACTCTTCTCGATCTTCGCGGTGAACGCGTCGATGATCATGTTTGGTGCGCTACAGGAAAAGTATGAATCTCCCGGAAGCGGTGGGTTTTTGCCCTTCATCTTCGGATCCATGACCGGGGTTGTGCCCTGGATTGTGATTCTGATTTACTTCTTCTCTCCTGGATCCCAGTCCACGGTGGAAGCCCCCGCCTTCGTCGTGGTCATTATCGTTTCCCTGTTCTTCTTCTTCAATACTTTTGCCGTCAACCAGGCTTTGCAGTACCACCAGGTCGGCAGCTGGGTTGATTACATCAGGGGCGAGCGCATGTACATCACCCTGAGCTTGATCGCAAAGACAGCGCTGGCTTACCAGGTGTTCTCCGGGTCGATTATTCCTGGCCTTACCGACTAAAGCCCCATGAGTGAAGCGGGGGAGCGGCTCGCGTTATTTCGTGAACGCAGAAACCTTGGGGCAATTCAGCCCCAAGGTCCCCTCGCATTGGTGAACACTCAGTGGGTGGACATGGAACAAACTATTTGGGGAGTGCCGGGAACCTGGGCACCAGCGCCGCAAGGCGTGCAGGCATTGATGCTTACCGCACCGGGTAGCGAGGGGATTTCCGTCGACGGTATCCCAGTGGATGGGACTGTGGAGGTTCGAGCAAAAGGCTCAGATCAGCCTTCGGAGGTGATCTTTGGCGACACCCAGAAGGGTCACGTCATCGCTCAGGGTGATTCCTACGCCTTACGGGTCTGGGATAGCATTTCAGAGGGCATCCAGGCTTTCGGACACGTTGACGCCTTTGACTATGCACCCGAGTGGGTTATTACCGGGGCGTGGAAAGAAATCCCCGGCGGTAAAAGTGTCGGGTTTGAACACCTCAAGGACGAAGGTGTCTCCAGAGATGAGGTGATTCCTGGTGAAATCACCTTCACCCATCAAGGCACCGAGTATTCGATAGCTGCCTTCAAAGCCGGCACGGCCCTCCAGCTGGTCTTTGCCGATGCCACCAATGACGTCAGCACGTATAGTGTGGGACGCTTTCTCTTTCTCGCGCCCAACCCCGATGGCACGATCACCTTGGATTTCAACTACGCCGTCTTGCCACCGTGCGCTTTTTCCTATGCCTTCAACTGCCCCTTGCCGCCGGTGCAAAACCGATTCCCCTTTGCCATTGAGGCTGGGGAAAAAAATGTGCTGAAGAAAGACGGCTCTCTGCTACACGGCTAGTCCTCACTTGTTTTTCATAGCCAACCTGCCGCATAATAAGGGCATTCCGCTTTCAGGCGGCGAGTAATACCCCGATTCCATGGTCGATGGGGAAGTCGAACCACAGGAATCGGAGAAAACTATGGCTGTTGCCACAACCCGTGGGGTGCTGTTTGTGCACTCTTCACCCCCTTCGCTCTGCCCGCACCTCGAATGGGCCATAGGGCGCTGCCTGGGTCGCCCCGTCCACCTCGCCTGGGAAGACCAACCCGTGTTGCCTGGCACCCTTCGCGCCGAGTTTCCCTGGCGAGGTCCCATCAACACCGGAAGTGTGATGGCGAGCGCTTTGCGCGGCTGGGAACATCTGCGATTCGAAGTCAGCGAGCAACCCTCACCCGGTGTGGACGGTGGGCGCTGGATGCACACCCCCGACCTCGGAATTTTCTATGGCGCCATGGATACGGCGGGGAACACGATGATTTCAGAAGATCGCGTTAAGACCGCCCTTGCCGAGGCCGGTGGCGACCCGCGCCTGACGACCAAGGCCCTGCGACTGGCGTGGGGCGGAGCATGGGACGACGAGCTGGAGCCGTTTCGATACTGCAGCGAAGAAACCGGTGTGGTGTGGTTTCACCGAGTGGGTTAGTCCACACTCCGGAAGGCAACAACCGCGTTGTGGCCGCCAAAGCCAAAAGAGTTACTAATGCCCAGCTGTGCTCCTGGACCTAAGTCACGGGGGCTGGTTACCACGTCCAAGGGAATCCGCTCGTCTTGGTCATCCAAGTTAATGGTGGGGGGAGCCTGGCGATGATAGATCGCGAGAATCGTGAACAGTGCCTCCAAGGCCCCGGTGCCCCCGAGCAGGTGTCCGGTCGAGGCTTTCGTGGCTGAGACCGGGATATTTCCTACGCGGTCGCCGAATACTTTGTGTAACGCGGCGTACTCAGCGACATCACCCACGGGCGTTGACGTAGCGTGAGCATTGATGTGGGTGACATCTTCTGGCGTTGCGCCTGCTTGCTTCAGAGCCGCCATAACCGCACGAGAAGCCCCTAATCCTTCGGGGTCCGGGGCGGTGATGTGGAAGGAATCGCTCGTGATTGCCCCACCGGCTAGCTCCGCATAAATCCGTGCACCACGCGCAAGCGCATGTTCCTTCGTTTCCAGCACCAACGTCGCAGCACCCTCGCCCAGCACAAAGCCGTCGCGGTTGGCGTCATAGGGCCGGGAGGCTCTCTGAGGGTCATCATTGCGCTTGGACAGCGCTTGCATGGCGGCAAAAGCGGCAATGGGGAGCGGATGGATGACTGCTTCGGTTCCGCCGGCAACCACAATGTCTGCGAGTCCTAGTTGAAGGTGCTCGTAAGCGTTGGCAATGGATTCTGTTCCCGAAGCGCAGGCGGACACCACGGTCCGTGCTCCACCTTTTGCTCCCAGACCCATGCTCACTGCCGCAGCTGCGGCATTAGGCATCAGCATGGGGATGGTCATCGGCAGGACCCGCCTGGGCCCTTTCTCCCGGAGCGTGTCCCAACCATCTAATAGCGTCCACAACCCACCAATACCCGTGGCGTAGTCGACAAGGATGCGTTCGGGATCAACATCTGGCGAACCAGCGTCCGTCCACGCTTCGCGGGCCGAGATCAGCGCAAACTGCGCTGAGGGGTCAAGGCGCTTAACTTCTTGGCGTTCCAAAATATCGACTGCCGCCACCTTGGCCTGTCCGGCAAAAGTGACCGGCAGTTCGTGTCGGGCAACCCAATCATGTTCCAGAGTGGAGATGCCTGATTCACCCGCAAGAAGAGCACTCCACGTGGAGGCGGCGTCGCCGCCGAGTGGGTTTGTTGTCCCGATACCGGTGACGACAATGGTGGTCATCTGCGGGGGACCTGGATTAGGCCTGAGCCTTGGTGATGAAGGTGACAGCTTCGCCGACAGTGGTCAGGTTCTTGACCTCATCGTCGGGAATTTTCACATCAAACTTTTCTTCGGCATTCACGACGATGGTCATCATCGAGATCGAATCAATGTCCAAGTCGTCGGTGAAGGATTTTTCCATGCTGACCTGGTCTCCAGCGATACCGGTCTCATCCGTGACGAGTTCCGCTAGTCCAGCCAAAATTTCTTCGGAGGTGTGAGCCATGTGTTTCTCTTTTCTGTGTGTCTATCAGTGACCGGCTCCAATCTTAGAGCCAGCCTGGGGTTTAGGGGAGTGTCACGACCTGCGCGCCGAAGACCAGACCGGCGCCAAAACCTATCTGCAGAGCCAAACCACCGGAAGCTTCGGGGTGCTCCTGCAAAAGTCTGTGCATGGCTAGCGGAATAGACGCCGCCGAGGTGTTGCCGGTGGTTTCAATATCGCGGGCAATCAGTACGCTCTCAGGAAGCTTCAGTTGTTTCGCGAACTCATCGATGATGCGCATATTGGCTTGGTGGGGAACAAACGCCGCCAACTCACTGGCAGAAACCCCTGACTCGTCAAGCGCTTTCTTCGCCACCTTGGCCATTTCCCAGACCGCCCAGCGAAAGACGGCTTGCCCGTCTTGGCGAAGGGTGGGGAAGCCGCCGTCGCGATCAGCGAAGGCCTCCTGGAGGGTCTTGTTCATGCCGACGGCGTCCCACTTGGATCCATCGGAGCCCCACTGGGTGGGGCCGATTCCCACCATGTCGCTGGGGCCTACAATCGCAGCACCTGCCCCATCGCCCAGCAGGAAGGAAATACTGCGGTCGGTAGGTTCAACGATGTCGCTGAGTTTCTCAGCCCCCACGACCAAGACATAGCGCGCGGCACCGGATCGGATCAGCGCGTCTGCTTGGGCAATCGCATAGGTGTATCCAGCACACGCGGCCGAGATGTCGTAGGCAGCCGCCGGAGTGGCGCCAATTCTGTGAGCCAGCAGTGCCGCCAACGAGGGAGTCTGGACGCTGTTGCTGATTGTGGCCACAATGACGGCGCCGATATCGGTGGACTCGATTCCCGCCGCCGTGATGGCTTCCTGGGCTGCGCGTTGGGCAAGATCGATGACCCCTTCATCAGCGCTGGAGCGCTTGCGCTCGATTACTCCGGTGCGCTGGCGAATCCATTCGTCGGAAGAGTCGATGGGTCCAGCAATTTCGTCGTTGCTGACCGAAGTGTCGCCTCTGGCAACACCGAGGGAGAGGATTCTGGTGAACTCCGTGCCATGGGATTGGGTGAGAGGAGCCATCAAGAAACCACCATTTCGCGTGCTCGGGGAATGTCTTCGGGAGTATTCAGTGCCAGAGTGTTCACTCCCTTGAGGCCCCGCTTGGCGAGACCCACCAGCGCTCCGCCGGGAGCAAGTTCCATCATGCCTTGAATTCCATCTTTCTCAAAGGACCCCATGCACGCGTCCCAACGCACGGGTTGGGTGACCTGGGAGACCAGGGACGCAAGGGCGTCCCTGCCGCTTGTCAGCACCGAGCCATCTCGGTTGGTATAGAGCGCCTGGTGAGGGTCCTTGGGTGCCAGCTCGGAGGCCGCGTCAGAAACCGCGTGGAGGGCAGTCTCCATGAAAGCGGTGTGGAATGCGCCTGCTACCTGCAGAGGGATTACTCGTGTCCCGACCGGCGGATTCGCCGCAAATTCGGACAAAGCCTCTCGAGATCCCGCAACCACGATCTGGCCGCCCCCGTTAAAGTTTGCCGCGGAAAGCCCCCGTGCTTCCAGTTCGGAGGGGAGCTCTTCAGGGTCAGCCCCCAACACAGCGGCCATCCCGCTGGGAGTGAGGGCAGAAGCGACCGCCATGGCAGCGCCTCGCGCAGCCACCAGCTTCAGCGCTTCCTCATCCGAGAGAACACCAGAGAGCGCGGCGGCGGTGAATTCACCGACGGAATGGCCGGCAAAAGCCAGAGGAGTACCCGCGGGAAGGCCAGCGAGGAGTGCTCGACCGGTCAGGAGCCCCGCTGCCACAATCAGAGGCTGTGCTACGGCGGTGTCCCTGATGGTGGCTTCATCGCTGCGGGTGCCGTGGAGAACCAAGTCAATACCGACGGCCTGGGAAAAGGATTCCAGGGTGGCACGATGTTCTTCGTGTACAAGCCAGGGTTCCAAAAACCCTGGCTTTTGTGATCCCTGTCCGGGTGCTGCGATAACAAACATAGGTTTTAGTTTCCCCCCTGAGGGAGCCGTGAGGCGTAGTAGGTCATGGTGTGTCCTGAGCCCCTACCTTTGTAGGGAGGGAACACCTAGGGCGAGCGGGAGCCCGAGGTGTTCGGCTCGCTCATGCTTCCCAAAATGATCCCCAGGTGCAAGGTCACAGCATCGCGAGGGTTCCCAGGATCCCAGGCGACCACTTGGGCCACCTTTTTGAGGCGATATCGAACAGTGTTGGGGTGGACAAACAACTCCCGGGCGGTGGCTTCCAGGGAGTGCCCGGTTTCCAAATACGTCCACAACGTGCCGAGCAAATCGAGCTGGTGATCTCTCAAGGGCTCATAAATTTGGCTGACCAGCGCTCTTCTGGCCAAGGGGTCACCAGCGAGGGCGCGCTCGGGAAGAACATCATCTGCCGAGAGTGGCCGTGGTAATTCCCGGCGAGCTTTCGCCACGGAGAAGCCGGCAAGAGCGGCCTTTGCGCTCTTGGCGGCATCCACCACGCTCGCCACGGTATGTCCCACCACAACCGCCCCTGTTCCAAAACTTCGTTCCATCGCCAAGGCGATATCCATGAAGCTTGCGGGGTGGGCGTGATCGGATTCCTCATCTACCCGCCGACCAATGACCACCACTAAACGGTTTCCCTGAACCCCCACGAGGACGTCTGCATGCTGATGCCGGGCAATGCGACGAATGTCATCCACGTCCACCATTCGCGGGCTCGTGCCGACCACTACAGCGACTTCACCGTGGCCCAACCAACCCAGGGCGGCGATACGCGAAGGCAATTCTTGGTCATATTCACCGCTCAGGATGGAATCCACAGCGAGAGCCTCGAGGCGCGCATCCCACAAGCCTCGGGCTTCTGCGGCTCTGGCGTAAACATCGGCTGCGGCAAAAGCAATTTCACGGGAATAGTGGAGGATCGATTCTCGCAATTCGGGCGGCCCCTGGAGCAGCTGCTTCTCGACCACCTCCACGGTGACCTTGATCAACTGCAGGGTTTGCTGCAAGCTCACCGAGCGCAGCAGCTCCCTCGGGGCGACGCCAAAGACATCTGAAGCAATCCACGGGGTGGACTGAGGGTTTTCAAACCATGAGATGAAAGAGGAAATACCGGTTTGGGCTACCATCCCTACCGCTGATCGGCGCCCCGGAGGCATCGCCCGATACCAGGGCAATTCTGTTTCCAGGGTCGCGAGTGTGGTGGTCGCCATTTCCCCTGAAATGTTGCGAAGCCACGACAGTGTTTGCTTCTTGGTCATAGCCATAGTGGACCCGGGGAGTTGCCTCCCGCTTAGGATTCTCCGCCGGCTGTGCCGCTGGTTCCTGCAGTCACATCGTGGAGGCGATACTTGGTGATTGCCTCCTGCAGGGAATGTGTCGGAACGAGGCCCTCTTTGCTCAGCTGTTGCAGCACGCGTGCCGCAACGGAAGGACCGTCGATGGCGAAGTGGCGCCGCGCGGCAGGCCTTGTATCGCTAAACCCAAAGCCATCGGCCCCCAGTGTGAGATAGGGCCTGGGAACAAATTCACGGATTTGATCTTGAACCGAGTGCATGAAATCACTCACCGCGATGACGGGGCCTTCGCTTTCTGCCAGGCGTGTGGTCACGTACGGGGTGTGTGCGGGCTCTTCGGGGCGCAAGAAGTTGTGGCGCTCTGCTGCGACGCCATCGCGCCGGAGCTCGTTCCAGGAGGTCACCGACCAAACTTCTGCGCTGACGCCCCAGTCATTGGCAAGGAGCTCTTGGGCTTCAAGCGCCCAGGGCACTCCGACTCCCGAGGCAAGAATGGTGGCCTTGGGCCCCACACCGGATCCGGTGCTGATCCGGTGCATGCCCTTCAAGATTCCTTCGACATCGACATCTTCTGGCTCTGCTGGCTGGGCGACAGGCTCGTTGTAAATGGTGAGGTAGTACATCACGTTCGGGTCGGGGTGTTTCCCGCCATACATGCGCTCCATGCCATCGGCCACGATGTGAGCGAGTTCGTAGGAATACGCGGGGTCATAGGTAATGACCGCTGCGTTGGTCGAGGCAAGCAGCGGTGAATGCCCATCGGCGTGCTGCAAACCCTCACCCGTCAGCGTGGTGCGACCGGCGGTCGCACCCATGATGAAACCTCTCGCCATCTGGTCACCCGCAGCCCACATGGCGTCGCCGGTGCGCTGGAAACCAAACATGGAGTAAAACACGTAGATCGGTACCATCGGTTCGCCATGGGTGGCATAGCTGGTTCCCACCGCGGTGAAGGCCGCGAAGGCGCCCGCTTCGTTGATGCCGGTGTGCAGAATCTGACCTTGGGGGCTTTCCTTGTAGGCCAGCAGAAGTTCGCGATCGACCGAGGTGTAGCTCTGGCCGTGCGGATTATAGATTTTCGCGGTGGGGAAGTAAGCATCCATCCCGAAGGTTCGCGCTTCGTCCGGGATGATAGGGACCAAGCGGTGACCAAAGTCGGGGTTCTTCAGCAGGTCTTTTAGTAGCCTCGCAAAGGCCATTGTGGTGGCAATTTCTTGCTTCCCCGAGCCCTTTTTCACTGCTGCATACGTCTCAGCACCCGGCAAGGTCACCTGGGTGTACTTAGACCGACGCTCGGGCAGGTAACCGCCGAGTGCCCGACGCCGCTCGTGCAGGTAGGAAATTGCTTCGTCACCAGCGCCGGGGTGGTAATACGGCGGTTGGTACACGTCAGCGTCTAGTTGAGCGTCGGTGATGGGAATCCGCATGTCGTCGCGGAAGGTTTTGAGGTTTTCGAGCGTTAGTTTCTTCATCTGGTGGGTGGCGTTTCGACCCTCGAAGCTGGGGCCCAAGCCATAACCCTTCACCGTCTTAGCCAAAATGACGGTGGGTTGGCCTTTGTGCTCGGTGGCTGCTTTGAATGCGGCATAGACCTTGCGGTAGTCGTGGCCACCACGCTTCAAACGCCAAATGTCGTCGTCGCTCATCCCCGCCACCATGGCGGCGGTGCGAGGGTCGCGCCCAAAGAAGTGTTCGCGAATATAGGCGCCGCTTTCGGCTTTATAGGTTTGGTAGTCGCCATCGGGGGTCTTGTTCATCAGGTCGCGCAGTGCGCCCTCATGATCCATGGCGAGCAATGCGTCCCATTCCCTGCCCCACACCACCTTGATGACATTCCAGCCGGCTCCGCGGAAAAAGCTTTCGAGTTCCTGGATGATTTTGCCGTTACCGCGGACCGGTCCATCGAGTCGCTGAAGGTTGCAGTTGATGACAAAAGTGAGGTTGTCGAGGTCATCGTTAGCGGCGAGCTGAAGCGCGCCGCGGCTTTCCACTTCGTCCATCTCCCCATCACCCAAGAACGCCCAGACGTGTTGATCAGAGGTGTCTTTGATGCCGCGGTGATGAAGGTACCGGTTAGATTGTGCCTGATAGATCGCGTTGATGGGCCCCAGGCCCATCGACACCGTGGGGAATTGCCAAAAATTCGGCATCAAACGGGGGTGGGGATAAGAGGATAGCCCGCCCGTGGGGTGAGACTTTTCTTGACGGAAACCATCAAGCTGGTCTTCGCTGAGCCTGCCTTCGAGGTAAGCCCTGGCATACATCCCGGGGGAAGCGTGACCCTGGTAGAAAATTTGGTCCCCGCCGCCGGGGTGATCGGCGCCACGGAAAAAGTGGTTGTGGCCTACTTCGTAGAGCGCTGCCGAGGAGGCGTAGGTCGAGATGTGTCCACCCACAGAAATTCCGGGTCGCTGGGCGCGATGCACGGTAATTGCTGCGTTCCAGCGAATCCAGGCACGATAGCGGCGTTCAATCTCTTCATCGCCCGGGAACTCTGGCTCAGAGTCCGGTGCAATCGAATTGAGGTAGTCCGTGGTGGGAACCATGGGGACACCCAAGTGAAGCTCTTTGGAGCGCTTGAGAAGGCTTAACATAATCTCCCGACCACGCTGATGGCCAGCACCGGTTACGACGGCATCGAGAGATTCCTGCCACTCCGCTGTTTCCGCGGGGTCAGAATCCATCTGGTGAAACGAATAGGGATCTTGGTCGTTAACGGCCACCGTGACCTCTTCCTGTGTGTGGTAGATACAGAAGTCCACTCCCGGAGGGATTGCCCCCGGAACGTCAGACAAGTCTAGCCCCTGAGTGTGGCAAGGCCTGAGGGAACAAAAGTGTTCCCGGTGGTTTAGCATAAAGGCTTGGGCCTGTAGCTCAGTTGGTTAGAGCGCCACGTTTACACCGTGGATGCCGGGGGTTCGAGTCCCTCCGGGCCCACAAAAATTCAGGCGAACAGCGCCACCATCAAAGCGACATAAATCACCACGAAGATGGTCGGTGTCACATACTGCACCACCCACATCCACGATGTCTTGGTGGGCTCTGCCTGGCGCAAGAGGGCATGCGCTTCGCTGGCTGATTGGAACTGAACCAGGGCTCCAAAGATTCCGGAAGCCAGAAGAATTCCAGCAGCAGCGACGCGAAGCGCAACAGCGTTGTCAGCGAGGCCAAACTGCAACAGCGCCACAGTGGTTATCAGTAGCGCGGTCGGCGCCATTTGAGACAGGACAATCATGCGACGGTGGGCAAGCCACGTGGAGGTCTGTTCCGGGGTCATACTTTCTCCAAAGTGGGATTAGGTATTACCAGCTTAGCGACGCCGAGAAGAGGGATGAGGGCCGCATCAGCGCGGTGGGGAGTGTTTGCTGGGACCCTCGCTCATTGTGGGGTCCCTCGGTGCACCCGCTGGCCTTAATTCGGTGGGGGGCCGCGTCGGAGTTTCTCCTCGTCCTTTCGCGCGGGGTGAGCGGTCACACAACTAAACCGGTTACCCGTATTCTTGAAGCATGGTCGATGATGTATCGGGCGACGATGTCGAAGAAGCTCCTCGGCGGAGCACGTTTCAGGAGCCCCTCGAGGAGAACCCTCCCTCGAGTGAGTTTGTCCTGCTAGAGGAAGCCACCGCGCAACCGGACACACCGGTTGCGCCCCAGTATTTTGCCCCGCCGGTCCGGACGTCGAAGACTCAACAAGACATCATCGCCGCCTTTGAAACAGAGGGCTCCTCGGGCAGTGGCGACAAGATTGCCGAGCTCGAAACACAACTTGCTTTGCAGAGCGAGGAAGAAGCAGCCTTTGCCTCGTGGGCGGTGGTGATCCGGGAGACGCAGCCTGACCGCGCAGCGGAAATTATTGCCCACGAGAGGGAAATTTTTGATGGCGCTGAGCCGTCAGAGCTCGTTTTTGCGCCGGTAGAGGCGGCCGAAGTACCAGATACCACCCCTCTGGAGGCGGAGGCAACGGTCGAGGAAGAGGACGCTGACCAGGCACAAGATCTTGGCGAGATTCCTGTCGATCCCGAGCCTGACCCAGATCCAGACCCTGCGAGTGCTCCCGAGGCAGTCAGTGCCCCAGAGCCCATCGACGCAGCCGCTGGCTTGCGCCCTCGCTCGGAGGTATGGCCGCTCATGCAGGGTGGCCTCGTCGATGAACCGGTAACCATGCGCTCAGATTCCGAAGGTCCGCCCTTCCAAGGGCTTTGGCCTCTGGTCTCGACCTGGGGATTTGCGCTGGTTCCTTTCCTCGGTGTGATTGCTGGTGTGTGGGTTGTGGGCATGGGTCTTAGCTTTTTCCAAGCGTTGGTGGTGGCATCTGTCGCGGCCCTTGTCATTGGTTTTGTGGTGGCGTCCCTTGCCAAAGTTTCGACCCCGATACAGAACACCTTTGGTCGGGTAGGCAGTGTCCTGCCCGCACTACTCATGGTCGTTCTGCGACTGATGGCTTTAGCCCTGGTGCTGTGGTGGGTATCGCGCACCGCGGCAGAACTTGCCGTGATTGCTGGTTGGTGGAGCGGTCCCGAGTGGGTCGCGCACACCGTGGCAGCAGTTGTTCTGGGTGTATTTTCCTTCGCCCACATCTTCTTCAGAGCTTCCGTCATGCGGGTTACCCTCTGGGCGAGCGCCAGCCTGGGTGTGCTGGGAACGACAGCCGTCATTGTTCGCACTGCCCCAGAAATTGTGAGCCCACCAACATGGACGTGGACAGCTGAAATCCTGCCCCTCTTTAGCGCCGGTTCTCTGGTGCTTGTCCTGGGGCTGGTCGCTTTTGCCCCGGTGGCGAATTCTCTCGCATCCCTCGCGCCGCGCAGTGGCTCTCGCTTGGTGGGGACGATGTCAGGCATTGCTTCGGTTCTGCCGCTGGGCCTGTTGATGAGCTATTCAGCGTGGATGTCGGAGAGCGCTCCGGGATTTGCTCTGGGAATTCTTCGTGACCCAATAGCCACGATGGGTACAGGGCTTGGCACTTGGTTCCCCGCCCCCCTGCTTGTGGTGTTGGTCTTGCCTTTTGCCGGCTTCCTGGCCATCGGCCTGTGGTCCCTCGTCGGCTCGCTGAAGGAGATGTCGGTTCCCGGACCTCGATCCGTTTACGGAAGCGTTTTGATGCTGACGATCGGCGGTTTGGTCGCGCTGGGAATCCTCTTTGAGTCGAGCTTCTTAGACGCTCTTCCCGATGCTTTCTTCACCGCTGGCGTCATCGTTGCCGCCTGCGTAGGGGCGATAGCGGTTGATTCGGTTATTCCTGGCAAGGTGCAGGCAACGCGAGGTTTGTCCTGGCGTTGGGGGCCCTTTGCGGGGATGGCGGTCGCAGTCGCTGTGGGTCTTGGCGTGGTGAGCTCCGACATCTCCTGGCTGTCGTGGCAGGGATACCTGTTGGGATTCCTAGAGTCACAAGGCTTCGGTGATCTTGCCCCGGGGAACCTAGGAATAGTGTTCGCCCTTCTGCTGGGGGGCATGGGAAGCGCGCTCTCTGCAATTCCGGTGAAGAAAACGCCGGTGTCGATTGATGTCTAAAACGAACCCCTCCCACACTCTTGCCGATGTGCTCGCGGGCGTTGATGAATTGTGGCCGCTCTCTGGAACAGAAGACTGGGATGCTGCGGGTCTGGTGGTGGGGGACCCCGCTGCGAACATTTCTGACATCCACCTCATGGTGGATGTCACGGCGGAAAGCGTTGCTGAAGCGCTGAAGCAGGGTGCCGATCTGATCATTGCCCACCACCCGCTGCTGTTGAGAGGGGTGACAACGGTGGCGGAGTCCACCTACAAGGGGAACCTTATTGCAACGCTGATTCGAGGTGGGTGCGCTCTCTATGCAGCACACACAAATGCCGATGCTGTGCCCACGGGGACCTCGGCAAGGCTCGCTGAGCTCCTTGAACTTAAGGATCATGCGCCACTGACTGAGGGTGCGCAGCCAGGGCATGGGTTGGGTCGGGTCGGCACATTGGCTACCCCGCAGACGCTGTACCAGGTTGCTGTTGCGCTGGGCGAACTCCTTCCCCACACCGCTGTGGGTCCCACTGTGGCCGGAGACCCCGAGCGCCTGGTTTCACGCATATCCCTGTGTGCAGGGGCGGGGGATTCTTTGCTGTCTCACCCCGATGTGCAGAAAAGTGATGTATTCATCACCAGTGATGTGCGCCACCATCCGGCAAGTGAAGCGGTTGAACAAGCGGTCTTGAACGGTGGCCCAGCCCTGATTAATATTTCCCACTTTGCTGCCGAATGGCTGTGGCTTGACCAGGCCGGGGCAGAACTCGAGGCGAAACTGGGGCTCTCTGTCACGGTGAGTGATCTCAACACAGACCCGTGGACTTTTCAGGTCCAACGCGTAGGAAGCGAATAAATGGCACTCAGCGCCTCAGCCCAGGATCAAGCACAACTCCTCGTCGTGGCAGACGACGACGTGATGTCCGCTCGAAACTCTGCCACGATCAGGGGGCTTGCCAAGGAGCTCAGTATCGACACGTTGAACGCCGCCATCGAGGACATCAGGGCAAGGCGCCACGACCAAATGGTCGAGGTGGACAATATCCAATCGGAGCTGACGCGCTCCGAGTCTGATGTTTCTCTCGTGGCGACGCGGATCACCCGAGACGCAGAACGCCTGGTCCAGACTTCTTCGGCAAAAGACGCCCAAGGCTTGGAGCACGAATTAGAAAGCTTGCGCACCAGGCAATCAGACCTTGAAGACATCGAGCTCGCCATCATGGACAACCTGGAGCGCGCCACCGCGGTATTGGAGGGAATCAGTCAGGAACTCGCCACCGCAGAGCAGGCTCTGCAGGCAGCAAAAGACCAGGAATCCCGTCGCACAGAAGAGCTCACCGGGCTTAATGAAGCCCTGGCCGACAAGCGCGCAGAGCTCCTTGGCGCCCTGCCTCAGGATTTGGTGGCTTTGTATGAACGACAACGCGAACGATATGGAATCGGCGCTTCCCACCTGCGGGGAGGTGTTTCCAGCGCCAGCGGTGTTGGCTTGACGGAATCCGATCTCCACACCATCCGCCAGGCTCCTGAAGACGAAGTAATGCTGTGCCCTGATTCCAACGCCATTTTGGTGAGAACTGCCGAGTCTGGCCTGTGAGCTACAGCCACCTCGTTGTCGAGGCCGACGGCGCTTCTCGGGGGAACCCGGGTCCCGCTGCCGGCGGTGCGGTAGTGCTTGATCCGGGCTCGGGGGAGACCCTCGTCACTGTGGGAAAACTCTGCGGGGTGGCCTCGAACAACGTCGCTGAGTATCGCGGAATGATCGAGGGCATCAGGGCCGCCTGGGGCATTTCACCCGGTGCAAAACTGACCGTCTTCATGGATTCGAAGTTGGTCGTGGAACAGATGTCGAGGCGCTGGAAGATCAAGCACCCCGACATGCAAACCCTCGCCCAAGAAGCAAGGGAGCTAATTGCTGGGGGCACGGTCACCTTTGAATGGGTTCCTCGAGAGAAGAATGCCCGGGCCGATGCTGCAGGAAACAAAGCCCTCGATGGCGGGGTATCTTTCCTCGAGCCCTAGCCAGGGATGCTCTCCTGCTCTACCCTGAAGAAGTTGGAAAGGGTTGGCCAGGCGATCGCGTCGCTACTTCGGTAGTGCCGAGGAACGTCCGGGCTCCTCAGAGCAGGATGGTGGGTAACGCCCACCCGGAGTAATCCGCGAGATAGTGCCACAGAAAACAGACCGCCCGGTTTTCCGGGTAAGGGTGAAACGGTGGTGTAAGAGACCACCAGGGGTTTAGGTGACTAAGCCTGCTAGGTAAACCTCATCCGGAGCAAGGTCAAACAGACACCCATCAGGTTGCTCGCCTGAGTGTCGGGTAGGCCGCTAGAGAGAACTGGCAACAGTTATCCGAGACAGATGATCGTCACCGAAGTTCGCTTCGGGACAGAACCCGGCGTATCGGCCGACCCTCTCCAACATTATGAAACGCTGCGAAGCACCGTCACTACTTTGCCCATCACCGTGGCGTGGTCGCCCAGGATGGGTTCGTAGGCGCTGTTCTGGGGCAGGAGCCACGTGTGTCCATCGCGCTGTTTGAAAACCTTGACGGTGGCTTCTTCATCCAGCATCGCGGCAACGATGTCGCCGTTGTCGGCGGTCTGTTGCTGGCGAACAACGACCCAGTCGCCATCACAGATGGCAGCATCAATCATCGAGTCTCCCACTACTTTGAGCATGAAAAGCTCTCCGTTACCGACTAACTGCCGGGGGAGGGACATGATGTCCTCGACGTGCTGTTCCGCTGTAATCGGAATACCGGCGGCAATGCGACCGACGAGGGGAACCTGGACTGCATTGGAATCTTCTGGAGCCAGCTGACTCACGCGGGCGGTCGCCTCCGGGGTGACGCGCTTGAGGATCTCCAGTGTCCGCGCCGTGTTGGCATGACGCTTGATGTATCCGGCGCGCTCGAGCTGGCTGAGTTGGTGGGACACGCTCGAGGTGGACGAGAGTCCGGTGCCCTCGCAGATCTCTCTCATGCTCGGTGGCACGCCCCGGGAGTCCAGAGACAACTCGATGAAAGCCTGAATTTTGTGCTGCTGTTCGCTCAACATCCCTCCACCGTAGCGGGTTTCGAACAATTTTTCTATACATACGTTCGAACATATTCCGGGCGTGTCAGTGGTGACCGCTTAACTGGGGTGTGTCGGGTGCTTGACAAGTCACGCATTCGAACATATATTCGAAACAGAGATTCGGACCTGGCCCTCCCGGCCGAGGGTTGGGTCCGAACTCTCAACCAAGGAGGAACCATGACCACCACTTCACTTCGCATCACCCGACGCGGACGCGTCGTGCTCGGACTTGCTCTTGCCCTGCCTGTGATGGCCCTCTCCGTCTTCCTCGCGTCCTCGGGCGCGCTCGCCGAAAGTGACGCAGCGAGTGATGATTTTGAATACATGACGGTGCTCTCCGGTGACACCCTCTGGAGCATCGCGACGATGATTTCTCCTCATGAAGATCCCCGCGACGTGGTCGCTAAGATTATTTCTCTTAACCAGCTCGAGACCGCATCCTTGATGCCCGGACAGGACATCGCGCTCCCTCGCTAAGTCGCCACCGGTTACGATGGCGGAATGGCTGGACTGATTGATTTACCTCTGAGAGATGACCTCCGGGGTAAAGAGCCTTATGGCGCCCCGATGGATCCGGTGACGTATGCGCTGAATGTCAATGAAAATACTCACCCCGTCCCACCAGAGGTGCGGCAGGCGATTCTCTCCCATATTTCCCGCGCGCTGGAGACGATTAACCGCTACCCCGATAGAGAATTCACCGCACTGCGGGAGGCCTTGGCCAGCTACGCGACCAGGAGTCACCGCCAGGGCACCCTCGATGCCTCGATGGTGTGGGCCGCAAACGGGTCCAATGAAGTCATCCAGCAAGTGCTGCAAGCCTTTGGCGGACAGGGGCGTTCCGTCTTGGGCTTTCCGCCGAGCTATTCCATGCACCCGATCATTGCTGAATCGACCGGAACGACCTGGAGCGTGGGGAGTCGAGAGCAAGACTTTTCCTTGACCCCCGCGGGCGTGGAAAGCGCGATTCGGCTGACGAGGCCCGACGTCGTGTTCCTGTGTGCCCCCAACAACCCCACCGGCACACCGGTGTCACTGGAGACCATTGAAGCCGCGTATGACGCCACCGACGGCATTGTTCTGGTCGATGAGGCCTATGTCGAATTTCACTCGGAAGGCTCGCTCACCGCCTCGGAGCTTTTGCCCGGGCGAGAAAGGCTGCTGGTCTCTCGCACCATGTCAAAAGCGTTTGCGTTTGCCGGAGCCCGAGTCGGATATCTCCTGGCCGACCCCGCGGTTATTGATGCCCTTCGTCTTGTTCGGCTGCCGTATCACCTCTCGGGAATTACCCAGGCGGCCGCTTTGGGAGCGCTGGAAAACGCAGAGGTGATGCTGGCAATGGTTGAGGACATTAGGCAGCAGCGTGATCGCCTTCTTCAAGAATTGCCAGGGCTTGGCTATACGGTGTGTGAATCCCAAGCAAACTTCGTGCTTTTTGGGGGAGTGGAAAACCCGAAGGCCCTCTTTGAACAACTGCTGAGCCACGACATTTTGATCCGAGATGTGGGGATCCCCCACCACCTTCGTGTGACGGCGGGAACCGAAGCAGAGACCAGTTACTTTTTGGAGACGCTCGCTACACTGGCACGGTGAACACGTCCCCACGAACCGCGCTCATCGAGCGTGCCACTTCAGAGTCCAGTGTTCGCGTCTCGCTCAATCTTGACGGCACCGGGAAGTCGACGATTTCGACGACGGTGCCGTTTTTTGACCACATGTTGACGGCGTTGTCTAAGCACTCGCTGATCGATTTAGAAGTTTCTGCCCATGGCGACACTGAAATCGATGTGCACCACACGGTGGAAGACACCGCCATCGTCCTGGGTCAGGCCTTACGAGAAGCCCTGGGAGATAAGTCAGGAATTGGTCGTTACGGGGATGCCCTGGTGCCTCTTGATGATGCGCTTGCGCGTGCCGTTGTTGATGTCTCTGGCAGGCCCTATTTAGTTCACACCGGCGAACCGGAGGGTTTTGAATACCACGCCATTGGGGGGCATTTCACCGGTTCGCTGGTGAGACACGTGTTTGAGGCCATCACCATGCACGCCCACCTCACCGTTCACATCACCGTGCTCGATGGCAGAGATCCCCACCACATTGCAGAAGCAGAGTTCAAAGCTTTTGCCCGGGCGCTCCGCTTGGCCGTGGCTCGGGACAATCGTGTGTCAGGGATTCCCTCCACAAAGGGTGCTCTTTAGTCGTGTCACCTCGTGTGGTGGTCTTTGACTACGGTTCGGGCAACGTTCATTCCGCGCTGAAGGCACTGGAGGCTGCGGGTGCCGAGGTGACACTAACCAATGATGCGACCGTGGCCCGAGAGGCTGAAGGCCTCGTAGTGCCGGGGGTGGGAGCCTTCGCCACCGTGATGTCGGCGTTGAAAGCGGTGGGTGGTGATTCGTTAATCGAAAAGCGGCTGGCGGGCTCCCGTCCGGTCTTAGGAATTTGTGTGGGACTCCAGGTGATGTGTGAGGGCGGAGTCGAACACGGCGTGAGTACCGAAGGCCTCGGCCAATGGCCAGGAATAGTGGAAAAGTTGGAAGCCGCTATTTTGCCTCACATGGGGTGGAATACGGTGACACCACCTCACGGCAGCTCCCTGTTTCGCGGGGTGGAAGACGAGCGGTTTTATTTCGTGCATTCCTACTCGCTCAAGAGCTGGAGCATGGAACCCTCCGGGACGCTCCCTCCGCCATCGGTGACCTGGTCTCACCACGGTCAAGACTTTGTGGCAGCGGTGGAAAATGGACCACTGAGCGCCACCCAATTCCACCCCGAAAAATCTGGCCCCGCTGGCATCCACCTCTTGCGCAACTGGGTGACATCTCTCGCGGGTGCCTGACATGGACCGATTGATTCAATGGGAGTAGAGTCGGATGCTTGCGCGTGGAACACCACATCGACCCGGACTGACAGTTAGATACCCCCACCCCACTATGAACGAGTTCTCTCAATCCCCCTCTTTAGTCCTGCTCCCTGCGGTTGATGTATCCGGTGGGAAAGCTGTCCGTCTGACCCAGGGGGAGGCGGGGACCGAAACGTCTTACGGTGATCCGGTGGAGGCGGCTGAAGAGTGGATGCGCCAGGGGGCGCAGTGGCTCCACCTCGTAGATCTTGACGCCGCCTTTGGGCGCGGCAATAACAAAGCCGTCATTAGACGAGTGGTCAAAGCCGTGGGCAAACGCGTCAACGTGGAGCTCTCTGGTGGCATCCGCGATGACCAGTCGCTAAAAGATGCGCTCTCCACGGGAGCCGTCCGAGTTAACTTGGGCACGGCTGCTTTGGAAAACCCTGAGTGGACCGCTCACGTGATTTCTGAATATGGCGAGGCGGTTGCCGTGGGACTTGACGTGCGCGGTGAGACACTAGCTGCACGAGGCTGGACCCAAGAGGGCGGCAGCCTGTTCCACACTCTGGAGCGCCTCAACAAATGCGGGTGTGCGCGATATGTCGTCACCGACGTCACCAAGGATGGAACGATGAAGGGTCCTAACACGGACCTCCTTCGGCAAGTATTGGCGGCAACAGACCACCCGGTAGTGGCCTCAGGGGGTATCGCTTCGTTGGACGATATTGCCGAGCTCCGGGAACTCGTTCCTCTTGGACTCGAGGGTGCGATCCTCGGCAAAGCTCTCTACGCGGGAGCCTTCAACCTCGTCGAGGCGTTGGATGTCGCCGGGCACTGATTCTGCCGGGCAGCCTTTTGAAGGTAGGGCCTTCGGGCCCAATCCCCACGCAAGCGATTCGGGCGATTGTGGCAGTGAACTAGCGCTCGCGCTCGATCACTTTTTCAGCTCTGACACCTCGGCTGCTGGTGAGGTGGTGGCGGCGCGCCCGATCGTAGAACTTCTTGACGCGTTGCGAGGAGCGAGAGTGCTGGCACCTCTCATGGCGCACGCAGGTGGTTGGGATACCACCGAAGAAGATGCGTTGCAGGAGAAAAGTCAAGAACTCTCCATTCTTCACCTCGAAGGCCCTGATGGGCGCGCGGTGTCACCCATTTTTAGCGATGTTGCCTCGATGATTCAGTGGAACACCGAAGCCAGGCCCATTCCTGTTTCGGCGCAACAAGCAGCACTTGCTGCAGCCAGCGATGGGCTAGGGCTTCTCGTGCTCAACCCGGGCACGCCACGGTCCCTGACGCTTCGGCGAGGGGCCATTAGAGCCCTCGCCACGGGGGATGCTTATGTTCCAGCCTGTGTTGACCAACAGGTAGTGGCTGCTCTGCACGATGCCGTGGCGAAGGAGTCTGAGTGGGTCGAGATTGCTTTGGTCACCACGGGTGATCCTGGTTTTGTGCTCGCGGGACCCGAAGTGTTGGTGATACTCGCGGCCCAGCCGGGGCTTGACGCCACAGAGCTGCACCATCGCCTGGCTCGCCTAAGCATGGAGTGGGGCAAAAGTGCGGTTCTCGCCGACCGTGTCGATGGGATCGGCGTGAAGGTCGTTGCTGCTTAGTTGACCGCTCCGGTGTATTTTTCGCCCGGTCCGGCTCCGGGAGCATCAGGGTGGGTGGATGCCTCGCGGAAGGCGAGTTGAACGGACCGCAAGCCATCCCTCAAACTCCTGGCGTGATGATCTCCGATTTCAGGCGCTGCGGCCACGACAAGACCAGCAAGAGCAGAAATGAGCTTGCGGGCCTCGGCAAGGTCCGTTTCTTCCTCGGGATTATCCGATAGGCCACACTTGACGGCAGCGGCGGAGAGGAGGTGGACCGCAACCGTGGTGATGACTTCCACAGCGGGCACTTCGCCAATATCCCGACCGAGGTCTTCCAGGGACTCGTTGTTCACCGTTATCTCATTTCGCTCGCCAGATGTGTCAAACACTGCTACTCTTAGCCGTTCGCTACTCCTAGAGTAGGGAACAAGCGAAAGTGGAGAAACCTCCCACCCGCGTGTGCCTGGGAGACCAAGGCTACCGGGTCGTTGTACTCCGTGAATCACGATTCACAGCGTTAAGGGTGCGGCACAGTTTTCTGTGGGATGTAATTCTGCTTTCGCGCACTGAGTCCGTGAAACAGAAGGAGATCCGCATCAGCGATCCGAGGATTAACGACCGCATTCGTGCCACCGAGGTTCGCCTCGTGGGGCCCGAAGGGGAACAGGTCGGAGTGGTCCGCGTAGACATTGCTCTGCGCTTAGCTCAAGAAGCTGACCTTGATTTGGTGGAAGTTTCCCCCAATTCGAACCCACCCGTAGTCAAAGTTATGGACTACGGCAAGTACAAGTACGAGGCAGCGCAAAAAGCTAAAGAAGCTCGAAAGAACCAGGCAAACACGATTCTCAAAGAGGTTCGTTTTCGTCTAAAAATCGACACCCACGACTACGAAACCAAGCGCAAGCGCGCGGAAACGTTCCTCAAAGCCGGCGACAAAGTCAAAGCCATGATTTTGTTCCGCGGTCGCGAACAGTCCAGACCTGAGCAGGGTGTGCGCTTGTTGCAGAGATTCGCCGAAGACGTCTCAGAGTTCGGGGTCGTGGAATTTACCCCGACCATTGATGGTCGCAACATGGTGATGGTCATCGGGCCGATGAAATCCAAAGCAGATGCAAAGGCGGCACAGGCAAAAGAAAAAGCTCGAAGCCAGGCCTCCGCAAAAGCAGTCGAGCCCGTCGCCAAAGAAGCACCCCCTGTCGCCGAAAAAGCCCCCGCTACCGAAAAGCCACCCGCGAAAGCCGCAGTGAAAAAAGCGGCTCCGGCAGCCCAGAAGAAACCGGCAGCAAAGAAACCGGCCGCCAAGGCCAAAGAAAAGAAGGAAGAGACAGATGCCTAAGCAGAAGAGCCATTCCGGCGCCAAGAAGCGCTTCAAGGTAACCGGATCCGGAAAAATCATGAAACAGGGTGCTGGAATGCGCCACAACCTCGAAAAGAAGTCCAGCCGAGTGACTCGTCGCCTCAACCAAGAGCAGGTTCTTGCGCCGGCGAACGCCAAAGTCATCAAGAAATTGCTCGCCAAGTAGACCTGAACGAAACGAAGGACAAAGATCATGGCACGTGTAAAGAATGCGGTTAACGCACACAAAAAGCGTCGGGTTATCCTCGAACGCGCTTCGGGCTACCGCGGGCAGCGCTCGCGTTTGTACCGGAAGGCAAAAGAGCAGGTTATTCACTCGCTCGTCTACAGCTACCGGGATCGCCGCCAGCGCAAGGGGGACTTCCGTCGCCTCTGGATTCAGCGCATCAACGCCGGCTCACGTGCGAACGGCCTGACCTACAACCGCTTTATCCAGGGCCTTGGCCTTGCCGGTATTGAAGTTGACCGCCGGATGCTCGCTGAGCTCGCGGTGAACGAACCCACCGCCTTCGCCACCTTGGTGGCCGAAGCAAAGAAGGCTCTACCCAAGGACACCTCTGCTCCTGCAGTAAAGTCCTAGGACCTCAAAACACCCCCAGCGCCTGGCGTTGGGGGTGTTTTTTTGTGTGAGTCGTGAAGGATTCCCCGCCGTGGACCCCTAGATTTGTCATGTGTTGGATAACCCCCGCTCACCCCGTGTCCGCGCAGTATCGAAGCTTTCCCAAAAATCCAAGCGTCAAGCGGCACAGCTCTTCCTCGTGGAAGGACCGCAAGCTACCAGGGAAGCCTTGAAGCATCGCCCTGAGTCGGTGGTGGATCTCTTCCTGACACCTGCGAGCGCCGAGCGAAACACTGATCTTGTGACTCTGGCCGAGGGCGCAGGCATAGACATCACACTTGCGAGCGAAGAAGTGGTGGCGGCGCTCTCTGACACGGTCACGCCTCAAGGGGTGGTGTGTGTGTCCCAGTTTGTGAGTACCTCTTTGGCTTCGGTGCTGGGCTCAAACCCCCGCAATATTGCGGTACTTCACCGGGTTAAGGATCCAGGAAATATTGGGAACATCATCCGCAGTGCGGATGCAGCGGGGGCCAGTGCCGTCATTTTGACCGCAGAGAGCGTGGACCCCTTCAACCCGAAAGTGGTTCGTGCAACCACCGGAAGCGTGTTTCATATCCCGATAGTTACCGGGGTCGAGCTGGCGGAGGTCGTGTCGGGGCTCACAGCGGCAGGGCTTACTGTGTGCGCGACCGAGGCTCAGGGCGACAGCATTTATGAGCTTGCTCAATCCGACGGCCTCGCCGCGCCCATTGCTTGGGTTTTTGGAAACGAAGCCCATGGCTTGAGTGAGGAGGACGCGGCCCTGGCAGACAAACGAATATCCGTGCCCATCTTTGGCCAGGCAGAGTCCCTGAGTCTACAAACCGCCGCAGCACTCTGCTTGTATCAGACCGCTTTTGCCCAGCACGGCTAACAACGCAGGTGGCATTCATCCTCCCCGGTAGACTTGGCGCTCGTGTCAGCCAATAAAGCTATTTCGCCAGAAAACGCCGCCGCCGCCGTTGCGGCTGCCGCGACGGCCTTCGCCGAAGCCACCACCGTAGAAGAGCTCCAGGCTGCAAAAAATGCTCACGTGGGGGACGCTTCGGCGCTGGCTCAGATGAACGCACTTCTTCGCGATCTGCCGGCAAGCGAAAAAGCGGCGGCCGGAAAACTGATGGGCGAATCGAGAGCGACGGTGGGGCAAGCACTCGAGTCGAGAGAGGGTGAGCTGGTCGCGGCGCGAGAGCGTGAACTGCTGGCGGCAGAGGCCCTGGATCTGACAGGGGTAGGAATTCGCAGGGCTCCCGGAGCCAGGCATCCCCTCAGCGTCTTGATGGAAGACATGGCTGATGTCTTTGTGGCGATGGGGTGGGAAATTGCCGAAGGGCCCGAGCTCGAGCATGAATGGTTCAATTTCGACGCACTCAACTTCGATGCCGACCATCCCGCGCGAGCCTTGCAAGACACTTTTTTTGTGGAACCCGTGGAATCACACCTGTTGTTGCGAACCCACACCTCACCGGTGCAAATTAGGTCGCTACTGAGCCGCGAACTCCCTGTCTATGTCGTGGCGCCAGGTCGCGTCTACCGAACCGATGAACTCGATGCCACCCATACGCCTGTGTTCCACCAAATCGAAGGCATCGCCATCGATAAGGGCCTCACCATGGCGCACCTGCGGGGGACCTTGGAGCACTTGGCGCGATCCATGTTTGGCGACGAAGCAAAAATTCGTTTGCGTGCGAACTATTTCCCTTTCACCGAGCCCAGTGCCGAGCTCGATATTTGGCACCCCACTTTTGTGGGCGGAGCGCGCTGGATCGAGTGGGGTGGCTGTGGCATGGTCAACCCCAATGTGTTGCGGGCGGCGGGGATCGATCCCAAGGTGTATCAAGGGTTTGCTTTTGGTATGGGCATTGAGCGCACACTGATGTTCCGCAACAACGTTCAAGACATGCGAGACATGGTCGAGGGTGATGTTCGGTTCTCCGGACAGTTCGGGATGGTGGTGTGATGCGCGTTCCCCTGTCGTGGCTCGCCGAATACGTTGATTTACCGGAGGATGTCACTCCCGAAAACGTCCATGAATCCCTCGTGTCAATCGGTCTGGAAGAAGAAGAAATCCACCGGTTCGAACTGGTGGGACCCATCGTGGTGGGCGAAATACTGGAATTCGAGGACGAGCCCCAAACAAACGGCAAAACCATCCGGTGGTGTCAGGTCAGGGTGTCTCTCACTGACACACCGGAGGCCCCCGCTATCCGCGGAATCGTCTGTGGGGCGAGCAATTTTGTAGTGGGAGACCAGGTCGTCGTGTCTCTGCCCGGTGCCGTGTTGCCAGGCCCCTTTGCCATTAGCGCTCGCACCACCTATGGCCACGTTTCGGATGGAATGATCGCCTCAGCGAAAGAGTTGGGGCTCGGTGAAGACCATGACGGCATTCTTCGCCTGGGGCTCCTGGGTGTTCACGCCGAGGTGGGGACGAATGCGCTAGCTCTCCTAGGCCTCGACGATGTCGCCGTGGAAATGAATGTCACGCCTGATCGTGGATATGCGCTGTCCATCAGGGGTATTGCCCGGGAATATCATCACGCTACGGGTGCGGCTTTTCGCGATCCCGCCACAGCGGTGACTCCCATGGCGTGTGAGGGTTTCCCCGTCACTCTCCAGGACGATGCCCCCATCCGGGGCGTTGAAGGGTGCCGGGTATTCGTTACCCGAGTGGTTCGAGGAATCACGGTCAACAGGCCCACGCCGGCGTTTATGGTGGCCCGGTTGGCGCTTGCCGGCATGCGTTCCATCTCCCTTCCCGTGGACGTCACCAACTATGTGATGTTGGAAATGGGTCAGCCCATCCACGCCTACGACCTGGGCACTCTCTCTGGCGGAATAACCGTGAGGCGGGCGAAGCACGGGGAAAAACTCGTCACCCTTGATTCTCAAGAGCGGTCGCTCGATCCTGAAGATCTGTTGATTACCGATGAGTCCGGACCCATTGGGCTCGCCGGGGTCATGGGCGGTTTCAGCACCGAAATTTCAGACTCAACGACTGAGGTGTTGATCGAAGCTGCCTGGTTTGAACCGATTTCCATCGCGCGAACGCAGCGCCGCCACAAATTGCCCAGCGAAGCGTCGAAACGCTTCGCAAGAGGAGTTGACCCTCTGGTTGCAGAAGCAGCAGCGGAGCGAGTGGTCGCGTTGCTGGAAGAGCATGCCGGGGGAGCCAGGGATACTCTGGGTTCCCGGGTTATCGCAGAGGGTGCCGGGCACATGGCTACGCTCGTGTTCCCTGTGGATGCGGTCGAAAACATCGTGGGAATCACCGTTTCCGAGTCGGAAACGCGCAGAATTTTGGAAGATATTGGCGCGAGCGTGGGTGGTTCGGGTGCCACCCTCGAGGTGACTCCTCCCTCCTGGCGCCCCGACATCGTGGACGTTCCAGGTCTTGTCGAAGAGATCGCGCGCATTGTCGGGTATGACACAATTCCTTCCTCGCTGCCTATTGCGCCGGCAGGTCGCGGATTAACGAAAACTCAAGCCACTCGCCGCCGAATTACTCACGGCCTGGCAGCTTGGGGAATGACGGAAGTGTTGTCTTATCCCTTCCTCAGCGCAGTGGAAAATGCGCTTTTTGTGGAAGGGGCTGCCACCGACGTAGAGCTTCATAATGCGATGGACGCTCAGATCAACAGGATGCGGTTGTCGCTTCTTCCGGGCCTCCTCAACACTGCCAAACGAAACCTTTCGCGCGGAATGACCTCGCTCGCCCTCTTTGAAGCAGGGTTAGTTTTCACGCCTGCTGATCGCAGAATGGGAACCGAGGGAATCCCGGCAGGCAACACGCGCCCAGACCCGACAGTGTTGGACGAGCTTTATCGCTCCGTTCCTGATCAACCCTGGAGCATTGCCGGAGTGTTCATCGGCAATAGGGCACACCGGGTGCCCTTTTCCCAGGCGGTGAGCAGTGATGTTCGAGATGCCCTGGATGCGGCCCATCACATTGCCTTCGCAGCAGGTGGCGACCTCAGTGTCCTTCAGGCCGCACACCCCTCTTTCCATCCCACCCGGTTTGCGCACCTCATGGTCGGTGACACCTCAGTCGGTTACGTGGGGGAAATGTTGCCTTCGCTCGCTCTTGAGCATGACTTGCCGCGTCGCGTTTCGATGTTCCATCTCAACGGTGATGCTCTGATCACTGCGCTGGGTCAGGATCCTCACGAAGCTAGCCCGCTCTCCATTTTCCCCGCAGCCACCCAAGACGTGTCGCTGGTGGTCGATATTTCCATCCCCGCGGAAAGCATTCGAGCCGCTCTTGTCGAGGGCGCAGGCGATCTGTTAGAGACAATTTCGCTTGTTGATGATTACCGCGGTGCTGGCCTGGAAGATTCCGAGCGCTCGCTCACCTTTGCGCTTCGATTCCGCGCCAGCGACCGCACTCTGACCGCCGGTGAAGCCACGGAGGCAAAAGACGCCGGGGTGGCGCTTGCGGCGAAGCGTCACGGCGCTGTCTTGCGCGGATAGCTCGCCAACTACCTTCAATAACTGCTCTAAGGTTGGGCTATGTCTTTTTCCGTGGCAATCGCCGGCGCAAGCGGGTATGCAGGTGGCGAGCTTGCCAGGCTTTTAGCCGCCCACCCCGACTTTGATGTGGTCACTCTTGCAGCCCACTCGTCGGCCGGGGAAAAAGTCAACAGTGTTCATCCACACCTGGCGAGCTTCGCGGGCCAGGTGTTTACTGAAACCTCGATGGACACTCTCGCCGCCCACGATGTCATCGCTTTGGCGCTTCCTCACGGGGAATCAGGAGCGCTGGGAGAGGCCCTGCGTTCTCGCGGCGGTTACACCGTCTTGCTTGATTTGGGAGCTGATCGTCGCCTGGAAGACCCGCGCGACTGGGACGCCTACTACGGTGGAGATTTTTCGCAACCCTTTGTCTACGGCATGCCCGAATTGCCGCGCGTTGAAGGCCTTACCCAACGTGAGCGGCTTCAAGCAGCCACCGACATTGCCATCCCAGGGTGCAATGCCACAGGGGTCACCCTTGCTCTCGCGCCTCTGCTTGCTGCCGGGGCAGTGGAAGCGGATGACCTCTCAGCGGTGCTGGCGGTTGGCGCATCCGGAGCTGGCAGGGCTTTGCGCTCGGACCTCCTTGCGGCAGAGCTCACCGGGAGCGCCCGGCCGTATGCCGTGGGTGGAACACACCGCCACCTTCCGGAAATCCGCCAAAATTTGCTGCACGCTTCAGGTCACCACGCCACCGTGTCGATGACTCCGGTCCTGGTGCCGATGGCCCGGGGGATCCTCGCCACCTGCAGCGCGCGGGTGAAGGACGCGAAGGATGCCGCACGCCTTCACCAGATTGTGGCGGACGCGTATGCCACCGAGGCGTATGTCCGGGTCTACGACAGGGGTTCAATGCCAGCAACGGCGGATGTCTTGGGCTCCAACACCCTCGCACTCGGTGTGGCCTATGACGCTTCGGTGAACCGGGTGATCGTGGTTGCCGCCCTGGATAACTTAGTGAAGGGCACCGCGGGAGCCGCGGTGCAGAGCCTTAATCTTGCGTGCGGCTTCGAAGAAACACGGGGCCTGATGATCGATGGACTTGCCCCGTGAGTGTGACAGCAGCAGCTGGCTTTCGGGCAGGAAGTGTTGCTGCCGGGTTGGCAGCGCGTGGGGGTGTTGACCTCACCGTCGTGATTAATGACGGCGTCGTGACTCCTGCGGCCTGTGTGTTCACTTCCAACCGGGCCAAAGCCCACCCCATCGTCTGGTCCCAGCAGGTGATGGTGGGCGGAAGCGCAAAAGCGATTGTCCTCAATGCTGGGGGCGCCAATTGTTTTACCGGGCCTGAAGGCTTCGCTCTCACCCACCGCAGCGCGGAGACTCTTGCTGCGGCACTGGGCGACACCGGAGCGAGTGAAATCTTGGTGTGCTCGACAGGTTTGATTGGGGAATTGTTGCCGGCGGGGGCGGTTCTTGAGGGAATCGCCCAGGCAGTAGGCCGTGCGGAGGCAACGCCGGAAGCCGGCGCAGCCTCCTCTCTCGCGATTTTGACAACAGATTCTCATGCAAAAACGGCGGTGACCACACTGGACACACCCGAGGGAACAATCACCCTCGGTGGCATGGCTAAAGGGGCGGGAATGTTGGCGCCGGGCCTCGCCACAATGTTGGTGGTTATCACCACGGATGCGGTGATGGAGTGTGAGGGGTTGAACAGCGCGCTGCGCGCTGCCACCCGGGTCAGCTTTGACCGCCTGGACTCCGACGGGTGTATGTCAACCAACGACCAGGTCACGCTGATGGCTTCGGGCGCAAGTGGAATCGCACCCGATGCGGTGGAGTTTCAGAGGGTGCTCACCCAGCTGTGTCTCGCCCTTTCTCACCAGCTCTTGGGAGATGCGGAGGGATCCAGCCACGACATCGCCATCCGCGTCGAGGGAGCTGAATCTGAGGACGATGCTGTCGCTGTGGGTCGAGCCGTCGCGAGAAATAACCTGTTTAAAGCGGCCATGTTTGGCGGAGACCCCAACTGGGGGCGCGTCTTGGCAGCCATTGGCACTGTGGACGCGAGCTTTGACGTGTATGGAGTTGATGTCAGCATGAATGGTGTTCGGGTCTGTCACGCGGGGGCCCCCGACCGTCCGCGGGGCGAGGTTGATCTAAGCCACCGGGCGTTGGAGGTACTCATTGAGCTCCACGCCGGGGAGAAGGACGCCACGATTTGGACGAATGACCTCACTCACGATTACGTCCACGAGAACAGCGCATATTCCAGCTGATGAGCACGACACAAACGACGAATCCCGAAGCGTTCCTCAAAGCAGCCACGCTGACCGAGGCGTTGCCATGGATCCGAAGATTTCAGGGTGCAATTTTTGTGGTGAAGCTCGGCGGCAACGCGATGGTCGATGACGCCCTGCTGCAGGCTTTTGCCGATGACATGGTTTTTCTTCACACCGTGGGTGTTCGACCAGTGGTTGTCCACGGTGGGGGGCCTCAAATTTCTCAAGCCTTGAAAGACCGGGGTATTCCCAGCGAGTTTGTTGGTGGATACCGCGTGACCAGCACGGAGGCAATTCCGGTGGTGCGAGATGTTTTGCGCCACCACATCAGCGCAGATCTTGCCGCAAGGATTAATTCCCACCACGACTTAGCTGTTGTGCTCTCAGGTGAAGACCACCACCTCTTCACAGCGGTAAAAAAGGGTGCCGTGGTCGAGGGGATCGAAGTGGACTTGGGGCATGTGGGCGAGGTGGTCGCGGTGGACACCGCGAACATTCTTGACTTGATCGAGCAGGGCAGACTCCCCGTAGTGTCCTCCCTGGCACCCGATCAAGCGGGTCAATCCCTTCTCAATGTGAATGCTGACGCTGCAGCCGCAGCTCTGGCGGTTGCGCTGGGGGCGACGAAGTTGGTGTTGCTGACGAATGTTCCAGGCCTCTATGTCCATTGGCCGGCCACCGACTCTGTAGTTTCATCGTTGACGACGACTGAGTTGGAAGCGCTTTTGCCTTCGCTGGAGTCGGGCATGATTCCCAAAATGACTGCGTGTTTGGATGCTGTTGGGGGAGGGGTGCCAAAGGCAGCCATCATTGATGGCAGACTGGCGCATTCGATCTTGCTGGAAGCTTTCACCAGCCATGGAATAGGAACAGAGGTGGTCGCGCCGTGACCCGTCATTTTTTGCGCGATGATGACATTTCGCCGGAAGAGCAGAGCGAGATTCTCGCCCTAGCGGCCGAGATGAAGGCGGACCGGTTTTCTCGCAGGCCCCTGGAAGGCCCTCAGACGGTCGCGGTAATTTTTGATAAGTCCTCCACCAGAACGCGGGTGTCCTTTGCGGTGGGGATTGCTGACTTAGGTGGACAGCCTTTGATCATCTCCACCGCCAATTCGCAGCTGGGGGGAAAGGAGACACCCTCAGACACCGCTCGGGTCCTGGAGAGGATGGTGGCGGCCATTGTCTGGCGCACCTACGGGCAGGCGGGGTTAGAAGAAATGGCGAAGAACACCACGGTTCCCGTCATCAATTCCCTCAGTGATGACTTTCACCCGTGCCAATTGTTGGCAGACTTGCTCACCATCCAAGAACACAAGGGCGACCTCGCGGGCCTCACGGTGACCTTTGTGGGGGATGGTGGGAGCAATATGGGCCACAGCTACGCCCTGGCGTGCACTACAGCGGGGATGCACGTGCGTATTGCCTGCCCACCGAGCTTTAGCCCTCAGCCTTCGGTAGTGGGGGATGCCCGTGCGATTGCTGGGCAGTCCGGTGGGTCCATCACCGTCCTCCACAGCCTCGATGAGGCCGTGGAGGGAAGCGATGTTGTGGTGACAGACACCTGGGTGTCGATGGGCAAAGAAGCCGAAAAAGCAGAGCGGGTTGCCACTTTCGGTTCATTCCAGGTGGGCGCAGAGGCGATGGGCAAAGCCCGTGGTGATGCGATCTTCCTGCACTGTCTTCCCGCCGATCGAGGTTTCGAGGTCACCCCGGAAGTTATCGATGGTCCCCAGAGTGTGATCTGGGACGAATCAGAAAACCGCCTGCACGCCCAAAAAGCACTGATGGTGTGGCTTTTGGAGCACGCCTAGCAGTATCACCCGCCAGTAGACTGGCCACACCAGGACTTGGTAGCACTCAAAAGAAAGTAGTTCCCTTCGTGACCGATCGCGTCGTTTTAGCTTATTCCGGTGGCTTGGATACCTCAGTAGGTATCGGATGGCTCAAAGACGCCACGGGCAAAGAGGTCATTGCACTTGCCATTGACGTGGGCCAGGGCGGCGAAAATATTGACGACATTCGCCAGCGCGCCCTCGATTGCGGTGCGGTGGAAGCCATAGTGGTGGATGCAAAAGACGAGTTCGCAAATGACTTTGTCATGCCCGCCCTCAAAGCCAATGCTCTCTACCAAAAGCGCTACCCCCTGGTGTCGGCTCTGTCTCGCCCGGTGATTGCCAAGCATCTAGCTCGGGTTGCCCGGGAGTTGGGCGCCGACTCTGTTGCCCATGGTTGCACGGGTAAAGGTAACGACCAGGTGCGTTTTGAGTCTGCCGTGGCGGCTCTGGCTCCGGAACTCACCTCCATCGCCCCCATTCGTGACCTGGCCTTGACCAGGGACAAAGCCATCCTCTATGCGGAAGAGCATGGCCTGCCCATTAAGCAAAGCAAAAAGAACCCCTACTCCGTTGATAAAAACGTGTGGGGCCGAACGGTGGAGACGGGGCCATTGGAAGACCCCTGGGCGGCACCGCTTGATGACGTCTGGGAGTACACGAGCAACCCCGACCAGGGTCGTGCAGCCGAAGACGTCACCATCAGTTTTAGCGAAGGAATTCCTGTCGCCATCAACGGAGGGGCTGTTTCTCCCCTGGAGGCTATCGCCCAGCTCAACACCCTTGCCGGTGCCCACGGTGTGGGGCGGGTGGACATCATCGAAGACCGTTTAGTGGGAATCAAGAGCCGTGAGATCTATGAAGTGCCCGCGGCCCTGACCCTCATCAATGCCCACGAAGAGCTTGAGAACTTGGTCCTCGAGCGCGATCTTGGACGTTACAAGCGCAAGTTGGAGGCGGACTGGGCGAACTTGATTTATGACGGTTTGTGGTTCTCGGACCTCAAGTCCAGCTTGGATGCTTTCTTTGACCACACTCAGAAGCACGTGTCTGGTGATGTTCGGGTGAACCTGTTCGCCGGCCTGGCCACCGTGACCGGTCGCCAGTCTGAGGAGAGCCTTTACGACTTTGACTTAGCGACCTATGACACGGGAGACACTTTTGATCAGTCCCACGCCAAAGGCTTCATCGAGCTATGGTCGCTGCCGAGCAAAATCTCTGCCAAACGTAACGCTAAGAAATAGGGGTTGCGATGGCGGGGGAGACCAACGACGGTGCGCTCTGGGGAGCGCGGTTTCGCCAGGGACCCAGCCCCGCCATGCAGGCGCTATCGCAATCCACGCACTTTGACTGGCGCCTTGTCCCCTATGACCTAGCGGCCACCCTTGCTCACGCACGAGAGTTAGGGGACAAAGGTTTCCTGAGCGCTGGGGATGTGGAGTTGGTTTCCGCTGCCCTGTCGGAAATAGGGCGGGATTATGAAGCGGGAACGCTGGTGCCGGCGGAGTCTGACGAAGATGTCCATGGGGCTCTTGAGCGGATACTGATTGACCGGATTGGTGTCGAGGCTGGCGGAGCACTTCGTGCTGGCCGAAGCCGCAATGATCAAATCGCCACCTTCGTCAAGCTCTACATGCGCGATAGTGCGAAGCACCTGAAATCCCTCCTGCTCGACACGGCGGACACGCTTCTTTCCCGCGCTGGGGAGGCGGGGGACGCGGTGATGCCCGGCCGCACCCATTACCAGCTCGCCCAGCCAGTGCTTCTGGCTCACTACCTGTTGGCTCATGCTTGGCCTCTCGTCAGGGATATCACGAGGCTTGATGATTTCCTCGCCCGGAACGATGTATCTCCCTATGGCGGGGGCGCTCTCGCTGGCGGGGGTATTGGGCTTGATGCGGCAGCCATTTCGAAGGCATTGGGATTTTCTGCGGTGAGCCAGAACTCTTTGGATGGGACATCGGCGCGGGATGGGGTTGCGGAGTTCCTCTATGTCTGCGCTCAAATTGGGGTAGATCTGTCACGGCTTGCTGAGGACATTATCATTTTGTCCTCGGGAGAGTGTGGCTATTTCCTTCTTGATGATGCCTACTCCACCGGCTCGTCCATGATGCCGCAGAAGAAAAACCCCGATATTGCCGAGCTAACCCGAGGAAAATCAGGCCGGATGATCGGAAACCTGACGGGGCTTATGGCCACGCTGAAGGCGTTGCCCCTGGCCTATAACAGGGACCTGCAAGAAGACAAAGAACCGCTCTTTGACTCGGTGGATTCGCTCACGCTTATTTTGCCGGCCTTCACGGGACTCCTGGCAACGCTGGGCTTCAATCTCGAAGCAATGGCAAAAAACGCGACCACCGGTTTTGCCCTTGCCACCGATATTGCCGATGTTCTCGTGCAGAAGGGGATGCCCTTCCGCACCGCGCACGAAGTTGTGGGGAAACTGGTGGCGCTGTGCGAAGAGCGAGGGTTAGATCTTGCCGAAGTGTCTGATGAAGACTTGGCAGCGATCTCACCCCAGCTCACCCCTGATATCCGCCAGGTGATGAGCGCAGAGGCCTCCGTGGCGCGTAAAGCGGGTATCGGCGGCACCGCACCGGATCGGGTCTCCGAGCAGGCCAAGGCGCTCCAAGAGGCCTTGGAAGCCCTCCGGTAACACCGGCTTTTTTTGCCGCTGGCTCCTTCACGCGCCGGTGTTTGCGTCGCCGGAGCACCCACGGGGGAGTCCACTGATAAGTTGAACCCGTGCAAGACAGTGAGATCCGGGGAAAACAGTCCAATGATTCCACTTTCGCCACCCTCCATGAAGAGCTGGTGTGGCGGGGTTTGATTCATGTTTCCACCGATGAGTCGGCCCTTCGGGAGGCGCTCGAGGGAGACTCGATCGCGTTTTACTGCGGGTTTGACCCGACAGCGCCAAGCTTGCACCTGGGCAATCTGGTGCAGCTGCTTCTCATGCGCAGGCTTCAGTTGGCAGGGCACCGCCCCCTCGCCCTGGTAGGCGGCTCGACGGGTCTCATTGGAGATCCCAAACCAACCGCGGAGCGAGTGCTCAACGAACCAGAGGTCATCGCTGAGTGGGTGGACAGACTGGGAGCACAAATCTCTCGATACCTATCCTTTGAAAATTCCAGCGCCGCGACTTTGGTCAATAACTTGGATTGGACCAAAGACCTGTCGGCGATTGACTTTCTCCGCGATGTGGGCAAGTACTACCGCGTGGGAACCATGATCAAGAAAGACGCCGTCTCTGCTCGCCTGAATTCTGATGCTGGTATTTCCTACTCCGAGTTTTCGTATCAAATCCTTCAGGGGATGGACTTTCTGCGCCTGTATGAAAACTACGGCTGCGTATTACAAACCGGCGGCTCGGATCAGTGGGGCAACCTCACCAGCGGGACCGATTTGATCCACAAGGCCCTTGGCGTTTCGGTCCATGCTGTGGGGACCCCGTTAATTACCAATAGCGATGGCACCAAATTTGGGAAATCCGAGGGCAACGCCATTTGGTTGGATGGGGACATCACCAGCCCCTTTGCGATGTATCAGTTTTGGCTCAACACCGATGATCGTGATGTCATCGAACGCCTCAAAGTCTTCACTTTTCTCACCCGTGAGAGCATCGAGGAACTGGATCAACGCCACAGCGCAGCCCCCCACGAGCGCCTGGCGCAGAAAACATTGGCCCACGACGTAACGGCACTGGTGCATGGGGCGGAGGCGTGCAGCGCTGTCGTAGCGGCCTCGGAGGCCCTCTTTGGCAAGGGAGACCTTGCCGCAATAGATCCGCACACCTTTGAGAGCGCGCTCGACTCTCTCCCTCGGGCCACGGTGACACCGTCAACATCTGTCGCAGAAGCACTGGTCGAAACAGGACTGTGCTCGAGCGTTTCAGAGGCGAGAAGGGCTATCGCCCAGGGCGGAGTTAGTATCAACAACAACACTGTTGCGGACGAAACTGCGGAGCTGGGGGAGCGCCAAGCCCCCAGCGATGTAGCCCTGTTGTTGAAGCGGGGGAAGAAAACTCTCGCGGCCCTGTTCTTTGTCTAAACCCGACGTTTCCTCCGCGACACGCCCGGGATGAAAGGCATTTGGCTGCCCGCGATATCGCCCGTATAGTTATCGAGTTGTCACCCCAAAGGTTGGCAGGGCCAGCGTGCTCTCCCAGTCTCAAGAAGTACTTCAACTAGTTAGACAACTTCGCACTTGCTGTGCGGGGAAACTCCTACTAGAGTGATGACTCCAGCGTTTCACAGCGTCGGGCCAAAACTCTCTTCCAAGAGCGGGTTGGTTTCGACACCGAAAGCTGCGCTAGGTGCAACAAACTGGATAGACGCCAGACGTCCGCTCGGAAACGAGATGCGAAGTCAGCGGCGCCCGATCCTTGAGAACTCAACAGTGTGCACTAAGTCAATGCCAAATAACCTCCGTGGTGGAAGCAATTCCGCCACAGAGATTCCTTTGGATTAGATGGACAAGTCAGTAGACAAGTCAACTAGTCAGAACAAACTCGCTTGAGTGCTTCGGCACTCGGCAGCAAGTCTGTCGGTAGCAATACCGACTAACAAGCTATTAACGGAGAGTTTGATCCTGGCTCAGGACGAACGCTGGCGGCGTGCTTAACACATGCAAGTCGAACGATGAAGGTGGGAGCTTGCTCCTACTGGATTAGTGGCGAACGGGTGAGTAACACGTGAGCAATCTGCCCCTGACTCTGGGATAAGCGTTGGAAACGACGTCTAATACCGGATACGAGCTGGGACCGCATGGTCACCAGCTGGAAAGAACTTTGGTCAGGGATGAGCTCGCGGCCTATCAGCTTGTTGGTGAGGTAATGGCTCACCAAGGCGACGACGGGTAGCCGGCCTGAGAGGGTGACCGGCCACACTGGGACTGAGACACGGCCCAGACTCCTACGGGAGGCAGCAGTGGGGAATATTGCACAATGGGCGCAAGCCTGATGCAGCAACGCCGCGTGAGGGACGAAGGCCTTCGGGTTGTAAACCTCTTTTAGCAGGGAAGAAGCGAAAGTGACGGTACCTGCAGAAAAAGCGCCGGCTAACTACGTGCCAGCAGCCGCGGTAATACGTAGGGCGCAAGCGTTGTCCGGAATTATTGGGCGTAAAGAGCTCGTAGGCGGTTTGTCGCGTCTGCTGTGAAAATCCGAGGCTCAACCTCGGACCTGCAGTGGGTACGGGCAAACTAGAGTGCGGTAGGGGAGATTGGAATTCCTGGTGTAGCGGTGGAATGCGCAGATATCAGGAGGAACACCAATGGCGAAGGCAGATCTCTGGGCCGTAACTGACGCTGAGGAGCGAAAGCGTGGGGAGCGAACAGGATTAGATACCCTGGTAGTCCACGCCGTAAACGGTGGGAACTAGATGTAGGGACCGTTCCACGGTTTCTGTGTCGCAGCTAACGCATTAAGTTCCCCGCCTGGGGAGTACGGCCGCAAGGCTAAAACTCAAAGGAATTGACGGGGGCCCGCACAAGCGGCGGAGCATGCGGATTAATTCGACGCAACGCGAAGAACCTTACCAAGGCTTGACATATAGAGGAAAAGTGTAGAAATACACTCCCCGCAAGGTCTCTATACAGGTGGTGCATGGTTGTCGTCAGCTCGTGTCGTGAGATGTTGGGTTAAGTCCCGCAACGAGCGCAACCCTCGTCCTATGTTGCCAGCACGTAATGGTGGGAACTCATGGGAGACTGCCGGGGTTAACTCGGAGGAAGGTGGGGATGACGTCAAATCATCATGCCCCTTATGTCTTGGGCTTCACGCATGCTACAATGGCCGGTACAGAGGGCTGCAATACCGCAAGGTGGAGCGAATCCCAAAAAGCCGGTCTCAGTTCGGATTGAGGTCTGCAACTCGACCTCATGAAGTTGGAGTCGCTAGTAATCGCAAATCAGCAACGTTGCGGTGAATACGTTCCCGGGCCTTGTACACACCGCCCGTCAAGTCATGAAAGTCGGTAACACCCGAAGCCGGTGGCCCAACCTTTTGGAGGGAGCTGTCGAAGGTGGGATCGGTAATTAGGACTAAGTCGTAACAAGGTAGCCGTACCGGAAGGTGCGGCTGGATCACCTCCTTTCTAAGGAGCACAAAGGCACCCCTCGGGGTGTCTCAGAGCCACAACTCAGACGACTGTTCTGAGGTGGTTGCTCATGGGTGGAACATTGACTTTGGTGCTGTAAACAGCCAGTAGCGCAAGTACGGCCCCTCGGGGCAAGGAAAGCAACACCAGCTGGGAGCAGCACCTGCACACTGTTGGGTCCTGAGGGACCGGGGATGCCGCATACGCGGCATTTCGGCCTCAGTCGGACCGCGCTCGGAGAGGATATTTATCCTCGATGTTCCCGGAACCGCCCGTAAATTGAGAACTACACAGTGGACGCGAGCATCTTAGAAAGACATCGAAAGATGTCATTCTATAGATCTAGATTTATATAGATCATTGGTCAATCTGATGTCACTTCGGTGATATCACGATCGATTTTATACTCATGTAGTCAAATTTCTAAGAGCAAACGGTGGATGCCTTGGCATCTGGAGCCGAAGAAGGACGTAGCAATCTGCGATAAGCCTCGGGGAGCTGATAAGCGAGCTTTGATCCGAGGATGTCCGAATGGGGAAACCCCGCTGGGAGCTTCGTGCTACCCAGTGACTCCCGCCTGAATATATAGGGCGGGTAGAGGGAACGTGGGGAAGTGAAACATCTCAGTACCCACAGGAAGAGAAAACAACAGTGATTCCGGTAGTAGTGGCGAGCGAAACCGGAACAGGCCAAACCGATCATGTGTGATAGCCGGCAGGCGTTGCATGGTCGGGGTTGTGGGACTCTTACGGTTTTCTGCCGAAAACCACGTAGATAGTTGTTGTATAGACAAATGGTCTTGAAAGGCCAGCCGCAGAGGGTGCCAGCCCCGTAGTTGAAATGCAGCACTAATGCGAAGAGGATCCCAAGTATCACGGGGCCCGAGAAATCCCGTGTGAATCTGCCAGGACCACCTGGTAAGCCTAAATACTCCCAGATGACCGATAGCGGACAAGTACCGTGAGGGAAAGGTGAAAAGTACCCCGGGAGGGGAGTGAAATAGAACCTGAAACCGTTTGCTTACAATCCGTTGGAGCCTCCTTGTAGGGGTGACAGCGTGCCTTTTGAAGAATGAGCCTGCGAGTTAGCGATATGTGGCGAGGTTAACCCGTGAGGGGTAGCCGTAGCGAAAGCGAGTCTGAATAGGGCGATTCAGTCGCATGTCCTAGACCCGAAGCGAAGTGATCTATCCATGGCCAGGTTGAAGCGACGGTAAGACGTCGTGGAGGACCGAACCCACTTGGGTTGAAAACCGAGGGGATGAGCTGTGGATAGGGGTGAAAGGCCAATCAAACTTCGTGATAGCTGGTTCTCTCCGAAATGCATTTAGGTGCAGCGTTGCGTGTTTCTTGCCGGAGGTAGAGCTACTGGATGGCCGATGGGCCCTAAAAGGTTACTGACGTCAGCCAAACTCCGAATGCCGGTAAGTAAGAGCGCAGCAGTGAGACGGTGGGGGATAAGCTTCATCGTCGAGAGGGAAACAACCCAGACTACCGACTAAGGTCCCAAAGCGTGTGCTAAGTGGAAAAGGATGTGGAGTTGCATAGACAACCAGGAGGTTGGCTTAGAAGCAGCCACCCTTGAAAGAGTGCGTAATAGCTCACTGGTCAAGTGATTCCGCGCCGACAATGTAACGGGGCTCAAGCACACCACCGAAGTCGTAGCATTCAAACTATAGGTAGGCCTTCGTGGTCCAGCCGTGTGAATGGGTAGGAGAGCGTCGTGTGGCGAGCGAAGCGGCGGAGTGATCCAGCCGTGGACGCCACACGAGTGAGAATGCAGGCATGAGTAGCGAAAGACGGGTGAGAAACCCGTCCTCCGGAAGACCAAGGGTTCCAGGGCCAGGCTAATCCGCCCTGGGTAAGTCGGGACCTAAGACGAGGCCGACAGGCGTAGTCGATGGACAACGGGTTGATATTCCCGTACCCGCGAAGAACCGCAAGAGCTAAACCAGTAATGCTAAGAGTCCGAATTCTCTTTCTGATCCCTTCGGGGTGAGGATTGAGAGCTAGCACTCGACCCTATGCTGGCGCGGCTAGCGTATTAACAGGTGTGACGCAGGAAGGTAGCTGAGCCGGGCGATGGTTGTCCCGGTGTAAGGATGTAGGGCGAGGAATAGGCAAATCCGTTCCTCACGAAGCCTGAGATCCGACGCGTACCCCTCACGGGGGAAATCAGTGATCCTATGCTGCCAAGAAAAGCATCGACGCGAGGTTCTAGTGGCCCGTACCCCAAACCGACTCAGGTGGTCAGGTAGAGAATACTAAGGAGATCGAGAGAATCGTGGTTAAGGAACTCGGCAAAATGCCCCCGTAACTTCGGGAGAAGGGGGGCCGGATTGGTGAAGGGATTTACTCCTGGAGCTATGAAGGCCGCAGAGACCAGTGGGAAGCGACTGTTTACTAAAAACACAGGTCCGTGCTAAGTCGCAAGACGATGTATACGGACTGACGCCTGCCCGGTGCTGGAAGGTTAAGAGGAGCGGTTAGCACTTGTGCAAAGCTGCGAATTTAAGCCCCAGTAAACGGCGGTGGTAACTATAACCATCCTAAGGTAGCGAAATTCCTTGTCGGGTAAGTTCCGACCTGCACGAATGGCGTAACGACTTCCCAGCTGTCTCAACCGCGAACTCGGCGAAATTGCACTACGAGTAAAGATGCTCGTTACGCGCAGCAGGACGGAAAGACCCCGTGACCTTTACTACAGCTTTGTATTGGTGTTCGGTGTGGCTTGTGTAGGATAGGTGGGAGACTTTGAAGCGGACACGCCAGTGTTTGTGGAGTCATTGTTGAAATACCACTCTGGTCACTCTGGATATCTAACTTCGAACCGTAATCCGGTTCAGGGACAGTGCATGGTGGGTAGTTTAACTGGGGCGGTTGCCTCCCAAAAAGTAACGGAGGCGCCCAAAGGTTCCCTCAGCCTGGTTGGCAATCAGGTGGCGAGTGTAAGTGCACAAGGGAGCTTGACTGTGAGACTGACAGGTCGAGCAGGGACGAAAGTCGGGACTAGTGATCCGGCAGTGGCTTGTGGAAGCGCTGTCGCTCAACGGATAAAAGGTACCTCGGGGATAACAGGCTGATCTTGCCCAAGAGTCCATATCGACGGCATGGTTTGGCACCTCGATGTCGGCTCGTCGCATCCTGGGGCTGGAGTAGGTCCCAAGGGTTGGGCTGTTCGCCCATTAAAGCGGTACGCGAGCTGGGTTTAGAACGTCGTGAGACAGTTCGGTCCCTATCCGCTGCGCGCGTTGGAAATTTGAGAGGATCTGACCCTAGTACGAGAGGACCGGGTTGGACGAACCTCTGGTGTGTCAGTTGTCCTGCCAAGGGCACCGCTGATTAGCTACGTTCGGGATGGATAACCGCTGAAAGCATCTAAGCGGGAAGCCGGCCTCAAGATGAGATTTCCATGCCCTTCGGGGCGAGAGGCTCCCAGTAGACGACTGGGTTGATAGGCCGGATGTGGAAGTGGGGACTAAAGACCCATGAAGCTGACCGGTACTAATAAGCCGATAATTTGACACCACATGAGTGGTGCTCGCGTCCACTTTGTGGTTCTCGATTGACGGTCGAGAACCGATTGATTACCAGCCTTGCGCTGGTGATCCTCAGACTGAAAAATCAATAGTGTTTCGGCGGCCATAGCGAAGGGGAAACGCCCGGTTCCATTCCGAACCCGGAAGCTAAGACCTTCTGCGCCGATGGTACTGCGAGGGGGACCTCGTGGGAGAGTAGGACACCGCCGGACTTCTTTGTGAAATGGCCACCCCTAGGGGTGGCCATTTTGCGTTAACAATAGAATTGAGAATCATGACAACCGATCGACCCAGACGCCCGTCTTCCAGTTCCCAGGGTGGTCCCAGGCGTCCAGGCGGCTCCTCTAGTGGGTCTCGACCTGTCCGGGCTGGTGGACGACCAGGGGGCGATTCCCGAGGCCGTCCTGAACGCTCTGGAGGCTCAGAACGGGGCGAGGGGCAACCTCGGCGAGATGACGGACGCCCAGCGCGCCCCAGGAACCCTCAGCGCTCAGAGCGGAGCGATCGACCTTCGCGAAACGGTGATGATCGGCCCAGACGCTCGTTTGGCGATGATCGAGACCGAGGCCCGAGGGATTCCCGGCCGCGCGAGGACGCTCCCAGGCATGATGATCCCCCCGTGGATGAAGATGTCACCCCCCAAGAACTCGAACGCTCTGCGTGGCGAGAGCTCAAAGCACTCACCAAGGAAAACGCGGAGTGGGTCGCCGGGCATCTGGTGATGGCCTCGCGCGTCATTGATGATGATCCCGAGCGAGCCCACAAGCACGCGTTGGCCGCTGCACGCAAAGCCGGCCGGATTCCTGTTGCCCGCGAAACGGTGGGCATCACTGCTTATTTGCTGGGTAACTTTGCCCTCGCCCTTCGCGAGCTTCGCACCTATCGCAGGCTCTCTGGCGCGGATGATCAACTGCCGTTGATGGTGGACTGTGAAAGGGGTCTGGGTCGACCCGATAAGGCTCTGGAGCTCGCTGGTGAAGTGAAGAGAACATCCCTGTCTGAAGCTGTGCAGGTGGAGCTCGCCATTGCGCGGTCGGGCGCCAGGCTGGATATGGGCAAGCCCGAGTTGGCACTGGGTGAGTTGGAAATTCCACAGCTCAAAGCTGACGTTGCCTTCAGCTATTCACCTGCACTGTTTGACTCTTATGCCATCGTTCTGCAAGAGCTAGGACGCGAGGACGAAGCTGCCCTGTGGGGTAAGCGGGCTAATCGCGCAGCGGAAGCGCTGGCAGACGCCGTGGGGGATGTCGACGATGACATGGTGGTCGTGGAAATCCCAGACCCAGAAGAACGATGAGCAACCCCACCCCGTTAGATGGAGTTGACGTTGTCTTAGCCGACCTTGATGGGGTCCTTTATCAAGGACCACACGCCATTCCCCACGCGGTGGATGCTCTGAAGAAAGCCGCAAGAAAGGTGCGTCTTGGGTTTGTCACCAACAACGCCTCGAGGACGCCTGCGCAGGTGGCAGAGCAAATTGCGGGTTATGGCCTGCCTGCTCTTCCCGAAGCTGTGGTGACGTCCCCACAAGCCGCTATCAGGGTGCTCGCGCGAGTGGTTCCAGCAGGGGCCAAAGTCTTGGTAGTCGGCGGGCTAGGCCTCACCTCCGAGGTCGAAAAAGCCGGATTCCTTGTGGTCTCCCGGGCGGATGAGAATCCAGCCGCCGTCATTCAAGGGTTCGCCCCTCACGTGGGTTGGGAGCACCTGGCACAAGCATCCTTTGCTTTGCAAAGGGATGAATCTCTGCCATGGATTGCGACCAACACGGACTGGACCATCCCGGTTGCCGAGGGAATTGCGCCGGGCAACGGTGCATTAGTCTCCGCTGTTCATTTGGCGGTCGGCCGGCTTGCCACCTTTGCGGGGAAGCCCGAAAAAGAGATTTTTGATGTGGCGCGGGAGCGTTTTCAGCCAACGCTTGGGGCCTTGATGATCGGGGATCGTCTCGACACCGACATTCTCGGGGCTAACCGGGCAGGGATGGCTTCGGCTTTCGTGATGACCGGGATCGATTCCGCAAAGTCTTTGCTGGCAAGTGATGTCAGTATGCGCCCCACTTTTGTTCTCAAGGATTTACGCGAACTTCACAAGCCCTACCCCGAGATTGTGCGCAGTGTGGATGGTGATGCGGTTCACACCGTCGAGGTGGGTAAGGCCGTGGTGCGAAGGAAGGACAACGTGATTCGGGTTGCCAGGCCCGGTCTGCCCGTTGATCTCGTTCGAGCGGGAGCGGCGATCATTCATGATTCGGGGCTGAAGATTTTCGGACTCGATGTCGATACGCAGATATATTCGTAGCTATGGAAAGTCATGACCCCGCAGAGTTGGTGAGTGGTTTAGAGGACCTGGAAGCTCTCCCGCTCGAGGAGCGAGTGGGAGCACTCGGGGAGCTCTATGAATTGCTCCAGTCGGCGTTGGATGCTCCCGACGCTCTGTGAGCGACACGACAAGACTTGATTCCGCCCTGGTGGCCCGGGGGATAGCTCAGTCACGAACTAAAGCCCAGCGAAGAATTGCTGAAGGCGACGTATCACTCAATGGCGTTGTGAACGCGAAACCAGCAACCCCGGTGACCGACTCTGATGTGATCACGATGGCAGGTGGCCATGATTACGTGGGGCGGGGCGCCCTGAAACTCCGTGCTGCACTCGAGGAATGGGGAATAAACGCCGAAGATTTGCTCTGCGTGGATATTGGGGCATCAACAGGAGGTTTCACCGAAGTCCTTCTGGCAGCCAAAGCGCAGAGTGTTCTCGCATTAGATGTGGGACACGATCAGCTGCACCCCTCGCTTCGGGACGACCCCAGGGTGACATCCCTGGAAGGGGTCAACATTCGCCACGTCACCCCGCAGTGGTGGGAACAGCAGGGTGGCGGGTCACCAGATCTGATTGTCGCTGATGTCAGTTTTATTTCCCTCACCCATGTCCTCCCCCCTGCGGTATCAGTGTGGCCTGGGGCCTCCTGGGTGGTGTTAGTAAAACCACAGTTCGAAGTGGGGCGAACAAGCATTTCCGGTGGGCTCTCGATTAATCCTGACGACCATGAGAGTGCTGTGTCCCAGGTGCTTGACTGCGCCACCGAGCTGGGGCTTTACCTCCGCGGCGTCCTAGCATCGCCCATTACCGGAGAACGGGGCAACAGAGAGTACCTGTGTTGGTTTACACCCGCGCCCCTCGAGAATCCGCCAGAATGGGGAGAAGAGATTCACACCCTGACCCATCCCTAACAAAGGCACTACTCGTGAGCGCACGTCACATGCTTGTCCTCGCCCATGCGGCGCGGCCTGATGCCTTGGTGGCCGCGAAAGAAGTATGTGAGCAATTGCGCAGGGCCGGGTTGACCCCGGTGATTGCGCCGACGGGCCACCCCTTACGGGCGGAGGTGGGTGGAGTCGTTGCCACACTTGAGAAAGTATCGATTGACAAGATCGAACTGACGATAGTGCTCGGTGGGGATGGGACCATATTGGGTGCTGCCGAATTGACCCGAGGTTCCGCGGCGCCGTTGTTGGGAATCAACCACGGGCATGTGGGATTTCTGGCTGAAAGCGAAAAGGACGACCTAGCCTGGACGGTGGCTACGGCACTGGCGGGTGACTACGTGGTCGAGGAGCGTTTGGTGTTGGATGTTTCGGTGCGAAGAGGAGAGGAAGAGCTCTTCCACACTTTCGCTATCAATGAAGCCACGATCGAAAAAGCTTCCCGCGCTCGGATGATCGAGGTGGGTTTGGAAATTGATGGGCGCCCCATCTCGACCTTTGGGGCAGATGGGGTTGTGATGGCAACTCCCACCGGCTCCACCGCCTATTCTTTTTCTGCCGGAGGCCCCATTGTCTGGCCAGGGGTCGAGGCGCTCTTGATGGTTCCGCTTTCCGCTCACGCTCTGTTTGCAAGGCCCCTTGTCGTGGGGCCAGACTCCGCGATGGCGGTGGAAGTCTTAGAGCGCTCTGCTTCCCCCGCAATCCTGTGGTGCGATGGCAGGCGCGGGGTGGAGATTGCGCCTGGGTCTCGAGTCATCGCCACCAAGAGCGACACCCCCATTCGCCTGGCCAGGCTTCACCCTGGCCCGTTCACCGATCGATTGGTGCGAAAGTTTTCCCTCCCGGTGACCGGGTGGCGCGGACCGGTAGAAGAGTAGGTCAGAGTGATTCACGAATTTTCTATTACCGACTTGGGCGTCATCAAAGAGGCGAGGCTGCCACTGGGCCCAGGCCTCACTGCCGTCACGGGTGAAACGGGCGCGGGCAAAACAATGGTCGTCACAGCCTTGGGGCTTTTGCTGGGACAGCGAGCGGATTCCACTCGGGTTCGTCAGGGCGCCAGCTCCACGTGGGTGGAGGGCCGTTTTTCTTTGGAGAAATCTGCTGCCGTTGCCGAGCGTGCGCGGGAACTGGGGGCGGCACTTGACGACCACGAACTCGTCTTATCCAGAGAGGTGCACAGCGAGGGACGCTCTCGAGCACTGGTGGGTGGTCGAAGCGCACCAGTGTCGGCGTTGACGGAATTAGCTTCTGATCTGGTGGTGGTTCACGGCCAGAGCGACCAGGTTCGCTTGAAGTCGGAAACTGCGCAGCGTGAAGCCGTCGATCGTTTTGCGGGCGCACCGCTCCAGCTCGAGCTGGAGGCTTTTCGTTCAGCTTTTGAGCGCTTGAAGAATTTGCAAGAGAGCAGGGACACCCTGCACGCCCAAACCGAGGCGAGGTCCCGCGAAGCCACTGATTTGCGTGCCGCAGTGGAAGACATCGAAGCGGTGTCCCCCATTGCGGGGGAAGATGTGACACTTTCGGAAACCATTTCTCGTTTAACCAACTCGGAAGAACTTCGCCAGGCGGCGCTGATGGCCTCCCAGGCGCTCTCAGCGGATGATTCCGGCTACGACACCAAAGATGCACTTTCGCTCGTGGACCAGGCTCTGAAATCCTGGGAGCGCGTGGTGGGTTTTGACCCTGGTGCCGAATCGCTGCGGTCTGCGCTGGCCGAGGCGTCTTATCAACTCTCGGAAGCATCGTTGGGAATTTCGAGCTATCTCTCTTCTCTCGAAGGCGAGGGGGAGATGTCGCTCGAGCACACCCACGAGCGTCTTGCTGCGATTACGGCGCTGACGCGCCGATATGGTCCCACGCTCGAGGATGTTATCTCCCTCTGTGAAGGATCCAGTGCGCGTCTTTTGGAGCTCGATACCGACACGGAACGCCTTGACACTCTCGATGCGGAACTAACCCATGCCCGTGACGAGGCCTGGGAGGCTGCTTCGCTCGTTAGTAGCCGGAGAGAAAGTGCTGCGACAACACTGGCGGAGGCAGTCACCAAAGAATTAGCCGCCTTGGCAATGCCCAACGCCTCACTTCACGTCACAGTAACCAGAGAAGAAACGTTGTCCGCCCACGGAGCCAACCAGGTGTCCTTGCTCTTGGCTGCCCATCCGGGCGCAGAACCACTGCCCTTGGGCAAAGGGGCGTCAGGAGGTGAGCTTTCCCGGGTGATGCTGGCGTTGGAGGTGGTTATCGCAGCGACCGACCCCGTGCCGACTTTTGTTTTTGACGAAGTAGATGCGGGTGTTGGCGGGGCTAGCGCGCTGGAAATTGGCCGACGCCTGGATGCTCTGGCTCAAACCTCGCAGGTCATTGTCGTTACCCACCTCGCTCAGGTCGCAGCTTTTGCCAATAATCACCTTCATGTGGTCAAAGACACCGACGGCCAGGTCACCACATCGAGCGTGACGCGGCTCGAGGGCGAGGAACGTGTGCGGGAATTAGCGCGGATGCTGGGGGGCATGGAAGACTCCCACAGCGCCCTGACCCACGCAAAAGAGCTCTTGGAGCAAACTCACTCGGTGAGTCGTCGCTAGTGGGAGGGTTTAGCCGGTACCGTTGAATTTCGTGAAGGCGTCTGAAAAAAAATCTCCGTCCGGTATCACCAAACACATCGTTGTGACCGGTGGGGTAGTGTCCTCACTCGGTAAAGGTCTCACTGCGGCATCGCTGGGTAATCTCTTGTCCGGCCGCGGTTTACACGTGGTGATGCAGAAGCTCGATCCCTACCTCAATGTGGATCCCGGCACCATGAACCCTTTCCAGCACGGAGAAGTGTTTGTCACCGATGACGGCGCGGAGACAGATTTGGACATCGGTCACTACGAGCGTTTTCTTGATATCAACCTGTCCCAGGCCGCCAATGTTACGACCGGTCAGATTTATCAGGAAGTGATCGGCCGCGAACGCCGGGGAGAATATTTGGGCGACACCGTTCAAGTTATTCCCCACATCACGGACGAAATAAAACGACGAATGCGTCTTCAAGCCCATCAAGAGCCCCGACCCGATGTCATCATTACCGAAATTGGCGGCACCGTGGGCGACATTGAGAGCCAACCTTTTATTGAGGCTGCCCGCCAACTCCGACATGAATTAGGGCGAGACAACGTCTTCTTTGTTCATGTGTCTCTGGTGCCGTTCATGGGAGCGTCCTCGGAACAAAAAACTAAACCCACTCAGCACTCGGTAGCGATGCTGCGCTCGATCGGAATTCAACCTGACGCCTTGGTCCTGCGCAGTGACCGTCCGGTGGAAAGCGCAAACCGTCGAAAAATTGCGTTGATGTGTGACGTGGACGAGGCGGCCATCGTGAACGCCGTGGATGTTTCGAGCATTTATGACCTTCCCTCCCTGCTCCACAGCCAAGACCTCGATGATTACATCATCGACGCCCTGGACCTGGACGCGGGGGAGATGGTGTGGGATGGCTGGAAGGATCTTCTGGATGCCGTCCATCGCCCCCGTCACACCGTGACGATTGGTGTGGTGGGCAAGTACATTGATCTTCCCGATGCCTACCTCTCGGTCATCGAAGCGATCCGCTCGGGTGGTTTTGCGCACCAGACCAAAGTTGAACTGAAGTGGATTGCCAGCGATGACTGTGTCACCCCCGAAGGTGCTGAAAAAGCACTCGACGGCGTTGATGGTGTGTGTGTGCCCGGGGGTTTTGGAATTCGAGGTATCGAAGGCAAAGTGGGTGCACTCACGTATTGTCGAGAAAACAACATCCCCACTTTGGGCTTGTGTCTGGGTTTGCAGTGCATGGTGATTGAATATGCCAGAAATGTGGCAGGCCTGGAGGGGGCATCCAGTAGCGAGTTTGATCCCGACGCTCCCTTCCCCGTCATCGCGACTATGGCCCAGCAGGTCGATATTGTCTCCGGCAACGGGGATATGGGGGGCACCATGCGCCTGGGCCTCTATGAGGCACAGCTTGCCCCCGGCTCTGTCGTAGCGGAGCTCTATGGCAGTGACGCGATTCATGAGCGCCATCGTCACCGCTATGAGGTCAACAATGCTTTCCGCGAGAAAATCGGAAAGGCCGGCCTGGTGTTTTCTGGCACGTCTCCTGATGATTCCCTGGTTGAATTCGTTGAACTTCCCCGCAGCGTCCACCCGTTCTATGTCTCCACTCAGGCCCATCCCGAGCTTCGTTCCCGGCCCAACCGCGCCCACCCGCTCTTTTCTGGTTTGGTGGAAGCGGCATTGGAGAGGCAGGATTCCTCTGCACTGTTTGCTGTCGCTGGTTCGGAAGGCTAATGCCTCAAGGATTCTCCCTGGGGGATGAAACGCAGTCCCTGGAGATCGTGGAATCCGAGACCGTGTATCGAGGCGCCATCTGGGATGTGCGCAGAGAAACCTTTGATTATCGGGGTGAGAAACTCACCAGGGATTTTGTGGACCATCCCGGCGCGGTATCCATTGTGGCGCTAAATGACAACGCCGAAATTATGATGATCCGGCAGTATCGCCACGCCATTCGTGCACTCGATTGGGAAATTCCGGCCGGGTTGCTCGACATCCCTGGGGAGGATCCGCTGGTGTGTGCGCAGCGGGAATTGGTCGAGGAAGCCGATTTGGAAGCGGATACGTGGCAACACCTCACCCGGCTGAACACCACGCCGGGCGGGTCAAATGAGAGCACTCATATTTTTCTCGCCACCGGGCTCCATGAGCGTGAGCACGACTACGTTCGCACCGGAGAAGAGGCGGACCTCGAAAAACGTTGGGTGCCGCTATCAGACGTGGTCGCGGAGATCCTGTCGGGAGAGATGACCAACCAAATTTCCGTCACTGCGGTGTTGGCAGTGTATGCCAGTAGACACTGAGCCAGAGCGGCCCCCTACCGCCCTGGAGCGGGAGCTAAAACGATACCTGCGAACGGTGGCGTTGGAGCGAGGACGCTCGAAACACACTGTGTCGGCGTATCGCAGTGATCTCACCCGTTATCTGGAGTATCTCGAAGTTGCAGGGGTTCACGATGCCCCCAGTGTCACTCCTGAGCTGGTCACCAGCTATGTCAACTCTCTCCCAGGTGCCGCGTCAACGATTACCAGGAAACTCTCCAGCATCAAGAATTTTCACCGATTCCTTGTCGAGGAATCAGTGAGTGTGGGTGACCCCAGCTCCGCGATTCGTGGTCCTGCGCGAGTTGCCCGATTGCCGAAAGCACTGACTATCGAGCAGGTGCAAGCGCTCCTGGACTCTGTGTTGGGGGAGGAACCCGTTGCGCTCCGAGATAGGGCACTGCTGGAGTTCCTCTACGCCACAGGGGCGCGGATATCGGAAGCGCTGGGGTTGAGCGTGGACGACGTCTATGACGACCAGGGTCGAGTTGCCGAGGTGATTCGGGTCACGGGAAAAGGGGCAAAACAAAGATTTGTGCCGGTGGGCTCCTACGCGCGGGCCGCCGTGGAGAGCTATCTCACCCGAGCGCGCCCAGCGCTGGTAAAAAAACAGAAAAAGTCTTCCTCAGCGCTGTTCCTTGGAGCGCGAGGTGGCGCTCTGACCAGGCAAAATTCGTGGCTTATCCTCCAATCTGCCGCCAGGCGGGCAGAACTGGGAAATCTGGTTTCTCCCCATACTCTGCGACACTCGTTTGCCACGCATGTGCTCGCCGGGGGCGGAGATATCCGGGTGGTGCAGGAGCTGTTGGGGCACGCCTCCGTTTCCACTACCCAGATTTATACAAAAGTGACGATTGACACTCTTCGGGAGGTTTATCGCCAGGCTCATCCGCGTGCGCGGTGAGCCTGGGAGCTAGACTGGGGCTATGGCAGGCGGAGTGAAAGAAGTGGGTCCTACGGGACGCCCGATACGGGATTTTCGTGAGCCCCCACCGCTCAAGAATCACGGTCCTGCGCGGGTTATCGCCCTCTGTAATCAAAAGGGTGGCGTGGGGAAAACCACGACCGCGATAAGCCTCGGCGGTGCACTAGCGGAATACGGCAGATCCGTGCTGGTGATTGATTTCGACCCCCAAGGGGCGCTGTCGGCCGGAATTGGTGCCAACGCCCACGACACCATCACTATTTATGACCTTTTGATCGGCCGAGAAAAAGATGTCCGCAAGGCGATTCAGTCGACAAAAACACCGGGAATTCACGTGATTCCCGCCAACATTGACCTTGCCGCCGCGGAAGTTCACCTGGTCAGCGAAGTCGCCCGGGAACAGATACTTTCGAGGGTGTTGAAGCCGATCATGGATGACTATGACGTGATCCTGATTGATTGCCAACCCTCGTTGGGACTGTTGACGGTGAACGCTCTGACCGCTGCGCACGGGGTCCTCATTCCTCTGGAAACGGAGTACTTTGCTCTTCGCGGCGTCGCCTTATTGATCGACACGATTGACAAGGTGCGCGAGCGCCTCAATTCCGCCATTCAAATTGATGGAATCGTGGCGACAATGTTTGATTCCAGGACCCTCCACGCTAAAGAGGTCATGGAGCGGGTAGTGGAAACCTTTGGAGATACCGTCCTGGATACCGTTATCGGGCGAACCGTGAAATTCCCCGACGCTTCCGTTGCTGGGGTTCCCATCACTGAATTTGCCCCGAGCCACGCCAGCGCACTGACTTATCGCGCGTTGGCGAGAGAGCTTGTTGCTCGTGGTGCGATCGCCTAGCGGGCTACACCCCACAGACACCGAACAATCGCTAGAGCGTGAATTTCGGGTCAGTCTGTCGAACTTCGATGGGCCCTTTGACCTCCTGCTTTCTTTGATCGGAAAGCGGGAACTCGACATCACCGATGTTGCCCTGAGTGTGGTTACTGATGAATTTCTGGGTTACCTCGCCTCTCTTGACGGCCCCGAAGAACTCGATGCCGCAAGCGAATTTCTGGTGGTAGCAGCGACCCTACTGGACATGAAAATCGTCGGCCTTTTACCCCAGGGTGAATTTGTTGATGCCGAAGATGTTGCCCTCCTGGAGGCGCGAGATCTTCTTTTCGCCCGGCTTTTGCAATATCGGGCCTTCAAAGAGGTATCGGGGTGGCTGGGAGAGAAACTTGAGCTCGAGGCCCTCCGGCATCCACGAGCAGTGCCGTTGGAAAAAAAGTATCTCACCAGCATTCCCGAGCTTCGGTGGACTCTCAGCGCTGAAGATTTTGCTGCTCTCGCACTTCTTGCCCTTGCACCCAAGGAGATACCTCTGGTGGGGCTCGACCACCTCCATGCCCCGCTGGTCAGCATTCGGGAACAGGCCGCGCACGTGATTGCCCTTCTGAAAACTGGCGGGCCCGTCAGTTTCCGCTCCCTCATCGCCGGTGTCACTGAGCGAGGAGTTGTCGTGGCCAGATTTCTCGCCATTTTGGAGCTCTATCGTCAATCAGCTTTGACCTTTGAGCAACTGGAGCCTTTGGGGGAGCTGACCCTTCAGTGGGCGGCTGGCGATTTTGGTGATGAACAACTGGCACATCTGGGCGATGAATGGGGCGGCGAGGAACAGAATGACTGACACTCAAAAAGTGAGCATCGAGACGGTTGCGAGGAATATCGAAGCCGTCATGATGGTGATGGACGAACCGATGAGTGTGGTGGCACTCGCTGGGGCGCTAGAGGTGCCGGTGGGTTCCGTGAACGCTGCCTTGGAGAGCTTGGTGGCCGACTACGACGGTCAATCTGGGGGTGTCGAGCGCGGGTTTGAGCTGCGCGAGGTGGGCGGCGGCTGGCGTTTTTACGTTCGAGCCACCTACGACGAAGTCGTCACTCGCGCGGTATCCTCGCAGGCACCGGCGAAACTCTCGCAGGCGGCGCTGGAAACCCTCGCGGTGATTGCCTATAAGCAGCCGGTCACCAGAGGACACGTATCCTCAATCCGCGCGGTGAATGTCGACTCCGTGATCCGCACCCTCCTCTCGCGCGGGTTGATTCGAGAATCGCACACCGATCCGGAAACGCAGGCAATTTTCTATGTCACCACCGACGGTCTGCTCGCCGAGCTGGGGCTAGATTCGCTGGAGCAATTGCCTCCGCTGTCGCCGCTTCTTGATGATGGGTCGGAGGGTTTTGACGATGTTGACTGAGCCTAATCCAGAAGGTGATCGCCTGCAGAAAGTATTGTCCCAGGCGGGGGTGGCCTCGAGGCGTCACGCAGAAATTATGATGTCCAAAGGGCGTGTCAGTGTCAACGGTGAAGTCATCACCGAGATGGGTCACCGCGTGCATCCCGAATCAGACATCGTGGCGGTGGATGGAACCGTTATTTCCCTGCAGACCGAAGCGCTGTATGTGATGCTTCACAAACCACGTGGCGTGGTGAGCACGATGTCCGATGAACAATCGCGCCCGGATCTCTCTCGATATGAGAAGGAAATCGGTGAGCGGGTCTTCAATGTCGGGCGCCTTGATGCGGACACCACAGGGTTGTTGCTGATGACCAACGATGGCGAAGTTGCCAACCGCGTCTCGCACCCCTCTTTTCAGGTCGACAAGGTCTACACCGCTGTGGTGAAAGGCGAGATGGAACAGCCTGCGGTGCAAAAACTGTTGGCCGGGGTGGAACTAGAAGATGGGGTTCAGAAAGCGGACAAGGCAAAACTTTTGGATACCTCCCGTGGCGGCCAGAGTTTGGTGGAAATAACGCTTCACTCGGGTAAAAACAGGATTGTGAGAAGGATGCTGGAATCAGTAGGACACCCCGTCGTGGAGCTCCACCGCCGACAATTCGGTCCTTTGCGCTTGGGGGGACTCGCTGCGGGAAAGTGGCGGGAGCTGACTAGGGTGGAAACGCAGGAATTATTGACGCTCGCTTACCGCGATCAGGTGCCCCAGGAAAGAAAACGATGAACACCTCGACGAGCGAGCCTTTCGCCCTGGTTCATATTGTGGGATGCGGACTTCTCGGCACCAGTCTTGGCCTTGCCCTGACCCAGCGCGGTGTCACCGTCACGTTGGAGGATGCTTCCCCGGCCGCGCTGGGGCTAGCCCTGGATTATGACGCAGGAAGTTCCCGGACTGCAGATTCCCTGCCCCCGGAATTGGTCATTGTTGCCACACCCCCTGATGTTGTGGGCGATGTGGCGCGGCGCGCCCTTGAGGAATTTCCCGAGGCCCTCGTCATTGACGTGGCCAGCGTGAAGGAAGCAATCTATCGGGCGTTGCCGGGCGTGAGCGCAAGATTTGTGGGTACGCACCCCATGGCTGGTCGAGAACGAGGCGGGGCAGTATCTGCCCGCAGTGATTTGTTCACCGCCCGCCCGTGGGTAATCTGCGAGGGCGAAGACGTCGCTCGTCAGAAAATCCGAGCCTTTATTGTGAGCTTGGGTGCTATTGCCATTGATATGAGTGCTCGGGAGCATGACGAAGCCGTTGCCGTGGTGTCGCATGTGCCCCAGCTTGTTGCAAGTCTTACCGCGGCCCGCCTTGAAGGAGCAACCCCGGAGGCCCTATCGCTGGCGGGTGCGGGCGTGCGAGATGTCACCCGCATTGCCGCCAGTGACCCCGCTTTGTGGGTTCAGATTGTGGCGGCAAACAGCGAAGCGTTGGTGGGGCACCTCAAATCCCTGCACGGCGACCTCGAATCCGTTATTGCAGCGCTGGAAGATACCGCCGCCAAGGGTTCGAAGGCGATTGTGTCCCAAGCGTTTCACCGCGGTGTAACTGGGGTGTCGAGACTGCCGGGAAAGCACGGAGTGTCGAGTCAGCTGGCCACTTTGCTTGTCGTCATTGATGACCGCCCGGGAGAGCTTGCGCGTTTGCTGACCCAGTTGGGGGAGTGGGGGGTTAACCTCGAGGATTTGAGGCTTGAGCATTCACCCGGCGCTAATGTCGGTTTTGCGGAACTATCGCTGAGCCAGTCGGCGCTAGCCGACGTTGAATCACAACTGGTTGACAATGGATGGAAGATCGCGGGTGAGGGCGAATGAGCGCACTGGTTGTTGCTATCGATGGGCCTGCGGGAAGCGGGAAGTCGAGTGTGTCAAAAGACGCTGCGAGGCGCCTGGGCTTCAGCTATTACGACACCGGTGCCGCATATCGGGCACTCGCCTGGGCTGCCATGACCGCAGGCATTGACCTCACGAATCAGGATGCGGTCTTAGCTCTGCAAAAAGGAGCCGATTATCGGGCGTCGGAAGATCCCGATAGCCAGACGTTCCTCATCAATGGTGAAGATGTCACCCACGCCATTCGCGGAGGCGATGTCTCTGGCGCGGTTTCTGCGATCGCCCAGCACACGCTGGTGCGCGCAGGATTGGTGGAACACTTTAGAAAAGTCCTCGCCGACTGCGAGAACCCGGGCATCATCATGGAAGGCCGCGACATCACCACCGTGGTGGCACCGGAGGCCCCTGTCCGAGTCCTTCTCACCGCGGACGAAAGCGTTCGGATTGGGCGCCGCCAGGCAGAACTTGCGGGAACAACCGCGGCGCCGGTGGCGGAATCATTAAAAGCCAGGGACAAGAGCGATTCGAGTGTTGTTGATTTTATGAATGCCGCACCCGGCGTGACCCTTGTGGACTCAGGACCCCTCACATTTGAGCAAACTGTTGATGCCCTCTTGAGCATCATTGCCAATGTCAGGAGCGCTCAGTGAGCGAGAACAGCCCGCCCGAAGACGATTTCACCGACCCGCAGGAAGTCGACGCCGGTCTCATCGAGCGCCTCCAGTCACTCGATGACGAAGAAAGTGAGCGTCGCGCGCTAGCCCTTCGCCAGGGGCTCGATGACTACGAACTTGAAGAGGACGATGCTGATGTCATCGCCGGTCACCTCGAGAGTGAAACCGAGCTTGTTTACGGGAAAGCCCTCCCTGTTCTTGCCATCGTGGGCCGTCCCAATGTGGGGAAGTCCGCGCTGGTTAACAGAATTTTGGGACGTCGGGAAGCCGTGGTGCAGGACATGCCAGGCGTCACACGAGACCGGGTGTCCTACCGTTCGCTCTGGAACACGACAGCGTTCACGGTCGTGGACACGGGGGGCTGGGAACCCGACGCCAAAGGGATCGCCAAATCTGTCGCCATGCAGGCCGAGGTCGCTATTGATTTGGCTGATGCCATCTTGTTCGTGGTCGACGCCACAGTTGGTGGAACCGCCGCCGATGAACATGTCGTCAAGCTTTTGCGCCAATCCGCTAAGCCCGTGATATTGATTGCCAACAAAGTGGATGACGCCCGCCAGGATGCTGCCGCAAGTGTGCTCTGGAACCTGGGCCTCGGGGAGCCGTGGACAGTTTCTGCCCTCCATGGCCGGGGGGTGGCAGACCTTTTGGACCATGTCATTACGATTCTTCCCAAAGAGTCTGCTGTGGCCAAGGCAGAAATCGGCGGCCCGCGACGTGTAGCACTCTTGGGTCGTCCCAATGTGGGAAAGTCCAGTCTTTTGAACAAAGCCGCCGGCGAAGAACGCGTGGTTGTCAACGAGCTAGCGGGAACAACCAGGGACCCGGTCGATGAATTAGTCGATATTGCCGGGAAAACCTGGAGGTTCGTTGACACCGCGGGAATCCGACGCCGGGTTCACATGGCCCAGGGTGCTGACTTTTATGCCAGCCTGCGCACCACAGCAGCGTTGGAAAAAGCGGAAGTCGCCGTTGTTCTACTCGATGTCACGGAACCCATCAGCGATCAGGATATTCGCATCATCGACTTAGTCCTCGAATCTGGTCGGGCACTGGTGTTGGCGTTCAATAAGTGGGACCTTTTGGATGATGACCGTCGTCGCTATTTGGAGAAAGAGATTGAAAAGGATCTCGCCCACGTGGCGTGGGCGCCACGGGTGAATATTTCTGCAACCACTGGCCGCCACCTAGAGAAATTGGTGCCAGCCCTCGAGCTCGCTCTCGCGTCGTGGGATCAGCGCATCCCGACCGGCAAGTTCAACGCGTTCTTGGCGGAGCTCGTTGCCGCGCACCCTCACCCAGTCCGGGGCGGCAAACAACCGAGAATCCTCTTTGGCACACAGGCTTCGACGAGGCCGCCGACTTTTGTTCTCTTCACCAGCGGGTTCCTTGACCCGCAATACCGCCGTTTTATTCAGCGTCGCCTGAGAGAAATCTATGGATTCCTGGGAACACCGATTGTCACGAATATGAGGGTGCGGGAAAAGCGCGCCCGCAAGAAGTAAATCGTTATGACAAGACCGCCGCCTCTTCCCCCGCCCCATCTGAGGGATCCTGGTGATGCTTGGGTGGAGGGCCCTAACGGCAAGAAATACTGGGGCACTTTTGGAGCGGCCGGACTCTTGTTGCTACACCCACCGTTAGGTGTCCTTCTGCAGCTTCGAGCAGAATGGTCCCATCAGGGCGGGACGTGGGGGATTCCTGGGGGAGCGCTCAAAAAAGGTGAGGATGCCGTTACCGCGGCGATACGGGAATCCCAGGAAGAAGCAGGAATTCCCGATGACGCTGCTCGAGTGATTGACCATAGTGTCTATGACCTTGGGTTTTGGTCGTACACCACAGTGTTGGCAATCGCAGACACCTACTTCGAGCCGCAGATCACAGACCTGGAGAGCGCTGCTCTGGAGTGGGTTGCCCTGGATGATGTGCACCACCGCGACCTTCACCCTGCTTTTGCCCAGTCATGGCCTGACCTTCAATCACGGCTCCGCGAAGAGCACACCTAAGCCCAGGGCTTGGAGCAGAGTGTTCGCCGAGCCCACGAGACTAAGGCGAATCTCGTATGCCGTCTTCTGCTTGAAAAA